>ENA-UESP01002047-UESP01002047.1-human-gut-metagenome-genome-assembly--contig:-NODE-2047-length-11781-cov-22.558271_pt1 | contig 11781 bp, 19 predicted proteins | sample MGYA00243003_ERZ508004 | MGnify/ENA primary metagenome ERZ508004 (study PRJEB26167, sample SAMN06115443) | human gut metagenome | host: Homo sapiens | place: China:Henan | collected 2015-07-29...
GCAGAGTTACCGCCACGAATTACAATATTGGAACCGGCACCCGCAGCACCACCTGCCTGCGTAATATTTACACCGGGAATTTCTGCAATGCAACATTATTTAGTTATATAAATTATAAATACTTATAACACAATCAATGAACACAAATACTATATATCATAGTGTATCATTTAGCCGCACTAAGTTGCATAAATGTTGTGCAAAAGCCTTATATTTGCACAACCAATTCAATTAAAAATATGACTACAGTAAAGGCATTCATTAGAACCGGGAAAAAAGAAAAAGAAGCCAATATAAGATTTCGCATTTCTGATGGTAGAAAAGTACAGTTATTTCATAAATCGGAACTTACAGTATTGCCTACGTTATGGGATAATAAGCGGGAACAATATAAATCCAAGAGCATTATACGAACAGATGAAAGAATTCGGTTAAATACAGAAATATCGGAACGAAAGAAATTGCTATTGTCTATATATAGCAGTTATCCAAATATAAACAGCGAAGAACTTGAAAGACTTGTAGATGAAAAATTGCATCCAGATAAATATCAAATACAGAAAGGTGATTTGTTTTCAATAATGAAACTTTATCTTCAAAAAAAGAAATTATCGGAAGCCAGGGATAAAAACTTCCACGTTCTTATTCGCGCATTGCAAAGATATGAGCTATTCATAACTATGTATGAGAAAAAAAAATTCAATTTAGATATAGATAATATTGATGCAGAAAGAATAGAAGACATAGAAAGTTTTCTAAGAAATGAAAATATACTCTACAATCAATATCCCGAAATATACAAATACATCTTATCGACTATCTATTATAATTATAAAAATTTCAAACCGAGAGCTAAGGGGAATAACACAATATATACTTTGTTAAAAAGACTATTGACTTTTTACAATTGGTGCAATCAGCAGGGAATAACCGACAACAAACCTTTTGAAAAATATGATAAAGTTTTAGGAGAAAAATACGGAACCCCATTTTACATAACCTTGGAAGAGCGTAATTATATTGCAGAATTTGATTTATCCAACCGCCCGCATCTGGCGACACAGCGTGATATATTTATCTTTCAATGCCTAATAGGATGTAGAGTATCTGATTTATTGAAAATGACAAAAGAAAACATTATCAATGGAGCTATAGAATATATACCACATAAAACTCATGATGACCGCCCATTTGTAGTGAGAGTCCCATTGAACAACCGAGCAAAATCTCTTATTGCAAAATATGATAAAACAGATAAAAAAGGTAGGTTATTCCCATTTATTTCCACCCCTAAGTATAATGATGCCATAAAGGAAATATTTAAATGTTGCAATATAACCCGCATGGTTACAATACTAAATCCAACTACCGGGAAAGAAGAGAAAAGACCGATAAATGAAGTTGCATCTTCTCACATGGCAAGAAGGACATTCATAGGTAATCTATATAAGAAAGTCAAAGACCCGAACCTTGTCGGTTCGTTATCAGGACACACGGAAGGTAGCAAGGCTTTTGCCCGATATAGGGAGATAGACGATGAAATAAAGAAAGAGGTAGTTTCTTTGATTGAATAATATCTAATTGCTCCTCTATTAGGCAAATATGGTTATATTACAAACTTATGCAGCCGTTCCAATCTCATGCAAAAACTCCGGAGCTAAATCTGCTCCATTTGCCCATTCTATCGTTGTGTGCGTCAATCCGTATTGGATGAACTTATCCTTATCCAACAATTCCCCGAATACTTCTCCTGTAAGGTATGGTTTTAAATCAACCTTCTTTTTGCTTCCGTCACTGAAAGTTACAAGAAGCTCATAATCTTTGATATAATCTACATCTACTACTCGTAACATAAGCATTTATTTTAAAGGTTCTATTTTCCGGTTGCTACAGCATAGTTGCAATCTGATTTTCTACAGCTTTTTTTATAAAGGCATTTATTGATATTCCTGCTTGCTGGGCAAGAATGGCAATTTTGCTATGTATCTCCGGAGAAATGCGTATATTCAAAGAGCCGGAATAACTTTTACGAGGTGTTATTCCTGCTTCTTTGCAATGTGCTATATAATCATCCACCGCTCCTTTAAAATCCTCCTTCAAATCAGCAACAGTCTCTCCTTCATAAGAAATTGCTGTATCTTTTGGCAAATCAAGGACTTTCCCAAACAAGCAATTATCTTCATCGCTTATCTCGATACTTCCCACGTAACCTTTATAAGTCAATGTTTTCATATAAATTTATTTTTAGTCAGAAATTCAAATACTTGTTTCATCACATAGCCTTTTACAATACTTCCAGGATGCGGCTTATGTACCGTGTACGAGCTTTCCCCTTTTGCGAAAATGGCACGTGACCCACTTGTCTTTCCTTTGTTGTTTATCTCGTATCCGAAAATGGAAAACAGCCGTACAAGCTCATCCCAACTAAAATCCTTGGGCTGGCTCTTAAAGCGTTCTATTAATTTCTCCTTCGTACCCATGATTGAATGGTTTATGCAAATGTAACTAATTTATAGTTGCAAATCAAAGAAATCATTGCTTTTCTTTGATTTTCCCTACAATATTCTCCAGTTCTGCTATCGTGCAGGCTTTTGTAGTTATCAGGATAGGAAAATCAGCAAGGCACGCCATTTTCAAACAAATATTCGGGGGCTATATCCGTACCGTTCGCCCAAAATACCGTACCATCAACCCCGTAACGCTCAAACTCGCTTTCGTCTTTCAGTTCCTCAAAAGCCGGATACTTTAAAAGCGGTGTTAAATCAACCTTTCTTCTTTCTCCGTTGTTGAACGTACACAAAAGGGTGTATTTACCCATATATTCAGCGGATTCTACTAATAGTATCATATCATTGTCTTTTTATCGTTTAACCTTTTCTATCTTCTCCCCGTTTTGCGCCTTTTCCCATATTGCAAGCAATTGCGCTTCGTGAGTGTCTATGTATTCATTTATCAACTTGATAGTCTTTGCCGTACCTTTGCCCTCTACCATTCTATCTTTGATAGTGATAGTAAACCAGTTGCCACCGTCTTTAATGTGCAGGTGTGGCGGGTTGTGGTCTTGCCCGTACATGTATATCAGAATACCCCGGATAATGTCAATTGCACTCATGTTATTCTACTTTGATATTGACATTTTTACCACAGCGAGGGCAGGTGAAAGAAAGACCGTCTTTCTTTGGTTGCTCGAATAGTTCTGTTATCGGGCAACCGATAGCATCCGCAATCCTTAAAAGAATTTCCGTAGATGGATTACCATTTACATGAGTGCTAAGAGTAAAACGGGAAATTCCCATTTTTTCAGCGACTTCATTTATTGATGTGCCATGTTCTTTGATGGCTTCTTTAATTCTTAGTTGCTCAATCATACTTCATAAGTTTTGTTTCTGCAAAGATACATTAATATTAAAGATGTGGTATTATCGTATCACTAATTAAAGTTAAATAATATATTATAATCTCACTTTTATTTGTTTATGTGGTATGAAAATACCACCTTTGCACCGTCAAAGTTAAACAATAAAGAACAACGATTATGAAACGCTACAACTTAAGCAAGATAATGAAAGAAGCTCATCAGATTAAGAAGTACATGAAACTGTATTCTCTTACTCATGGAGTAAAGAATTGGGCGGACTGCCTTAAACTTGCCTGGGTTAACGAAAAGAAGCGTGCGTCTGATGAGGAAACGAAAAACGCAGAAAAAGAAGCGATGGAAGCCTCTTTAGCCAAACCTGCAAGACACAGCGCTTATGATGATTTATCAATCCCGACATCCGCTTACTATACCAATAACAACAAAGGGCGTTTCGGTTCTCATTACGTAGGTGATTAACTTAATACATTATACGATGGAAGAAAACAGACAACTTGTAGGCAATATTTGCGCCTCTATTGAAGAACTTGGTAATGTGATAGTAGATAATGTAACTGCATCACACAAAGATTATGAAATGATGATTGCTTCTTTGGATAATTCGATAGCTGAAATGAAGAAGAGATTAGGAAATGTATTGCCACATAAACAAGCATAGATGCACGTTGAGGTTCGACCAACGTTCACGTTATGACGTCCCGCCAGTAATAGGGCTGGCGGGCTGCAAGAAAAGTGCTACAAATAGCTTCTATACATACGAGACTTTTATCTATATTCATTTTTTACGTATTTTCCCATCAAAATAACTATCCTTTATCTCAATTGTGGGATAATCTTGAAGTAGTTTTTTTATTATCTCTTTTTCGCCTTCTGTAGTCTGCGGGCCACACATCACTTCCATCTCTTTTATTTTATTAACATTCAATGGAATATCTATATTCGTAACATTTACGGATACCTCTTTGAGCATAGACAACCGCATCGAATTCAATAATATCAGTAATGATTCGAAGCCTGTCACATTACTACCAACTTTCATTTTCTCATCAAATGGTAATACAACTATTTTAAAACGGCTTTCATTTTGACACTCCCATTCTTTCTTTTTATAAAGCCCAATTTGGGCTGTTTGTGTACTTACCATATTACCATTTCTTACTTCAACAAGTTTATATATTTCTGATTCTGGATTATCAACATAATTAACATCATATAATTTTACCTCATTTTGAAATGAGATTGCAACGCAATTTTTGCCAATTCTATAAAATTCGGTATCAAAATAGGTTTTAATTCCCCAAGCATGATATGTTACAAACATATCTTCATCTATACCTATTCTAACACCTTTGTAATCTGTATACATTTTCCATAATGACAAGTTCTCTTTATCCTCTCTTGTCCAGCATGAAACAAAACAATATTGCCCTAAATGAAGGTTCAAATCTCCAGACCCATAACACGCTTCCTCATAATCATCAACTTGGTCTAATCTATTAAAACGAATTGTTTTATATTTCAAAATAAGAGCAAGTGTTTCAATAGAGGTATAATGATATATTTTAGCCATTAAACTATCCCTTAATCAAAATTTTCTATTATTATTGTACTTGTATCTACAGCTTTAATTCAGAAATCTTAATTAATTCCTCAACATATAAGCGTTGATATATTTCAAAAGCCCTATCTTTATTTCCAAGTATAATTTGTTTATGAGCTTCATTAAAACTATTAACAGTTTTATTTTTAATTTTTCTTACATCATTAGCCATTTCCCATATTTTGAAGAATATAATTTGCAGTACTCCGAATATTAGAAGTATGATGATTAGAAAGTCAATTATAAGCAAAAATTAGATGATTTCATATGAAAATGCTGTTGTATTGATTTTTAAGGCAAAATGTATAGTTTTGCTGTCTTTTGTGACAATATCAAACTCTACTAAAACATCCACCCCAATAGTATCGACATTAGCGATGTTGATTTTGTAGGATATATTACCATATTGTTCTGTTACAAATTTTTCCAAGATATTAGAATCATTACCTTTTTCAAAATTAATGATAGCAAATTTTGAAGCTGAATATGTTACATAGCCGATTGTATCTATAGGTATATATTCTTCAAGAAAAAACAGTTCGTTCTTATATTGAAAACTGGTCTCATTTCCGTCTTTACTCATCCAACAACCGGCATATTCACCTTTATCCACAAGAATAATGTCATTAGACCATGAATGAATTGTTACATCGTCTTCATACTTGATACGTTTAATCAGATTCCCATTGCTTGAGCAAATATCAAGGAAAGTGTATCGAGTAAAGGCATTGGTAATAAGGGTACTTGGAGCAAAATATAACGCATAGTTATCTTTGAAAAGCGCTATATCCGGAATGCTACGGTATTCTAAATTTATAGATTCTCCATGACTTTCTGTTACTGTTACAGGTGGATACTGTATCTTATTCTTCCATATGATTTCACCTGTTTCAGAGAACTTATAAGCATATTTATCAGTAATATAGGGTATGTAGTATGTTCCATTGTAATAGACTTTTTGACTTTTGTAATATCCTTCTATACTGTCCAAGGTGATTTCATTAGTGTCATCATCCTTGTTGCAACCCATCATTATTATTGGTAGGGTCATAAGTAGAAATACTATTTTTTTCATCTTAAATATTTAGCTTGTTCTTTATAAACTATTTTGCTGAAAGACACATTAAAACTCTATACATTCCAAACACTTCATCCATTAAAACATCAAAGGGTTTAAATTTAGGGTCTGGATTAATTGAATGACATGATACACAACCTTCTCTGTTAGAAGCATGTACTTCTTTTACTATAACTCCATTAGGAGTGTCTAATACATATACTTTTCCCCAGTCTATAAACAAATTTGGATTAATTTTTTTGATGAGAATACGTGAACCGGAAGGATATTCAGGAGCCATGCTATCACCATAAACCGTTATGGCAAAATCCACGTTTTCAATTGGAGAAACCACAGCTTCACAATTTTGCAATAATACACCCGGTTCTGCAAACCCTGTTAACGAACCTCCCATTGCTGACATTGGGAGTAAATAAGTGATATAGCCTTTCTGTTTTGTTGTGTCGGCACTACTTTTTTGGAGGGCTTCTTGTTCTATATTCCCAGCTTTTTCATTTGTATAAAACCAATCATCCCCGAATCCGTATTTTTTTTTCAGGGCACTTTTTATATTTTCAGATACAGAGGGGTATTTGTTGTTTCTTGGGTCTTTTTTGAATATTCTATCAAGAACTTGTTGCTTAACTCCGATATACTCAGAGAAAAGTTTAACGTTTCCCATGGTTAGATTCTGAACTAAATCATATACCTTTTTATTAGGCAATGGAAGTTCTTCGTAGTTTAAAATAAATTTTCCCATATAAGCTGTATTTACAAACAATGTTTGTATATTTGCATTCGTAACACCTGCACGTGCTACGATACAAAATTGGTTAAACATCCCTCACAAGAGGTTTAACATATATGAATATCCGTTTCATGTGCAGATGAAGCGGATATTTTATATATCCCTATGCCGTAGTTATCCGTTTGAGAATACCGCCGGACGGCATAGTAAACCTACTCGGAGGGAGCGCAAATAGTAGGACGCAGACTAAATCCCGATGCGTGCGCAGCTTGCAAGTGAAGCGAAATACGGGAGAACTCGGTTAACCTTGTTAATGACCGGGCTGGGACAAACGGCGTACTTACGCGAGTAAGTTTAAATTTAATATATTGATTATATATATTTTATATTCTCTTATTGATAACTAATTCAAAGAACTAAGTTGTTGCGGAACTTTGTTAAATCAGACCATCCAAACCGCAACTTTGGAGCTGGTCGCTTTACTTTATCACTATGATACCACTTTCAGAATATACTGCAAATGAATATGCGAATGCCTATTTTATAGCTATTTATTGTCACGAGGCTTAGTACCTAATCTTGCAATTACTGACATTAATTCATTGTATTTTATTATTTTCTCCTTTTCAGAGACTATTGATAACAACCCAATAAGCCTATCTTTGCAGCTTTGCAAGATATGTATATCTTCGGGCGACTTAATCATTTCTAATAAAACCTTAACTATTACATTACAAGTTTCTATGTCTCCTATATTTGACACATGAAATAATTCACTTATTCTGTAATAAAGAAATTGATATTCGATACCTAAAGGGTCTGATTTTAATAGCACATGATAATAATAATCAGATACAGCATGGCATGTTATTGCATTATTCTTTTCGGCATTGAATACAGAGCTAACCTTTGTTGTCAATAATTCATCTCTTATTTTTTTTATATCAATAATAGAGAAGATATTCCAACCAATCAATGTGGTAACTAAAAGCGACAATACCCCTACAACTACTCCCTGATAGTCAAAACCTAACTCCGGAATATGAGGGCATGCAATACATATTGCAATAACACTTACTATTATTGCAATAACACTTACCACAAGTGCTATCCACGCTATCCAATTTCTATTTTCTTTCTTCATATATAAAGGTGTAATTTTTCTCTATTGTTAAATAATACTTATACAACAAACATTGTTTGTATTTTATGTTTGTAATAACAAACAATATGGTATATTTGCATCATCAATCAGTTAATTAATTAACCGATGCAAAGTTAATGTTTATGGATAATATAATCATAAAAAAAAGAAGAAAAAGCATACCTAAATTAGTGAAAGTCAGAGAAACCCTGCTTTCGATTAGAGTTGGAGATACGGAGATATTTAAAAATCCTCCAATGAACTATAACAGTATAAAAGTTACTGCCTCAAATCTAAAAAAAAAAGGTGTAGCCTCTTTTAAATTAGAAAAAGAAAAGGTAAAGGCGGGGAAAGAATCCAAATATTTTAAAGTAACCAGAAAAGAATAAGGAGATAAAGCTATGGATATTCGGGAAATAATGAGAAGCAACTCTTCCAGCCAACAACTTTTCATAGTTAGCGCACAGGACTTGATTGATATAATAGATACATCAGTCAAGAAGACTATACAAGAGTTAGAGGAGAGTGTATCGAAAAGTAACAACGACAACCTTGTGCCTCTTAAGGAAGTTGCAGAAACCCTAAACGTATCCCGATGCACATTGAATCGTTGGAATAAAGACGGGTATCTCGTCCCTATCAAAATAGGTAGAAAGGTTTTCTACCGCCAAAACGATATAAATGAAATAAGATAGAATCATTAAATCATCTTTAATATGAAAACCTACGATTTAAACAGAGCCTCTCGACTTGCTCTTCGGATTGCTCTAATAATAGCAATTATGGCGGGATGTATATACAGCAGCCGTGTAGAATACAACGATGATGTATTATCCGGCATGAGTTCCGATAAGTATGACTTCATCAGAAGCCGGATAAACGACAGCTCACGGTCGGCGGTAGTATCCGAGTATATGAGTAACAAGCAGTATTACGACAGTCTTGACTATTAAAACCGCGTTGTGTGAACAACGCTCCTTCCTCTTAGCTCAGCCAGGCAGAGCATCGCTATGGTTACTTGTTCGAAGGTTTAGTATCCGGCAATTTCCGGTTAGCGAAGGTCGCACGTTCGAGTCGTGCAGAGGGAGCATTATAGGCGAAACCGATGAGCCAAACATTCGGGATGGGAGACTTAACCCTCAAAAATGAAGTCGTGTTCAGGGCACGTAAAATTAGCCTGCGCTGATAAGCAGTATATCTATATATACACATAGCTGAGGCGATGTATAGCGTGCAAGCAACCGATTGCGAAGACTGTTCATTGAGAGGTGAATACGAGCATAAGGCAGCAGCGTGATTAAGTTAATGAACATACTACAATAGTAGTCTATGTATCAGCGCGGAAAATCGTCCGTTGACCGTTAAAGTATGATGTTTGGGCGTCATTATCGCTGGTACTATTATATACTCCCTTCCCGTCAAATTCGGGCACGCTGAAAGCTAAACACGTATTGTTGCGTTGAAGGGAGCCAATATTTATTAATCTTTAAATATATAGAATTATGATTGGGAAAAAAGTAATTATTAGAGCAGACAGAGCGGGCGTATTTTACGGAGTATTGAAAGAAAAAAATGGTAGTGAGGTTACATTGACAGACTGCCGAAGATTGTGGTGTTGGTATGGGGCTGCATCTATCAGCCAATTAGCTGTTGAGGGAACGAAAAGACCTAATGATTGTAAATTTACATTAGTTGTACCGATAATCTCTATTTTGGGGGTTATAGAAATAATTCCTTGTACAGATGAAGCGATAAAATCCATTGAGGAGGTAGCCGTATGGAAGAACAGATAAGAAAGTTTCTTAGTATATACTCTGGCTATGGCGATGGCTCTGGCTCTGGCTCTGGCTCTGGCTATGGCTCTGGCTATGGCTCTGGCTATGGCGATGGCTCTGGCTATGGCTCTGGCGATGGCTATGGCTATGGCTCTGGCTATGGCGATGGCTCTGGCTATGGCTCTGGCGATGGCTATGGCTATGGCTCTGGCTATGGAATTAAAACATTCAATGGCGACAAAGCATATATCATTGATGATATTCCTACAATTATCAAGCATGTTCATGACAATGTAGCTAAAGGATATATACTGAACGATGACTTTACATTGACTGAGACATTTGTTGCAAAAAGGAATGGGAAATTCGCTCATGGAGAAACATTGCACGAGGCCTTTGCTTCGCTTCAAGAAAAATTGTATGACGATCCAACCGAGGAGGAAAGGTTGGAAGCTTTTAAAAAGCATTTTCAGGACTTTACTAAAAAGGTATCGGCTAAAGAATTGTTCCATTGGCATCATGTGCTGACCGGTTCGTGCAAGCAAGGAAGGCTGTCATTCTGTGCCAATAAGGGAATAGACATTGACAATGATACTTATACCGTACATGAGTTTATAGAATTAACTCAATATTCTTATGGCGGTGATATAATCAGAAAATTGAAGTAATATGTAATTATCCCGTGGCTCTCAATAGATGTTTGAGAGTAGTAAGGCTTAACATCGGAACGCTCACGGGAACGATAAAACAGATAGTACTCATTTTAAAAAACAAGCAATATGAAAAAAATTACAGAAATGACCGAGCAAGAAATCCTTGCATTAACGGATGAAGATGTACAGAAAATGATAAAACTCCGGATGATGGAGGAAGGCATTAAAATCATGGATAGGCCGCAGGCTCCTGAACTGTTTGATATTGAACCGGGTGATTTGAAAGTTTTCACCATTCCATTTCTTGGAGATTTTGCTTTTACAAGCATAGAAGAAGCGAATGCGGTTGCAGAAGCATTGCGAAATGCAAAAACTCTGCGTAAGGTTGAATATGATTGGAGTAAAACAGGAAGTGATTATAAGTATCTTGTCAAGAAAGAGAAATATTCTTATTCCAACAGCCCCGATTTCTCTGTCAATTCAGATTTTGTGTATTCCCAAGAACTCTATACCAAAATTTCCGGTTTTTTGGCGCAGAACAAGGTACTGAAAGAGCAAGCCCAGAAAGACAAAGAGGAATATGATGTGCAGTTAGGCGAAGCTTCGGAAATTATTTCGGAAATACACAGCCGACTTAAAGAAGTCAAGGCAAAATACAAGAGATTAGAATGGTTAGTTTACAAATTTGCTTCCGACTACTATCCGCTTTCTGATAACAACGAGGACATGGCAATAAAATTCATGGATAAAGCGTATTCCTTAAATTATGAAGAAAAAGAGTATATCTTATCAGAATATAGTAAGTACGATAACCCCGTGGAGGCATAACCTTGCATTAGGAGTTAATTAGAGTATTTTTCAAATCCCGTCCACGTGCTGGTCGGGAAACACTGCGACATGGTGGAATGGTAGACGCAGCACTCTATGATAGGAATGTCAAATCTTAGATGTGTGGAGCTTGACAACTCGTCCCGGTTCGAGTCCGGGTGTCGCAACATCTTCACTACAGATGAAGTATTTGTTTAGTCGTAGCCGGGCGGTCTGTGAAGATAGTCCGGTTTTTCTTGAAACCAATTAATAACAATCATATGAAAACATTTGAAGAATTAAAAGAAGAACTCTTAACCCGCGCTAAAAATGCTGGCGCATGCCAATCCGGCTACGCAATGGGTCTAAGAAGCAATACGAAAGCCGACCTGCTAAAAGCCATTACTGAAAATTGGTTTTGGGTTTTGAGGAATGCAAAAATTATCGATGCTGAATATTTGGAAGATAACTTCACAGAAGAAGAATTATCGCAAGCCGGTATTTATACCAAGAATACCCACGAGGTTAGAACAGCCTCATTTGCCTACGGCAGTGCAACGGTGAAAGCCTACGGCAGTGCAACGGTGGAAGCCTACGACAGTGCAACGGTGGAAGCCTACG
>ENA-UESP01002053-UESP01002053.1-human-gut-metagenome-genome-assembly--contig:-NODE-2053-length-11774-cov-4.740874_pt1 | contig 11774 bp, 6 predicted proteins | sample MGYA00243003_ERZ508004 | MGnify/ENA primary metagenome ERZ508004 (study PRJEB26167, sample SAMN06115443) | human gut metagenome | host: Homo sapiens | place: China:Henan | collected 2015-07-29 | study...
GCTATATAATAACACATTTCACGATACGGTCAAGAGTATTATTGTCAAAAAATCGCCACAGCTTGCAAATTTCGTAATAATAAAGTATAATTAGGCTGTCGGGAGTTTAGTTTTGGTGAAACTCACCACAATTTATTATGGAAGTGATATTATCAAATATACCGTACAGACCTTCGGATGCAAGGTCAACCAATATGAAAGTGCTTCGGTAGCAAAGGCTATGGACGAACACGGATACGAGAAAACAGACGATATTTTCACGGCGGATATTGTTATAATAAACAGCTGTTCGGTGACGGAAAACAGCGACAAAAAAGCGAAACAGCTTATAAACAGGATAAAAAGCAGCGACCCTATGAAAATAGTCGTGCTTACGGGCTGTTTTCCTCAGGCTTTTCCCGAAACGGCTTCAAAGCTGTCAGCCGATATAGTAACGGGTACCGAGCATAAAGACAGCATTGCGGATATGATAGACGTTTTTACCGGCAACAAGGTAAAGCAGGTTGCCATACCGCCAAGACCCGTTAAAAAGCAATATGAAAAGCAGAAAAACGCCGATATGGGCAAGACGAGAGCGTTTATAAAGATTGAGGACGGCTGTGACAGATTCTGCAGTTACTGCATAATACCTACCGCCAGAGGCTCTGTAAGGTCACGTTCCTTGCAGGATATAACCGAGGAAGTAAGGTTTCAGGTATCGTGCGGTCATAAGGAGATGGTGCTTGTCGGCATCAACCTTTCCTGCTACGGTCAGGAAATCGGGCTGAGGCTTGCGGACGCAATAGAGGCGGTATGCTCTGTGGATGGTGTGGAGCGTGTACGTTTGTCATCGCTTGAGCCGGAGCTGCTGACAGATGAGGATATAGCAAGAATGGCGGCGCAAAAGAAGCTCTGTCCGCATTTTCACCTGTCGCTCCAGTCCGGAAGCAGTGATACATTGAAGCGTATGAACAGGCATTATACGCCCGATGAATACTATGATATAGTCCTGAGGCTGCGAAAAGCGTTTCCGGATTGTGCGATAACTACCGATATTATGGTAGGATTTGCAGGGGAAACCGACGAAGAATTCAAAGAATCCTGCGAATTTGCCCAAAAAGTCGGTTTTGCGGCAATGCACGTTTTTACCTACTCGATCAGAGAGGGTACAGCGGCGGCAAGACGCACAGACCACATTGCACATGATATTGCCGTAAAGAGATACCACGCTATGAGCAGCCTTGCAAAAAAGCTGAAAGAGGAATATTTCCGCTCGTGCGTGGGAAAGACGGAAAAGGTGCTTATTCAGCGCAGGGAAAGCGAAGAATATGCAAACGGCCTTACCCCGCAGTACGTTCCCGTGCGCATATACGGCAGTGACGCAAACAGGCAGGATATAATTACTGTACAAATTACAGGAGCATCGGGCAGTGATTTTTGTGTCGGAGAAGAAATAAAATGCTTGTAATCGGGCAGATATTGTAGTATAATTAAAAGGTATTGATAGTTTTGTGCCTTTACACGCTTGCAAAAGCCTGTGGCACTATCACAAAAAACGACGGAGGAAGTTTATGTCAGTTTATCGCATTTATGTGGAAAAGAAACCGCAGTTTGCCGTTGAGGGAAAAGCTGTTCTCTCAGACCTTAAAACCGCACTTCAGATTAAAGGTATCAAGGATGTGCGTATCGTAAACCGTTACGATGCAGAGGGTATCACAAAGGAGAATTTTGAAAAAGCTACTCCCACCGTATTCTCAGAACCGCCTGTTGACGATGTTTATTATTCACTGCCTGAGATTGAGGCTGATGAAAAGATGTTCGCAACCGAGTTTTTACCCGGTCAGTTCGATCAGAGAGCAGACTCAGCCGCTCAGTGTATACAGATGCTGTGTCAGGGCGAACGTCCCACGGTTAAATACGCAAAGCTGTATATCCTTAAGGGCGATATTTCAGATGAGGATTTTACTAAGATAAAGCACTATCTCATAAATGCCGTAGAAGCAAGAGAATGCGGCTTTGAGCAGTATGAAACGCTTGATGTAAAGTATGATATTCCGAAGGATGTAGCTGTGCTTGACGGATTTATCGGTCTTTCCGAAGATGAACTTGCCGAGTTTATCAAGAAGTACGCACTTGCTATGGATCTTGGCGATATAAAGTTCTGTCAGGAATATTTCAAGAAGGAGCAGAGAGATCCTACCCTTACCGAAATCAGAATGATAGATACATACTGGTCGGATCACTGCCGTCACACAACATTCGGAACGATAATCGACAATGCGAAGATTGACGCTCCCTACATTGCCGAAACTTATAAGGAATACAAGCTCGACAAGGAGGAGCTTGGCAGAAGCGCAAAGCCTGTCTGCCTTATGGATATTGCGACCGCCGCAGTAAGAAAGCTGAAAAAAGACGGTCTTCTCCCCGACCTTGACGAGAGTGAAGAAATAAATGCCTGCTCCGTAAAAATAACCGTTGACGTTGACGGCAAGGACGAGCAGTGGCTTCTTATGTTCAAGAACGAAACACATAACCACCCCACTGAGATCGAACCTTTCGGTGGTGCGGCAACCTGTCTCGGCGGTGCTATAAGAGATCCGCTTTCGGGTCGTTCTTACGTTTATCAGGCTATGCGTGTAACGGGTGCTTCGGATCCCCTGCTCCCTGTTGACAAGACGATCCCCGGCAAGCTCCCTCCGAGAAAGATAACAACAACAGCCGCACAGGGCTATTCGTCATACGGTAACCAGATTGGTCTTGCAACAGGTCACGTTGCGGAAATCTACGACCCCGGATATATGGCTAAGCGTATGGAGATAGGTGCTGTAATAGGTGCCGCTCCTGCTGAGAACGTTGTCCGTGAACGTCCCGTCCCCGGTGACATAATCATCCTGCTCGGCGGCAGAACAGGCCGTGACGGTTGCGGCGGCGCTACAGGCTCATCAAAGTCGCACAGCGTTGAATCGCTCGAAACCTGCGGTGCTGAGGTTCAGAAGGGTAACGCTCCCGAAGAAAGAAAGCTCCAGAGATTATTCCGCGACAAGAACGCAACAAAGCTGATAAAGCGTTGCAACGACTTTGGTGCAGGCGGTGTTTCCGTAGCCATAGGCGAGCTTGCTGACGGTCTTGAAATCGACCTCAACGCAGTTCCCAAGAAGTACGACGGTCTTGACGGAACAGAGCTTGCCATCTCTGAGTCGCAGGAAAGAATGGCAGTTGTAGTTGACAAGAACGATGTTGACAAGTTCATCGCTCTTGCAGGCAAGGAAAACCTTGAGGCTACTCCCGTTGCGGTAGTTACCGAAAACCCCAGACTCAAGATGAACTGGAACGGCAAGACTATCTGCGACATTTCAAGAGAATTCTTAAATTCAAACGGTGCGGAAAAGCACACGGATATATATGTTCCCGCTCCCACGGTAAGCTATTCTACAGGCAGACACAACACTAAGGAAGAATGGGAAAAGCTCGTTACAGACCTTAACGTATGCTCACAGAAGGGTCTTGTACAGCGATTTGACTCAACAATCGGTGCAGGTACTGTTCTTATGCCTTATTCGGGCAAGACACAGCAGACACCCGTACAGGCTATGGCGGCAAAGCTCCCCGTACTTTCGGGCAACACAAAGACTGCTTCCATAATGGCATGGGGCTTTGATCCTTTCGTAAGCCGTCAGTCACCCTATCACGCAGCCGCTCTTGCAGTAGTCGAGAGTATGGCAAAGGTAGTTGCCGCAGGCGGTAAGAGCGAAAAGTGCTGGCTCACATTCCAGGAATATTTTGAACGTACACAGGGCGATCCTGAGCGTTGGGGCAAGCCTTTTGCCGCACTTCTCGGTGCATATAAGGCTCAGATTGCACTCTCAAGCGGCGCTATAGGCGGCAAGGACTCAATGTCGGGTACATTTGAGCATATAGATGTTCCGCCCACGCTCGTTTCTTTCGCAGTTTCAACCGCAAAGTCAGACAAGATAATTTCCGCTGAATTCAAGCTTCCCTGCAGTGATATTTACTACATTGAACCTGCATACGATGAAAACGGTATGCCTGACTTTGACAGCGTCAAGAAGGTATTTGCTACAGTAGAAAAGGCAATTGCCGACGGCACTGCCCTGTCAGTATGGACTTTGGCTCACGGCGGTATTGCAGAAGGTATCTTCAAGATGTCGCTCGGTAACAGAATCGGCGCAAAGCTTAAAGCTATGGACGATGAAAAGCTGTTCGGTCTGCACTACGGTGCATTCATCATCGAGGCTAAGGGCGCAATAGAGGGCGCAGAGCTTATCGGTGAAACGGTGAGCGACTACACGATTACAGCAGGCGATGTCAAGCTCGACATTGCAGATCTTGAGAAGAAGTATGACGCTGTTCTTGAGCCTATCTTCAAGAATTCGCTCCCCGAAATGCCGAGGCCCGTATCGGTTGCTTACGACAAGGGCTGCGATCTTCTCACAAACAAGGCTCCCGGCACTATTGCAAAGCCTAAGGTACTTATCCCCGTATTCCCCGGTACTAACTGCGAATACGATATGGCTGCCGCATTCAACAGATACGGCGGTGAAGCTGAAATATTCGTTATCAGAAACCTTTCTGCAAAGAATATGGAAGACAGCGTAAACGAATTTGCAAAGAGAATCGAGGACAGCCAGATGATAGCTGTTCCCGGCGGTTTCTCAGGCGGTGACGAACCCGAAGGCTCAGCTAAGTTCATCAACGCATTCTTCCGCAATCCTAAGATCAAGGATGCCGTAGAGAATATGCTCTATGCCCGTGACGGTCTTATGATTGGTATATGCAACGGCTTCCAGGCTCTTATCAAGCTCGGTCTTGTGCCTTTCGGCAAGATAGTTCCTCTGTCAAGCGAAAGCCCCACGCTTACATATAATACAATAGGCAGACACCAGTCACAGCTTGCTCTTACCAAGATTTGCACCAACAAGTCACCGTGGCTTATGCACTGCAAGGTGGGCGAGGTTTACAACATACCGATTTCGCACGGCGAAGGACGTTTTGTAGCAAGTGACGAGGTTATCGCAAAGCTCATCGAAAACGGTCAGATTGCTACTCAGTATGTTGACCTTAACGGCGAGCCTACAATGGATCTTGCATACAATCCCAACAGCTCGATGTGTGCTATCGAGGGTATCATTTCTCCCGACGGCCGTGTACTCAGTAAGATGGGTCATACAGAGCGTATAAGCTCAGATACCTGCGTTAATGTTGACGGCAACAAGGAACAGCTTCTGTTCAAGGGTGGCGTTGACTACTTCAGAATTTAACATTAAAACCGCATAAAATCTGCCCTGCAACGTATTCAGAACGTTGCAGGGCATTTTTGTGCGCAAAAATACAGAGCAGACTTTCGTCTGCTCTGCGATGTTTTACTTACTTATTCTTTCTTTTTCTTGCCTTATACGTTACAGGAACTGCTCCGCCGGCAACAGCCGCTACCGCAATCCAGGCGGCAAGTGACGATGCACCTGTTTCGGGGTTTCTCTTTCCGAATTCTTCGGGTGCTTTTTCAAACGCACAAGCTATACACTCATAATGGCCTATACCCGGCTCTGTGGCGGTAGGTTCTTTATCTACCACCCACTTGAACTCGTGGTCGTCAACATCGATTATATTGCCATTGTCATCAACGTGCCAGTGCTTATTCTCATCGTGTTTCCATTCCTTCTTACCGCTGAGCTTAGGAAGTGCTTTCTCCTCCTTTATGCCGCAAACGTTGCAGGATCTGCATGCTTTACCCTCAGATGTGATTGTCGGCTCAACGAGAGTTTTCCACTCGGACCAGTCGTGTCCCTTCGGAGAAATTTCCTTTATATCTTTTCTTTCATCGCAATTTCTGCAATGTACAGAATCCTCGCCTTGCTCAGTGCATGACGGTGAAATATCAACAGTACGGGAATCCTCCCATTCGTGCGCCGGCTCTATAATTTCGGTCTGTTCGAAACCGCAATGGATACAAGCGTGTTTCTTGACGCCGTTTTCAATACAGGTTGAAGGTGTTACTACCTCCCATTCGCCGTAGGTGTGATCTGTAACGGGGATAACCGTTGAATCCTTTGTTGCGTCACAGCGTGAGCAATGGATTGATTTAGAGCCTTCGGTCGTGCAGGTAGGTTCCTTATCTATTGTGTAATCCTCTTCCCACTCGTGAGCGTCTGGATTTATATCGGTATCTTCATATTCAGTGTATCCGCAGATCTCACATTTTCTTGTTTTCTGACCGCCTGCAACACAGGTAGAGTCTTTTGATACTGTCCACTCGCCGAATGAATGTCCTGTCGGTTCGATCTCGGTTACATCCTTTATCGCATCACATCTTGAGCAATGAATCGACTTTGAACCCGGCTGTGTGCAAGTAGGCTTTACATCTATTGTAAAATCATCTTCCCAGTCATGTCCCAGAGGTTCAATCTCTGTTACATCCTTTGTCGCATCACATCTTGAGCAGTGAATCGACTTTGAACCCGGCTGTGTGCAAGTGGGATTTACATCTGTTGTGTATTCGGCATTCCAATCGTGTCCTAGCGGTGCTGTGTCACGTTCTTCTTCTGCCTTGCAGACGGAGCAGATATGCTTTTCCTTACCGCCTTCTTCGCAATTTGCCGACTTACTTTCTTCCCACTCGCCGAATGTGTGACCGTTTGGAGCGCCGCTTTCAAATACAAGCGTTGTGTCATTTGTGTGTGCTCCGCATTCGCACGAATAGAAATACTTTGCAGGATTTACGCAATCTGCAGGAACTGCAAGCGTATTCTCATTTACGGTCTTTATATCAAATATATGATTTACTTTATTGATTTTTATCTGACAGTTCTTACAAAGATTATAGTGTCCGGTAAGATCGGAATAATACAGTTTACCGTCACTCTCGTGTTCAACCTTATAAGTCAGCGTGAAACGTGCCAGAGCCTTATCCTGAGTGCCTGCAGACGCATCCGCATAAGCGGTGCTGTCGGTTATAACGATGAAATCTTCGGTATAAGTTCCTGCGGCTAAATTGCTGTCGGGCTTAACTGTGAATGTTGCCGTTGCGCCCTTTGCAAGCTTTGAAGAGCCGTCATCGGCAGTACCCCATTCATTGCCGTTTGAATATGATACTGTAAACAAAGAAGTATCGGTTATGGCACCGCTTGCTTTATTAAGGTCTGATTCCTTTACTACTCTGTACTTTGCTATAGAACCGCCCTCTGTGACTTTCACCTTGAGCGATACTGTCTTTGTCGGGTTGCCGTTATCAAAATCTGTACCGATGTCGACAGTTGACACAGGATTGTTTTCGCTGTCTGTTACAGATATTTCAACATCTTTAAGACTTGCGTCTGCAGTCACGATAAGGTTGCAGTCAACCGACAGTGCTATGAACTCGCCTGTCGTGCTGTCAAACGTGTACATATTGTCAGGTATCGCATTACCGTCAATATCTGTTACCTTAACGCCTGAGAAACGGTATTCATCGGGATCGTTCAGAGCAAAAACAAGCCTTGAAGAAACTCCTCTCATAGCAAAGACATTTCCGTCCGTTACGGTTGTTTCATTCGTATTATTCGCCTTTATGCAATAGGGCATTACATTTGTGCGTGGCTCGCTGTCATCTATTATTTCGCCGTCACCGCTGCGGACAATATTAAGTCTGTTTGATTCCGATACTATTGTGTTGGCATCGGCAATATCGATTAAAGTATTTCCGTCCGACAGCTTTATTTTATAGCCGGTTTCCGCAATGCACTTACCGCCTGCATAATCCAGCGTATATCCGGTACCGTAAGCAGGTGTGAACCTGCGGATAATGCCGCCGTTCGTCTTTGTTATCTGTGCCGCACTGTCGGCTTTTGTGATACTGCCGTTTGTGAGTATCGTACCGTTATCGACAGACAGAGTACCTGCTACGGAAATGTCGCCGTAGGTTTTAAAAACAGTGCCGTCAGCTACCTTCGCCGTTCCGTGACCGATTATATCGAGCTTTGCATTTTCGTAACCGTTCACAGACAGGAGCTTAAAATCGCCCGAAGTATCGCCTGTATCGGAATCATCGAGCTTATTGACATTGAGAGTACCGTTTACGGCGTATATTCCGCTTACCGATGTTCCGTCATTTCCCGGCTTGCCTTTATAATTATCCTGCTGTTCAGACGGTACATTGGTATTTGTACCGGGGTTTCCGCCTCTGCCGGGTGTAACGTTAAGTCTGCCGCCATTAAGATACACCTTTGTATTATCGGTTATAGCCGCACCGCCGTTACCGCCGTCGCCGCCGATTATTGTTATTGTACCGCCCGCAACGGTAAGCGAAGCGACATCTACTGCAACAAGTCCGTTTTCACCGGATTCTCCCGGTGTGGTACTTTCAAAACTTTCTGTTTGACCATTTTTGCCATCATCGCCGTACGCTCCGATAAGGCCAATAACACCGCTTGCACTTTCACTCTCACTATAAAAGGTTATTGTTGCATCTGTGCCGGCAATGCCGTTCACTACACTTACCTCTGCATTGTTCTTGAGTATGACATTTACATTTCCTTTAATTTCTACAGGATTATATACATTTTTATTGTTGTCATAATCATAGGTTGTTGTGATGATATTAACGATACCGTCAGCCACATACCACGTTTCTTTACCGGCAATGCCCCATGCGGTATCGGATGAAGCTATCTTTGTATAATCAGTTACCGTTCCGCTTATAACCGTACCGTCTGCAGACAGTCCGTAATAACTCACCGCTTCATCGGCAATTGCGTTTATCGCCGTAAAGGACAGCGATCCGACTGCAAGCACGGCAGATGTTGCTATGCCGGCTATGATTCTGGTTGAAAATTTTCTTTTCATTCGTCTCTCCTAATCTGAAAATTTCAAGTAATGATATACATTACTTATCTATCATACAATTGTAACATTCCATAAAGAGAATTTCAACAAATATGGCACGAATGGTCAAAAAATGGCGGCGAATGGTATAATTACCTTCGCCGCCTGACTATAAAGAATGATTACTTATCAAAACCGAGCAATTTCTTCGTTCCTGCTTTTTCAAGCGCAACTGTCAGAAGCACACCTGCTATAAGCCCTACAGCGCCCTGTATTGCGTTTCCGAAAATGCCTGCCGCCGCTGTTGCCACATTACCGTAAAGTATAATAGCATAAACGAAGTAGCCTGCTACCATAATTATTTCTGCCACAGCGCCGCCGATTACCTTGCCGACAAGCGACTTGAAATAAGAGCCGTTCATAAAGCACTTTGCAATGTAGAATGCTGCTACTGCCATAAGTGCCTTGATTATCAGCGTTGCAGGCGCATAATAAGCATAACCTGTAAGCAGATCCGCCATCGCAGAGCCTATGCCTGCCGCCGCAACTCCCCACGGCGAGCCGATAAGCCATACCGATGTAAGTACCATTACATCACCGAGATTTACATAGCCCTTTGTGAGCGGCATAGGTATCTGTACTACCATTGTCGCAACACAGGTAAGTGCGGCAAGCACAGCCGCCGTAACCATTAATGTGAGATTTTTTGTCTTTACCATTTCTTTTGTCTTCTTTCTTTTGTATTTGGCTTATTTGCCTTTTTTCATATCATTGGCGGAGTAAACGACCTCCGCATAGATAGCCGCAATAATTCTGTACAGCTCGACCGGTATCGTTTCACCGCTGTTGAGCATTACAAGAAGCGCCGCCGTGCTGTCGTCACGGTAAACGGGAACGCCGTTCTCGTCTGCGATATTTATAATCTTCTTCGCAAGCTCGCCAAGGCCGGACGCTACCACGACCGGAGCATAGTTAAGGTCGGGATTGTACTTAAGCGCCGCCGCAGCCTGCTTTCCTAAATTACGCTTGGACATTAAGACCCTTCCTCCTGTCAATTATTTTCGGGAAAACCTCTGTCAGCACATGAGGCTTTCTCAGCACCGCAGTTTCAAATTTTGCGGGCTTATAGCCGATATTCCTTATTATAAGGTCAATCTTATCGCTAAGCTTTTTTATCTTGAAGCCGAACTTTTCGGGATAAAGAAGCGACAGATTGATGTTTTCGCCCAGTGCGTACATATCGACCTCAAAACGTCCTATAGATTCAACGTCAAATGTCAGGAACAAGTGATAATTCTTCTGTCCGACAGGCGTGTTGTTGGGGTTATTCTCGTCATTATCGACCCACAGCTCGCCGAATGCCTTTGTATCCTCAATCTGCAACGGCAGGATATAGTGTGCAAGAGGCGTGAATACACCCGGTGCATTGAGAAGGCTCTGCAGAAGATTTGACGCATTGAAATCGTCCAGCGACTGAATAGCCTCGTGATTTATATTCTTACCGATAAAATCGGTCAGCTTATCAAGAGTAGACGGTGCGGAAGGGATATTGCTCGAAGGCGGCAGTTCCTTACGCTGTGCCATCTCATTTACTATATTGGTAAAAAACTCAAAAAGCGTGTCACGCTGAGGTATATCCGGCATTTCACGGAGAATCTCATTGAGGTAGTCAACAAGTGCCGCCATATCCTTGATTCCCTGAAAATCACGATGTACCGCAGGAATAATCTGTCGGCTGTCAGTGCCTGTCAGCATTGCCATTATTATATTCTTAAGTGTCTGCAATCCGGATTGTTTTCCTTCATCAAACGGAGATGTCAGAAACTCCAGCTTATCCCTGGATAAATCCAGCTCCGCAAGATAGCTTTCATCGGATAAATGTGACTTAATGAACAAAGACAGAGATAATTTTTCAGCTTTATTGTCAAAAATGCTTAAATAGTCTTGATTTTCGGACTGATTTAGTGTATTATTATAACTATCAGGAATATCCGACATCTCGCTGAGCTGTTTTTTGCTGAAAATCTTTTTAAGAAGATTTCCAAATGCAACAGACAGCTCCCTACGCATATCGTCAGACGGAATATATGTAAGGAGATTTGCAAAGCTCTCCTTGAGCATACCGTTGTTGGTGTTGTAGCGTGAAAGATTATGTATTATGAGCGGAATGAACGTCTGTGTTCTTTCATCGTTCAGAAGACTTGCGGAAACGTCCTTCAGCAGTGCGAGCGTTTCACTCTTGAGCGGCTCGAACATATCAGCCGCACTACTGCTCTTCCATTGTGAAGACAAATCGGAGAGTTTACGGGAGAGCGACTCGTTCGGTGAAAAATATTCGGACAGGAATTTGAGATTCGCACCGAGTGCATTAAGTATCTCCTGCTTGTTTGACGAATAGTTGAGTGCTTTCAGCAGCTGACCGATACTTTCTTTTATATCGGGGCTTGTGGTGGTCTTCAGGATACCGTGGAGCAGCTTGTAAAACTCATCACCGCTGAACATCGTGTTCTGCTTTTCCTGGTTCTGAATCTCACGGACCAGCTTTTCGGGAGCAAGATAAAAGCTCTTGATAAGCTCATCCATATCGTCGTAAAGCTCTGTGTAACCGTTGATCATCGTCTGCTCGAGCAGATCCGAGCTTAACAGGTTCTTGAGCGTTTCGACCGCCATAGTGGGATCTTTTATCTGAACAGTAAGCGGAGCGAGATTCTTTCTGCCCATCATCATAGCGGCGGCGGAATCGTTATCCTGCGCCGTAGATGCTTTGATAGGCTGAGCAAGCTCGACCATATCAAACGGTTCTATATTACCGTCATACTGCCGGTTAGTGAACGAATAGCTCTTACTGTTGGAAACAGGAGCCGTAATCTGTGGAATGTTGGGCATATATATTTCCTTTCAGATGCACATTTTAAAGCCGTGCATCGCATTGCTTGACTTTAAGTTTAGCACATTTCAAGGGATTTATCAATATCAAT
>ENA-UESP01002054-UESP01002054.1-human-gut-metagenome-genome-assembly--contig:-NODE-2054-length-11757-cov-95.867637_pt1 | contig 11757 bp, 7 predicted proteins | sample MGYA00243003_ERZ508004 | MGnify/ENA primary metagenome ERZ508004 (study PRJEB26167, sample SAMN06115443) | human gut metagenome | host: Homo sapiens | place: China:Henan | collected 2015-07-29...
TGATTCAAGGATTATCTCATCAGCATCCCGCTCTCAAATCCTCCGTCCGGCCAAATAAGCCCGAAGAGAGAAGCAAGTTGATATCCGCTCTAAATGTATTGTTTATTGAAGACCCGTCTCTGTCCTTTTCCATAAATTCATATAGTGATGAATTGGAAATCTCGTTATATGGTTTAACCCAAAAAGAAATCATACAAACATTGCTGGAAGAACGATTCTCCGTAAAGACCCATTTTGATGAAATCAAGACTATCTACAAAGAACGACCTAAAAAGAAGGTGAATAAGATTATCCATATCGAAGTCCCTCCCAACCCTTACTGGGCCTCAATAGGACTGACTCTGGAACCTTTACCGATAGGGTCAGGGGTGCAAATCGAAAGTGAAATCTCCTTTGGTTATCTGAACCATTCTTTTCAAAATGCCGTTTTTGAAGGAATCCGTATGTCTTGCCAATCGGGATTGCATGGATGGGAAGTGACGGATTTGAAAGTAACCTTTACTTATGCCCTTTATTATAGTCCGATAAGTACCCCTGCCGATTTTAGACAATTGTCTCCTTATGTCTTCAGGTTGGCTTTGCAACAATCAGGAGTGGATATTCTCGAACCGATGCTCTATTTTGAGTTACAGATACCACAAGTAGCAAGTTCCAAAGCTATTACAGATCTGCAAAAAATGATGTCTGAGATTAAAGGTATCAGTTGTAATAAAGAGTGGTGTCTTATTGAAGGGAAAGTTCCATTAAATACAAGTAAAGACTATGCTTCAGAAGTAAGTTCATACACTAAAGGCTTAGGCACTTTTATGGTTAAGCCGTGTGGGTATCAAATAACAAAAGGCGGTTATTCTGATAATACCCGTATGGAAGAAAAGGATAAACTTTTATTCATGTTTGAAAAATCAGTATCATCAAAATAATGGAACGATCCAGGAATTTCTATAAGACAATACGGTTGGGGTATATACTTATCTCCGTTCTTATCGGATGTATAGCATATAATAGCTTCTATGAATGGCAGGAGATAGAAGCATTAGAACTTGACAATAAAAAAATAGACGAGTTCCGAAAAGAGATAAACAATATCAATATTCAAATGATAAAATTTTCTCTATTTGGTGAAACAATACTGGAATGGAACGATAAAGATATCGAACATTACCATGCACAGCGTATGGCAATGGATAGTATGCTCTGCCGTTTCAAAGCTACCTATCCGGCAGAGCGTATAGACAGCGTACGCCATCTTCTCGAAGATAAGGAACGGCAGATGTGCCAAATCGTTCAAATACTTGAACAACAACAAGCCATCAACGATAAGATAACCAGTCAAGTACCTGTAATCGTGCAGAAGAGTGTACAGGAACAGCCCAAGAAGTCCAAGCGCAAAGGTTTCTTGGGCATCTTCGGCAAAAAGGAAGAAGCGAAACCAACTGTGACTACCACGATGCACCGTTCCTTTAACCGGAATATGAGAACCGAACAACAGGCACAAAGCCGCCGCTTATCGGTTCATGCCGATAGCCTTGCCGCACGAAATGCGGAACTTAACAGGCAACTGCAAGGACTGGTTGTTCAAATAGACGGGAAAGTACAAACTGACCTACAAAAGCGGGAAGCCGAGATAACAGCCATGCGGGAACGGTCGTTCATTCAGATTGGGGGCTTGACAGGGTTCGTTATACTGCTACTGGTCATATCATATATCATCATACACCGAAATGCCAACCGCATCAAGCGATATAAACAGGAAACCGCAGATTTAATCGAGCGACTGCAACAAATGGCAAAGCGAAACGAGGCACTGATAACCTCCCGCAAGAAAGCCGTACATACCATTACCCATGAATTACGCACACCGCTGACTGCAATAACGGGCTATGCCGGACTGATACAAAAAAACTTCAATGCGGATAAAACCGGGATGTATATCCGAAATATTCAGCAATCCTCCGACCGTATGCGTGAAATGCTTAATACTCTTCTGAGTTTCTTCCGGCTGGACGACGGCAAGGAACAGCCTAATTTCTCCACGTGTAGGATTTCATCAATAGCGCATACGCTCGAATCAGAGTTTATGCCAATTGCCATAAACAAGGGACTTGCTCTTACTGTGACGAATCACACGGATGCTGTTGTCTTGACCGATAAGGAACGTATTCTACAAATTGGAAATAACCTGCTGTCAAATGCCATCAAGTTCACTGAGAACGGTGGCGTTTCTCTGACAATGGGGTATGATAACGGTTTGCTGAAGCTAATCGTCAAAGATACAGGAACGGGCATGACCGAAGAGGAGCAACAACGTATATTCGGTGCGTTTGAACGTCTGTCAAACGCCGCCACAAAAGACGGCTTCGGACTGGGATTGTCCATCGTGCAGCGTATCGTGGCAATGCTCGGCGGTACAGTACGGCTGGAGAGCGAAAAAGGTAAAGGTAGCCGTTTCACAGTGGAAATACCCATGCAGACAGCTGAGGAACTGCCGGAACAGATAAATAGAACACAGATTCATCATATCCGTACATTCCATAATGTTATTGCCATCGACAATGACGAAGTGCTGCTTCTGATGCTGAAAGAAATGTATGCACAGGAGGGAATACACTGCTATACCTGCACCGATGCTGCGGAGCTGATGGAAATGATACGTCGGAACGAATATAGTCTGCTGCTGACGGATCTGAATATGCCGGATATAAACGGTTTCGAGTTGCTGGAACTGTTGCGCACTTCCAACGTTGGCAATTCAAGGGATATCCCGGTAGTCGTGATAACAGCTTCGGGCAGTTGCGGCAAAGAGGAACTTATAGAACATGGATTCACAGAATGCCTGTTCAAGCCGTTCTCCATATCTGAACTGATGGAGATTTCAAATAAATGTGCCATGAATGCGGCACAAAATGAAAAGCCGGATTTCACATCCCTGCTATCCTACGGCAATGAATCCGTCATGCTGGAGAAACTGATTACGGAAACCGAGAAGGAAATGCAGGCGGTTCGGGAGGCGAAACAACGGAAAGACCTTCAGGAGCTGGACGCCCTTACACACCACCTGCGCAGCTCGTGGGAGATACTCCGTGCCGACCAGCCGTTAAGGGAACTTTATAAACAGCTTCATGGAAGTGCCGCTCCCGACTATGAAGCATTGAACAAAGCCGTGACTGCCGTATTGGATAAGGGTTCGGAGATAATCCAACAGGCAAAAGAAGAAAGGAGAAAATACAACAATGGTTAAAACAAAAATCATCGTGGTGGAAGATAATATCGTGTATTGCGAATTTGTCTGCAACCTGCTGGCACGTGAGAAATTCCGTACAGTGCAGGCTTTCCACCTCTTGACAGCGAAGAAACATCTGCAACAAGCCGCTGACGGTGACATAGTGGTTTCAGACCTTCGCTTACCTGACGGCAACGGTATCGACCTGCTTCGTTGGATGCGCAAGGAAGGCATGACGCAGCCGTTCATCATTATGACCGACTATGCCGAAGTGCATACGGCTGTGGAAAGTATGAAACTCGGCTCGCTGGATTATATACCCAAACAGCTTGTGGAGGACAAACTTGTCCCATTACTCCGCACCATATTGAAAGAACGCAATGTCGGACGGAGCCGTATGCCCGTGTTTGCTCGTGACGGTTCAGCCTTCCGGAAAATCATGCACCGGATAAGGCTGGTAGCACCAACTGACATGAGCGTACTGATATTCGGTGAGAACGGCACGGGCAAGGAGCATATCGCCCACCATCTGCATGACAAAAGCAAGCGTTCTGGCAAACCGTTTGTGCCTGTGGACTGCGGATCGTTAAACAAAGAGCTTGCTCCATCGGCATTTTTCGGACACGTCAAAGGCGCATTCACCGGTGCGGACAGTGCCAAGAAAGGATATTTCCATGAAGCCGAAGGCGGCACGCTGTTTTTGGACGAGGTGGGCAACCTTGCACTGGAAACCCAGCAGATGCTTCTGCGTGCCATACAAGAGCGGCGATACCGTCCCGTTGGTGATAAAACGGATAGAAGTTTCAACGTCCGTATCATCGCAGCCACCAACGAGAATCTGGAAAAGGCGGTCAATGAAAAGCGTTTCCGTCAGGACTTACTGTACCGTCTGCACGACTTCGAGATAACCGTACCGCCATTGCGTGACTGTCAGGAGGACATCATGCCGCTGGCGGAGTTCTTCCGCGAGATTGCCAACAATGAATTGGAGTGCAAGGTTAGCGGATTCAGCTCCGAAGCACGGAAAGCGTTGCTGACCAATTCATGGCCGGGCAACGTGCGCGAGCTTCGGCAGAAAATCATGGGTGCGGTGTTGCAGGCTCAGACGGGACTTGTCACAAAAGAGTATCTGGAGCTTGGGATAACCGAAACAACCTCTGTTACCGGCTTCTCCCTACGCAACGACGAGGAAGATAAAGAGCGGATTATACGCGCTTTGAAGCAGGCTGACGGGAACCGGAAGGTCGCCGCCGAACTGCTTGGAATAGGCAGAACAACACTCTATAACAAGCTGGAAGAATATGGATTGAAGTATAAATTTGAGCAATCATAGCCCGCAATTCGCTGAAAATGGCTATCTTTGCATGACATATTAGAAGGTAACGGCGATTGGCAGAGCCTTTTGCCGCCTATATATAACATAAGACCGCAAGGCGTTTCGAGCGAAAATCTGGTAAATTGACACTACGGAGACGATTGCGTGATGCTTATGCTATGCCTACGCATAGCGTGCATTCACGTACTCTCCGTAAAAGGCTTTACCAGAGCCGTCGCTTGAAAGTAGTGTGATTTGCACGCTACTTTTTTGCCCTTGCCCAACGAAAGGAAACGATAATGGGTAAAGTACAGATTCTTGCCGTCCTCACGATGGACGGTTGTCAAAGCTCCGAGTTATGTTGCAAAGCGTATAAGGAACTGCGCCTTGAAGATTGCGGTATCAATGAGATAAGGGAAAACGCCCTTTATCATATCACACCGGATTATTCCATCTCCATGCTTGACGAATGGCGGAAATCCACAACAGACATCTGCTATCTGGCGGAAGTCACTCCTGAAAAAGCGGACTACATCAACGGGCTGCTGCGTATGCGTGTGGTGGATGAAATCATACTTTACACGATTCCTTTCATTGCCGGAACGGGAAAGCGTTTCTTCCAATCCGCCTTGCCGCAGGAACAATGGACGCTGACCTCACAGAAGGTGTACCGCAACGGAGTGGTCCGCCATATCTATAAAGCGTGCGTTTGATGTCCATAAAATGGACGAATGTTCAGCAAATGAACACTTTAAGCTGAATACAATTCCTTTCAGATAAATAAATCGCGAAATTATCACTCTGAAATCCAGCACCTTGCAGAGAGCGTGCCGGATTTTTTATTTTATGGACACGCTTTTTGCCAATCATATTCATGTGCGCATACCGAAAAACAGAGTGTAAAATTTCAAAATTGACAGGACATGAATTATTTCTTATTGACGGAAACCGAGTTCTTCCGTCGTATAAACGAAGCCGGGGACTGCAATATGGAAACGGCATACACGGCTTTCGCCACGCAAGTGATCGAACTATGCAACGGCAATGTGGACACCAACCGCACCATCATCGCGCTGGCTTACATTGAAATCGAGTTGCAGCACCATCCCGTGCGCAATCTTCCCGAAGAAAAGAGGGAGGTTGCAGCCTACATCAGCAAGGCACTCTCTTTCGTTAGGAAGATGCAGAAGTTCCTTGCCGCTCCCCAAGTGCCACCACTAATCCCCATCCGTACATCCTCCGACAACACAACCGAAAATCCCGCCTCACCCCTGCAATGGACGGGCAACGCCATCGACCTCGTGGAACTTATCTACGGCATCAACGAGATGGGCTGCATCAACAACGGCAACATGCCGCTCAAACAGCTCGCCCCGCTCCTCTACAAGATTTTCGGTATCGAATCAAAGGACTGCTACCGTTTCTATATCGACATCAAACGCCGGAAAAACGAAAGCCGCACTTACTTCCTTGACAGGATGCAGGAGAAACTGAACGAGAGGATGCTCCGCGACGAGGAAATGGAACGTTTGAGAAAATAATCCTGTACCAATGATGAATCAGGGGGTGACGTTATGTCATTCTCTGATTTTTTGTAGGTTTTGTCCTGCTGTGTAGATACATTTCGTTATCTATTCGCCCGAAAACCAGCGAAAAGCACTATCTTTGTACCCACGTTACAGAATTGTATATGAGCATAGACAACCTCGACATAATAAAACGGTTGATAGCCGAAAAAGAATGCGGACGGGTGGAGTTCAAGGAAACCACCGGACAGTTGGAGCGCGGCATGGAAACGCTTTGCGCCTTCCTTAACGGCGAAGGCGGCACGGTATTGTTCGGTGTCACCGACAAGGGAAAAATCATCGGACAAGACGTGAGCGACAAAACCAAGCGGGATATAGCGGACGCGATCCGGCGTATCGAGCCGTTTGCCACAGTTGAAGTTTCTTATACTGAAATACCAGACACTGGCAAAAGTGTCATCGCACTGTCTGCGGAAGAACAAAGATATATGCGTCCGTTCTCTTACAAAGGACGGGCTTACCTGCGGGTGGAAAGCGCGACATCCATCATGCCGCAGGAGATATATAACCAATATCTGATACAGCGGGGCGGGAAATACGCTTGGGAGGCAATAGCAAATCCTGACCTTAAAATATCCGACCTTGACGAACATGCCGTCATTAGTGCTGTTCGCGGGGGAATCAGAAGCGGTCGTTTACCTGAAGCAACCATAAGGGAAGACCTGCCGACCATTCTCGAAAAATTCAGTCTGTTGCATGACGGGAAACTTAACAATGCTTCAGCAGTGCTGCTCGGTCGTGATTTTTATTATTATCCCCAATGCCTGCTCCGTCTGGCGCGTTTCAAAGGCACGACGAAAGACGAGTTTATAGACAATCAACGTGTCACTGGGAATATCTACGCGCTGCTGGATGCTGCAATGGCGTTCTTTTTCAAACATCTGTCACTTTCCGGTAAGATAGAAGGGCTGTACCGTGAGGAAGAACTGGAAATCCCGTACAAGGCATTGAGAGAGTGCTGCACAAATGCGTTGTGCCACCGCCTGTACCACCGTCCCGGCAGTTCGGTGGGAATCGCCATCTATGACGACCGTGTGGAAATAGAGAACAGCGGGACATTTCCGCCGGATATAACAATGGAAAAACTGTTAAGCGGGCATAATTCAGAACCGCAAAATCTAATCATAGCAAACGTGCTGTATAAAAGCGAGGTCTTGGAAAGTTGGGGACGGGGCATCGGGCTTATGATAAGCGAGTGCCGGCGTGTCGGCATTCCGGACCCCGAATTTCACACGGACGGAAACAGCGTATGGGTCGTTTTCCGCTATACCCGGAAAGCAGTCGGGTCATACCCGACAGTCACCCCACAGTCGCCCGATAGTTACCCGACAGTTACCCCGCAAGTGGGAAAAGTTCTGTCTGCAATCGGGAATCAGACACTATCGACAAAAGATGTTATGGAAATGATAGGATTGAAGGACAAAAGCAATTTTCTGGAGCTTTATCTGTATCCTGCAATAAGGTTGGATTTAGTAGAACCGATTTATCCGGAAAAGCCGAAACACCCGCGACAGAAATACCGTCTTACGGAGAAAGGTCTGGATTTAATTAAAAATAAATAGTCATGAACTCGCAAACTGTAGAAATAACATCTGCTGGCATTAGGAAAATATTGAATAAATATACTCCAGAGCGAGCTATTGCCGAATATGTATGGAATGGATTTGATGCAAAAGCAACCGTTGTAAATATTGATTTTGAAATTGACAATGCAGAATTGGACACAATCAAAAATATTAGAATAACAGACAATGGTACAGGCATCTGCTATGAAGAATTACCTATAAAATTCAAAAAATTCTATGAGTCTCAAAAGAGAATAGCCAACGAGAATAATACTGAATTTACAAGAGGAAAAAACGGTTATGGTCGTTTTACTTTCTATAAATTTGCGAGATTTGCTAATTGGGAAACACGCTATAGTAAAGATGCACAAATAATGTCTTATGACATTAGAATTGATAGCGATACTTTAAAAGACTACACTACAACAGAGCCACTTGTATCTGATGACACAACAACAGGTACTTGTGTCGTTTTTAATGAGATTTCTTCTGATATTTCCAGTTTGTTTATAACGAAGACTCTTATCCCTTATCTAAAGGCTGAATTTGCGTGGTTTTTAGAATTGAAATCCGAATATCAAATATACATCAATGGGCAAGAATTAGATTATTCTTCTATAATAGCAGAACAAGAATCAATATCACCGATATTATCACATAACCAGAAAAATAACATCAACTTTCAATGCAAGTATATCCGATGGAATGTAAAGATGAATGATGAATATTCTCGATTTTACTTCTTGAATAATGACTTGGAGTTAAAATTTACCAAAACGACATTATTAAATAAAAAAGGAGATAATTTTTGGCATTCTGTAATTGTGATTGATGATTTCTTCAATGAAATCAATTGTGATAACGAATTAGACGATAATGCTATTCAACCTAAATTGTTTGATAATTCTGCTGATAGAAAATTATTTAAGGAACTAATTACGCAACTCAATGAGTTTCTCAAAAAGAAAAGACGCCCATTCCTAAAGGAGCAAGCAGAAGTTATGGTAACCAAATATAAGAATGAAGATGTTTTCCCTAAATTTGGTACTGAAGATTGGGATATAGTGCGTAGAGAAGGTTTGGAAAACTTCGTAAAGGAACTATACGAAGTAGAACCTGCTGTTTTCATGAAGTTGAACAAAGAACAAAAAAGAGTTTTCTTAGAACTTCTAAATTTGGTGATGGATAGCGGTGAGCGCGATAGTCTGTTTAAGATTTTAGATGCAGTTGTTGAATTAGACTCGAACGATAGGAAAGAATTTGCAAAAATATTAGAAATAACGAGGTTAAAACAAGTCGTTTCCACGATTAAGCTTATTTCAGACAGATTGCTGACACTGGAGAATCTAAAAAAGATTGTTTTTAATCATACTTTACAAGCCAATGAAGTTCGTGATTTGCAGTCGTTCATAGAAAAACACTATTGGATTTTTGGCGAAGAATATAGAATGGTATGTGCGGAAGAGGTCAAATTTGAAGAGGCTTTAAGAAAATACATTTATATTCTGCGTGGAGTTAGCGAGAAAAAATATATTGCTCACCCTAATAAATACAAAGAAATGGATTTATTTCTTACTGGTACTGATTTTAGGGATGGGAGACCTCATAATATAGTTGTGGAAATCAAAAATCCGACAACTATAAAACAATTAAAATCAGAACAGTTAAATCAATTAGAACAATATATGGATGTTATTCTAAAACAAGATTGTTTTAATGATGCTAATGAGTTCTGGACTTTCATTTTGATAGGACAAGACTATGATGATATTGTAGGTCGAAGGGTCATAAATAAGCTTACTGGTTTAGTCCAAAATGACAGTAATTATAGCCTCTATGTAAAAAAATGGAGTGAAATAACAAATGAGGTGGAACGTAGGCTGAAATATTTGCTTGATAAGCTCAAAATAGAAAGAGCCACTTTATCTAAATCCCAATCATTAAATGAGGTAATGAATGAAGTTTCAAATAACACGGCCGCAATGGTTAGTTGAACTTAATATAGTCATAATGCTCAATATAAAGAATTACAAATTACTCCTGTCACAGATAGCTGTAGCAGGAGTAATTCTCAAAACGGGAGTCTGATACATCTTGTTGTTATATATTATTTCTGTTGCAACAGATGTTTCAGATTCTCGTCACCAGCGATGCGCTCCAACTCGTCGGCGACAATCTGTTTCACCTCCTCCTTGATGCGCCTGTAATTCGCCTTCACCATTTCCTTCATGCAGTCGTTGCCGTTCGCGTCCGCGAAGTCGGTAATGACGGGTATCGGCTTGTAGGCTTTCTCCTCGCGCTTCATTTTCTCGGCATCCACGACAATCTCACAGTGGAAAATCTTCTGCTTGATACGCTCGTTGAAGTTGTCGGACACCGAACCGACGAACATCCCCTGCGTCAAGCCGGAAATTTTGCTCGGCGGGATAAGCGCGTCCATCTGCGTGTTGATGGAGGTGGAAACATCCTGCCGGTTGATGGAGATGGACTGCCGCTTTTGAAGCACCTTTCCGAACCGCTCCGAGAGCGTCTTGGCTGTTTCGCCCACCACCTGCCCGGAGAAGATATTGCCGACCGTGTTCATCACCACTTTCGCCTCGCGGTCCCCATAGTCACGCACCAACTGGCTGAAATCCTGAAAACCCAGACACACGGCAACCTTGTTGCTTCGCGCGGTGGCGATAAGGTTGTCCAACCCCTTGAAGTATATCGTCGGAAGCTCGTCGATGATGACCGACGACTTCAACATCCCTTTCTTGTTGATGAGCTTCACGATACGGGAATTATACAGACCGAGAGCCGCCCCGTATATGTTCTGTCGGTCGGGATTGTTGCCCACGCAGAGAATTTTCGGTTCTTCGGGATTGTTGATGTCCAGCGTGAACTCGCTGTCCGACATTACCCAATAGAGCTGCGGGGAAATCATGCGTGACAGCGGAATTTTCGCCGAAGCAATCTGCCCCATTAACTGCTCCGCAGCCCCTCCGAGCCACGCGTCCATGAATGGCGAGAGATAGTTCTCCAGTTCGGGATAAGAGGTCAGAATCGGGAAAATATCCTCGTAACGGCGGTTCAGGAACTCGATGGCATGGGGGAACGTGCAATACTTGCCGTTCTGAAAAATTTTGAGATACCAGATGATAGCCGCGAAAAGGATGATGGGCGATTCCACAAAAAAGTCGCCCTGTTTCTGCACCCAACTCTTGTTTAAGTTGAGCATGATGGTGTACGCGCTCTCGTAAGCGTCCGTAATATCCTCCATGAAATCCGGGTGAATGGGGTTGCAACGGTGGCTGCGTCGCGGGTCGTCGAAGTTTATCACGTAGAACTTCGGCTTCACCTTGTATCCCTCCGGGTGGTTGAGCAGATGATTATAGGCTATCGTGGACAAGTCACTGAATTTGAAATCATAGACATACATCGAGAAGCCCTTCTCAATCTGCTGCTTGATGAAACTGTTTACCACCGCGTATGACTTTCCGCTGCCCGGCGTACCCAGCACGATGGAGGCGCGGAATGGGTTCACCACGTTGATCCAGCCGTTGTTCCAACGTTTCCTATAATAAAAGCGGGTGGGCAGATTGACCGAATACTCGCTTTCGATGAGCCGTGTTTCCTGCATGAAGCTCTCGTTCTCGTTGTTGAACACGTCATCCATAAGGTTGTGTTTCAACAGGCGGCTCATCCACAGACCGCCCATCAGCAGGCAGACATAGCCCGTGCCTACGGTCAGCGCGTAAAGTCCCGTCACCGCTTCAACCGGCAGCGGCAATGCCAGTATCCACCAGTTGAGGAAGAACAACACGAACCCTGCGGCAAGTGCCGTCCAGATCCTTCCCCAAGTGATTTTCTCTCCCTTGACGCCCTTCGTCCCCAGACAGGACAGGGCAAGCAGGAGGACGGCGAACAGTTTCGTGTAGAGGATGGAATGGAACAGCCCCGCCGTGCGGTTGAAGTTCATCAGGATTCTGTCCACTACGCCGATGTCCACGCCCCAGAGCCGTATGGCTTCATAGCAGAACCAGTACACGTTCATGACCACTAAAATAATACTCACGGCACGCAGAAAAT
>ENA-UESP01002059-UESP01002059.1-human-gut-metagenome-genome-assembly--contig:-NODE-2059-length-11732-cov-3.082282_pt1 | contig 11732 bp, 5 predicted proteins | sample MGYA00243003_ERZ508004 | MGnify/ENA primary metagenome ERZ508004 (study PRJEB26167, sample SAMN06115443) | human gut metagenome | host: Homo sapiens | place: China:Henan | collected 2015-07-29 | study...
CTCCGCCGGTGCCGGGATCGGTGGCCTGGTGCGGGGCGCGATCTTCTCCGCCGCGGTGGGCTGGATGCTGGCGGCCCTGGGGCAGTTCTGCTCCGCCCTGTACTGGCGGCTGAACAAGTTCTGGACCATCCTGATTTCCGTGACCGTGCCGCTGGTGCTGATCTTCGGCAGTGTGCCGCTGATTAGCTGGCTGGGCACCACCTCCGCCGGGCGGGCGGCGGTGGAGGCCCTGGCGGCTTTCGGACAGTTCCTGGCCGCATCCCCCTGGAACGCGGCGGCGGTGCTGCTGGCCATGGGGGCGGCGTTCTTCGCCCTCAGCTGGCTGCTGCTGCGCCGGGCCATGATCCGGCCTGCAAAGTAACAGATAAAAGTGAAAAGATAAAGGATAAGAGATCTTCCCAAACAAGGGCATCTCTTATCCTTTATCTTATATCCGATATCTCCGGGGGCGCTCCATGTGTCCTATTGTCCGCCCACGATGCGGCTGTACGTGCGGGTGGTAAGGCCGTAGACCAGGGCGTAGATGGCGCAGAACACCAGCAGCGTCCCGGCGGCGCAGAGGGCGAACAGACGGACGTCAAAGAGGTTGAACAGCTCCAGCAGTTTGCACAGCATGGGGAAGGCTGCCGCCACATGGATGCCCGCCGTCACCAGGGGTAGGAAGAACACCAGCAGCACCTGACTGCGGATGGAGGAGCGGACCTCCCGGGGACTCATGCCCACCTGCTGCATGATCTGATAGCGGCGCTGGTCCTCATATCCCTCGGAAATCTGCTTGTAGTAGATGATGAGCACCGTGGACAGCAGGAACAGCAGCCCCAGAAACACGCCCAGGAACAGGAAGCCGCCGTACATGGTGTACAGGTCCACAGCGTTGTCCTGATGGCTGATGACGGAGTACACGTCATTGGCGTCCGCCGCCAGCAGGGGGTCCACAAAGGCCAGCTTTTCCTCTTCCGTGCCGTCCAGGTCCACCTGGACACGAAATTCCCGGTGGACTCTGCTGGCATCCCGGTCGCTGATGGCGGAGACTACGGTCTCATCCGCCACCACCAGGAAAAGCTGCGCCGTCTGGCCGGAGATCAGGATGGAGCTGTTGTATCGGGGAAAGTCCATGATGGTCCCAGCGATGTGAAAAGGGAGGTCTTCGATATAGAAGGTATCCGGCAGGTCCAGATTCTCTGCCTGGACCAGCACCTCTTCCGGCTCCAGGTCCACGGTATGGCCGGTGAGGCGGCCGTAGTCATCGGCGGTGAGCAACCGGATTTCGGTGCTGACGCCCTCCTGCGCCACAAGGGTGAAGGTGTTTCCTGTGTAATAGCCGACGGTGTCCCCCGGAGTGGACCACCGGAGCAGCTCCACCTTCCGGCCTGCGTCCGCGGCGGCGGTCTGGACCCGCTCCAGAGTGTCCTCGTTCAGGGCCGTCTCCTGTTCCGGCGGCACTTCGTCCAGGGACTGGACCACGTCCACATCATAGGGATACATCCGCTCCAAAGCTCCCTCCAGCCCGGCGTACAGGCTGACGGTGGTGGATACCGTCACCAGCACCATGGTGGAGAGGATGCAGATGTTGGCCAGGCCCACGGCGTTCTGCTTCATCCGGTACAGCAGCCCCGCCACGGCGGTGAAGTGCTTGGGCTGGTAGTAGTACCGGGGGCTGTTCCGCAGGTGCTTCAGCAGGGCGATGGACCCGGCGGTGAACAGGCAGTAGGTGCCGACCATCACCAGCGCCACCGCCAGGAAGAAATAGGCCAGGGCGGTAAAGGGGTCCTCTACCGTCAGAGCGGTGGCATAGCCAGCCCCCAGAGTGACGGCCCCCAGCACCACCAGCAGGCGGCGGGTCCGGGGCTCCCGCTCCCCGGCACTGGCGCTGTGGAGCAGTTCCACAGGACGGGACCGGAGCAGCCCGAACAGGTTCCACACCAGCGTCAGCAGGAAGAGGAAGCCGAAGAGAGCGGCGGTATCGGCCATGCCGGAGAGGCTGATCTCAAAGCCATACTCCACCGGCAGGTGGGACAGCTGCAATAGGAGCAGCAGCACCAGCTTGCTCAACAGCACCCCTGCCGCGAGCCCGCCCACAATGGCCGCGGCGGCGCAGTAGAGCGTCTCCCACACCATCAGGCGGGCGGTGTGGCGCTTCTCCAGACCCAGGATGTTGTACAGCCCCAGCTCCCGCCGGCGGCGCTTCATCACAAAGCTGTTGGCGTACAGCAGCAGAACCGCGGAGAACAGCGTCACCACCAGCCGGCCCAGGTACATCAGGCTTTGGAGATATCCGGCCCCCCGGACGGAGGCCACAATGTCGCTGAAGGTCAGGTAGGAGAGAATGTAGTACATGGCGGCCGTCATGCCGCAGGAGAGCAGATACGGCCCATAGAACCGGCCGTTGCGCATCAGATTCACCAGGGCCAGGCGGGGAAAGAAGCCGGACTTACGCATGGGGCTCACCGCCTCCCGCCAGGACCGTCAGGGTGTCGGAGATCCGGCGGAACTGGGCCTCCTGGCTCTCGCCGCCCCGGTAGAGCTGGTGGTACACCTGTCCGTCCCGGAGGAACAACACCCGTCCAGCGTGGCTGGCCGCCTTTACCGAGTGGGTGACCATCAAAATGGTCTGCCCGGTGCCGTTCAGTTCTCCAAACAGCTCCAGCAGGGCGTCGGAGGACCGGGAGTCCAGAGCGCCGGTGGGTTCGTCTGCCAGGATCAACTGGGGGTCCGTGATGAGGGCCCGGGCCACAGCAGCCCGCTGCTTCTGGCCGCCGGAGACCTCATAGGGGTATTTCGCCAAGATGTCCGAGATGCCCAGCTGATCTGCGATGGGGCGGAGCTTTTGCTGCATCTCCCGGTAGTCTGTGCCCGCCAGCACCAGGGGCAGATAGATGTTGTCCTGAAGGGAGAAGGTGTCCAACAGGTTGAAGTCCTGGAACACGAACCCCAGGTGGGACCGGCGGAAGGCCGCCAGATCCCGCTCCCGGATGGCAGAGAGGGGCCTGCCCTCCAGTAAAACCTCCCCGGCGGTGGGGCGGTCCAGGGCCGCCAGGATGTTCAGCAGGGTGGTCTTGCCGGAGCCGGACTCCCCCATGATGGCCACGTACTCCCCCTCCTCCACGGAGAAGCTGACGTTGGACAGGGCCTGGACCTGCGTGCCGCCGAAGCGGGTGGTGTAGATTTTCTGTACATGCTGTACTTCCAACAATGGCATCAAGATTCCTCCTCGTATCGGATCATGCCTCTATTGTAGCCAAAGGGCCGGACTGTCTGCCATGGATTTGGCTTACAGTCCGGCCCGATTCCTTACAGTTTCGTCACATTGGGTCACTCCACCACCCGTCGGCCCCGGGAGAGGTCCAGCCGCACCAGCGTCCCCTGCCCGGGGCGGGAGACGATGGAGATCCCGTGGTTCAGCCGGTCCATCACCCGGCGGCACAGGTACAGCCCGATGCCGGTGGACTTCTTGTCCTCCCGGCCGTTGTAGCCGGTGAAGCCCTTCTCGAACACCCGGGGCAGGTCCTCCGGCCGGATACCGATGCCGCTGTCGGCGATCACCAGCGTCTCTCCGTCCCCGTAGATCCGGATGCGGCCCCCGGCGGGGGTGTATTTCAGGGCGTTGGACAGTACCTGCTCCACTACGAAGGAGAGCCACTTCCCGTCCGTCAGCACCGTCCGCCCGGTCTCCCGAAAGTCCAGGGTGATCTTTTTCAGAATGAACATCCGGGCGAACTTCCGCACCGCCTGCCGCAGCAGGCCGTCCAGGTCCGTGTCCCGGAGGACATAGTCCGTGCTCTCGCTGTCCAGCCGCAGGTAGCCCAGCACCATGTCCACATACTGCTCGATCTTCAGGAGCTCCACTTCCACCTCCGTGCCCACAGCGCCGGGATCCTCCTGCAAGAGCAGCCGGGCCGCGGCGATGGGGGTTTTGATCTGGTGGGCCCAGAGGGTGTAGTAATCCGTCATGTCCTCCAGCCGGTCCCGGTTCTCCGCCGCCAGACGCACCCGGTCGGCGCAGACCGCCCTCAGCAGGGCCTGGTAGTCTGCCTCCAGTACGCCCCGGGGCGGCGGCAGGGGCAGCACCGACTCATGGACCTTTCGTAAAAGCCCTTCCAGCTCCCGGTGCCGCCGGAGAAAGGCGGAGTACCCCAGGGCAAACAGGACCAGCCCCAGCATTAGGCAGAGAAGGCCTGCATAGGCAACCGCCTCCACCGGCAGGCTGTACAGGGCGAACACGGCGGCGAACACCGCCACCGCCCCGGCCAGCAGCAACAGCAGCTTCCACTGGCGCTTGAGATAGGCTGTCAGCATTCCGTCACCCCTCCACCAGATATCCGGCGCCCTTCCGGGTACGGATGAAATCCGGGAGGCCCGCCGCCTCCAGCTTCCGCCGCAGCCGGGCGATGTTCACCGTCAGGGTGTTCTCATCCACAAAGCTGTCGGACTCCCACAGCCGGGTCATCAATGCGTCCCGGCTGACGATCTCCCCCTTGTGCTCCAGCAGGAGCTGCAGAATCCGGCACTCGTTCCTCGTCAGCTCCACCCGCTGCCCGTGGGCATCCAGCGTCCCATCAGACACGTTCAGCACCGCGGCGCCGCAGGAGAGCAGGTGGGAAGACGGGCCGAAGTCGTAGGCCCGCCGCAGCAGGGCCTGGACCTTGGCGGAGAGCACCTGTAAATCAAAGGGCTTTGCCAGCAGGTCATCCCCGCCCAGCTGCATGGCCATCACCACGTTCACATTGTCCGAGGCGGAGGTGAGAAATAAGATGGGCGCCTTGGAGACCCGGCGGATCTCCTGGCACCAGTGGTAGCCGTTGAAGAAGGGGAGGGAGATGTCCAGCAGCACCAGATGGGGGTCGAAGGCGGCGAACTCCGACAAGACGTCGTCGAACCGCTCCGCGCAGCGGACGGTGTAGCCCCAGCCCTCCAGATGGCGGCGGATGACCCCGGCGATGGCCGCGTCGTCCTCCACGATGAAAATGCGGTACATGAGCCCTTCCTCTCCCCCCGCGGTCAGTTCAGCTCCAGGGACTCCAGCTGGGAGATGATCTCCTGCTGGCGCTCGTAGAACAGCAGCTCCTGGTTGTGGGCGTCGCAGCCGTAGCGGCTGATGAAGGTGGCGGCGTAGTAGTTGATGGTCAGCTCCGTCACCAGGATCAGCAGCTCCTGCCCCTCCGGGAACACCTCCTCGCAGAAGGCGAAGAGGTTGTTCAGCATCTCCCCGGCGGTCTTGGCCTGGGCTTTTAGGCCCTGGACCATCTGGTCGAAGTCCGCCTTCACTGCAGCAAAGCCCGTCTGACTGTCCACGGTCTGTCCAGCCAGGACTTTCTGCCGCTCCAGAGCGGCGATGATCCGGCGGTGGGAGCGCTCCGCCTCCTGGGAGAGACTGCCAGACCGCCTGCCGGTGTCGATGCGGGTCTTCTGACGGCACAGCTGTTCCTCCAGCAGAGCGGCGAGATCCGCCTCCGGCGCGGTCAGGGCGGCTTTCACGTCCTTCAGGATGCCAAGCAGCTCCCGCAGCATCTCCTCCCGCTCCACCACGGAGCGCAGCTCGCCGGTGGCGGCGTCCAGCAGCAGACCCAGCAGGGACAGCCGCTCGTCGAACTTGGCGGCAGAGGCACGCTGGCGGATGGCCTTGGTGGCCTTGCCGGCGAGGATCTTGTCCACCTGGTAGTCGCTGCGGTACTTGTTGAACAGGTCGTAGTAAACCGCGAACTCCTTGGCGATCTTGGGATTCTGGAGATATTGGATGATGAGCTTCTCATCCACCGGCAGGTGGTTCTGCTCGTACAGGTGAATCATCTGGCTTAGGTCGTCCCAGCCCCGGGCGGTGACGAACCGCTTGCCGTTCACCGTGGACTCCACCTTGTAGAAGTCACCCTTCCGGATCTCCAGGTACGTCATCACCGCCGGATGGACGTGCTTTTGGTAGGCAAACTCCTTCCAGTCATCGAAGTCCGGCTCCACGTCGATGCGCTTGAGCCGGTCCCAGGTAACGATGTCGAACTCCCGGACGGAGCGGTTGTACTCCGGCGGGTTGCCGGCAGTGACCACGATCCAGCCCTCCGGCACCCGATGGCGGCCGAAGATTTTATATTGCAGAAATTGCAGCATGGAAGGGGCCAGCGTCTCGCTGACGCAGTTGATCTCGTCCAGGAAGAGGATGCCCTCCTTTTTGCCGGTGGCCTCCATAGTCTCGTACACGGAGGCGATGATCTCGCTCATGGTGTACTCGGAGACCTGGTACTCCTTGCCGTTAAAGACCTTCTTCTCAATGAAGGGCAGACCCAGGGCGCTCTGCCGGGTGTGGTGGGTCATGGAGTAGGACACCAGGCACACGTCCAACTCCTGGGCGATCTGCTCCATGATGGCGGTCTTGCCGATGCCCGGAGGGCCCATGAGGAACACAGGCCGCTGCTTTTCCACCGGCACTGCGTAGCTGCCGAACTCATCCTTGGTGAAGTATGCCGTCATGGCGTTTTTGATCTGTTCCTTGGCCTCTTTGATATTCATGGTCATTCAACCTGACTTTCCTCAGTATCGGTATGATTCAAAGCGCAAATTCCGCGTCCAGAAAATCTGTGTCCGCCCCAGCCGTCTCCCGGGGCCAGCGGCGGTTGCAGTAGTCCAGAAGAAAGGCGGTGGCCTCTGTCAGACGGCTGCGCAGCAGCAGGTCCACCGCGGCCCGGCAGTTGTCCTGGTCCAGAAAGCCCAGGTCTGCCAGCTGCAGCAGCTGGCGGCGCAGGGCGTCGTTGTCCGTCAGGGCCAGGTTCCGGCGCAGATGCTCCAGATAATGTTCCTTGGGCCGCATGTGCCGGAAGTCGTTGGTGCCGCCGTTGGTGTAGAACTCCTGATAGGAGTGGCCCCGCAGCAGGGCCAGCGCGTAGATCAGCCGCTCCTCTCCGGTGAAGCGGTCCTCCTGCCGGTAGCAGGCGCCGATCTCCGGGGCGTACCCTTCCTCTTCCAAAGAGAAACCCAGATAGAAGGCGTATTCCAGCCGCTTCAACTGGGCGTAGCCCTGGCACAGGAAGATATTCTCCCGGGAGGTGTCCTGCCGGACGGTGCCGTTGGCGGCCCGCTCGTCCAAGGCGGCCATCAGGCAGTCCCAGTGGACCATGGCGTGAATGGGGCGCATGCGGGGGGCCGCAATAGCGGTCAGCGCCGGGGAGATGGGGCGGGCGCCGATGGCGTTGGTGGCCAGCCGGAAGAGAAAGGCCTCCTCGTCGGCCTGCTTCTCCGACAGCCAGTCCAGGCTGTCCTGAAAGGCGAACACATCCGCCGTGCCGCCGTATTCCACGATCCGCAGGTTTTCAAAGCGATTCAGGCCGTAAAAGGCATCCACCTCCGGGGGGATCACCAGAATCTCCACGCCCCGCAGGGCGGGCACGGCCTTGGCACTGACCCGGGCCACCGGCCCCTCCGGCTGCACCACGGCCCGGCGGCCCTCCAGCCGCAGGCATTCCACTTGTGTTTCCATGCTTCAGATCTCCTCGCTCTGTAATACCAGCTTGATGGCCCACACCGGCACGTCCGGCGGGTCGTACCCGTCGTCCAGAAAGACGAAGGCCGCGTCGTAGTCCGGCTTTTTCTCCGGAAAGATGCCGCGGCCGTCGGTGAAGTAGATCATGCCCTTGAGGTTGGTGAACTCTCCGGCCCGGACCAGCTCGTCCACGTACTGAAACACCGGGCGGAAGTCCGTGCCGCCGAAGCCGTGGAGCTGCATGGTGTCCAGATAGTTGTCGAAGTCCTTCTGGCTGGTGATCTTCCGGTCCTCCTGCACCTCCGCGTCGCACTGGATGATGTGGAGATTGATCTTGGTGAAGAAGTTTTCCTGCTGGCGCAGGATGTTGTAGGTCTTGGTGACGAACCGCTGCACCAGGTCGCCGCTGACGGAGCCGGAGGTGTCGATGGCGATGACGAATTCCTTGATCCGCCGGACCTCCTTGTACTCCAGCGGCTCCACCAGGGGCATATTGCCGTACAGGGACAGACCGTAGGTGTAGTAGATATAGTCGAACTCGTCCTGATTCACCTGGGTGACCTCGCCCAGGCTCATATAGCGGCGGAGGAAATCCGCATAGTCATACGTCTCCCGGTTCACCGCCTTCAGCTCCTGGACCAGATTGCCGGCATCGGTGCCGTGGCGGCGGGATATGGTCTCCAGGTCCACCTGGAGTCGCTCGCTGATCTCCCGCCAGGTCTGCTCCAGGTCACGGTCCCGCCGTTCCGTGCCGGACTTGGGCGTCCGGGCCCGGCTGCCCTGGCCGCCCCGGCCGGACTTCTGCTTGCCGGGGGTGCCGGTCTCCGGTGTCCGGCCGTTGGACTGGCTGCCTCCTCCGGCGCCCTGGCCGCTCTTCACCGGCAGATACCAGGCCCGGTGGTCGTCCGCCAGGAAGGGGTCCCGCAGCCGGGCCATCTGATCGTCGGAGAGCTGCCGGTCCAGAAAGTACCGGTAGAGCTTCTCCGCCGTCAGGGGCCGCACCTGGGAGCGGAGCTCCTTCAGCGTCTCCTCCTGGGCATAGGCCCGGTTGCAGGCGGCGCTCTCCAGGTGGAGGTCCTCAATGGCGCTCTCCACCGCGATGTCGCAAGCCAGGTCCCAGCACCGACGGTCGATGTTGGCGCTGGTGAACAGGTGCCGGAACACACAGTGGAGCACGATGTGCAGGTAGTCCCGCACATTCCGGCCCCGCTCCCGCTTGTACATGGACAGGACGTAGTACGTGTCGTAAAACAGGTGCTGGCCGTCCGTGGCCAGGGTACCTGGATAGGAGGTCAGCTGAAACTGGCTGAGGGCCAGGTCCAGGAACCGCAGATTCACCAGCAGGGTGTTCCGGGTCAGGCGCAGAATATTCTGAGCCAGGGCGTCCGCCTGGCGGAATTTTTCCACATAATCTTCCATAAGCACAACTCTTCCCGAAAGGGCGCCGTGCGCCCGATGTTCTGACCCTTTATTTTAGCATGGGGATATCGGCAATGCAAGAAAAACGCCCCGGACGGCGTCTTGCGCCCGCAGCCGGGAGATGATATGATAAACCTGCATCAACACGAAAGATGGAGTGGAGACATGAGAAAGCTGGTCGTTGGAATATTGGCCCACGTGGACGCGGGGAAGACCACCCTGTCGGAGGCGCTGCTGTATCAGAGCGGCGCCCTGCGGCGCCTGGGCCGGGTGGACCACCAGGACGCCTTTCTGGACACGGACGCCATGGAGCGGGAACGGGGCATCACCATCTTCTCCAAACAGGCGGTGTTTTCCCTGAAGGACACGGAGGTTACCCTGTTGGACACGCCGGGCCATGTGGACTTCTCCGCTGAGGCGGAGCGGACGCTTCAGGTGCTGGACTGTGCCATTCTGGTCATCAGCGGCACTGACGGGGTCCAGGCCCACACCCGCACCCTCTGGCGGCTGCTGGAGCGGTATCACGTTCCCACCTTTCTTTTTGTGAACAAGATGGACCTGGCGGGGGCAGACCGGGCCGCGGTTCTGGCAGGCTTAAAGCAGCATCTGGGCAGCGGCTGCGTGGATTTCAGCGGCGAACGGGACGAATCGTTCCGGGAGGAGGCGGCCGTCTGCGATGAATCAGTGCTGGAGCGGTATCTGGAGACCGGAGTTCTGACAGACGGCGACCTGCGGCGGATGGTCGGGAAGCGGAAGCTATTCCCCTGCTGGTTCGGCTCCGCGTTGAAGCTGGAGGGGGTCTCGGAATTCCTGGAGGGGGTGGAACAGTATGCCCCGGTTCCCGCCTATCCGGAGACCTTCGGCGCCCGGATCTACAAGATCGCCCGGGACGGCCAGGGCACCCGCCTCACCTATTTAAAAGTGACAGGCGGCACCCTGCGGGTGAAGAGCCTTTTGACCAACCGCCGCCCCGGTCTGAGAGAGGACCAGGTGTGGGAGGAGAAGGCGGATCAAATCCGCATCTACTCCGGCGCCAAGTTCCGCACGGTGGAGGAGGCCCCGGCGGGGACGGTGTGCGCCGTGACGGGTCTCTCCCGCAGCCGGGCGGGAGAGGGCTTGGGGCTTGAGGCCGGCTGGACTGCCCCGGCGCTGGAGCCGGTGCTGACCTATCAGGTGCTGCTGCCGGAGGGGACGGATCCCCACACTGCCCTGGGCAATCTGCGCCAGCTGGAGGAGGAGGATCCCCAGCTCCACATTGCCTGGAATGAGCAGACCCGCCAGATCCACGTGCAGCTGATGGGGGAGATCCAGCTGGAGATCTTACAACGCATGATCCGGGAGCGGTTCGGCCTGGAGGTGGCCTTCGGCCCCGGCGCCATCTGTTATCGGGAGACCATCGCCGCCCCAGTGGAGGGCATCGGCCACTTTGAGCCCCTGCGCCACTATGCAGAGGTCCATCTGCTGCTGGAGCCTGGGGAGCGGGGCAGCGGCCTGGAGTTCGGGACGGCCTGCCCGGAGGACCAGCTGGAGGGCCGTTGGCAGAGGCTGGTCCTGACCCATCTGGCGGAGAAGGAGCACCTGGGGGTGCTGACCGGCTCCCCCATTACGGATATGAAGATCACCCTGGCGGCGGGCCGGGCCCACGTGAAGCACACGGAGGGCGGCGACTTCCGCCAGGCCACCTATCGGGCGGTGCGCCAGGGGCTGATGGAGGCGGAGAGCATCCTGCTGGAGCCCTGGTACGAGGTGCGCCTGGAAGTGCCGGCGGCCCAGGTGGGACGGGCCATGTCGGACCTCCAGCGGAGAGGGGGAACCATGGAGCCCCCGGAGACCGTGGGAGAGTATGCCGTCCTGACCGGGCGGGCGCCGGTGGCCGGAATGCGGGACTATGCTGCCGAGGTGGCCGCCTATACCAGGGGCCAGGGCCGTCTCTTCTGCACCCTGAGCGGCTATGAACCCTGCCACAACGCCCAGCAGGTGGTGGAGGAGATGGGCTATGACCCGGAGCGGGATGTGGAACACACCCCGGACTCTGTTTTCTGTACGCATGGTGCGGGATATGTGGTAAAATGGGATCAAGTAAAGGCCCAGATGCATGTGGAGAGCGGACTCATGCGGAGAGAGGAGGAGTCGGAGATATCCGAGAGCCAGCCCCGGCGGGAGGCGCGGTATACCGGCTCTCTTGCGGAGGATGCGGAGCTCCAGGCCATCTATGAGCGGACCTACGGAAAGGTGGAGCGGGATGCCTTCCGGCCCCAGCCCAAGGCCCCTGCCCGCACCAGCCTGGATGAGAGCCGGTATAATGTCCGCACTCAGAACCGGGGACCGGAGTACCTGCTGGTGGACGGGTACAACATCATCCACGCCTGGGACGAGCTCAAGGAGCTGGCCCGGGCGGACCTGTCTGCCGCCCGGAAAGCGCTGATGGATATTCTGAGCAACTACCAGGGCTTCCGAAAGTGTGAGGTCATCGTGGTCTTTGACGCCTACAAGGTCAAGGGGAATCCCGGCAGTGTGTCCAAGTATCACAACATTCATGTGGTGTATACGAAAGAGGCGGAGACGGCGGACAACTATATCGAAAAGGTCACCTATGAGCTGGGGCGGAAATACCGGGTCCGGGTGGCCACCTCCGACGGTGTGGAACAGCTCATCATCCTGGGACACGGAGCCCTACGTGTCTCGGCCCGGATGTTCCGCATGGAGATCGAACAGGCGGAGGGGCAGATCGCCGATCTCGTCGCACAAAACAACCGAAAGAACCGGAAGCTGGATCAGCTCCAGTACCGTCTTGGTGGAGAACAGAAGGCATAGAGAGGACGAACAGAAGGCCATCCTATGGATTAAG
>ENA-UESP01002060-UESP01002060.1-human-gut-metagenome-genome-assembly--contig:-NODE-2060-length-11722-cov-3.508115_pt1 | contig 11722 bp, 13 predicted proteins | sample MGYA00243003_ERZ508004 | MGnify/ENA primary metagenome ERZ508004 (study PRJEB26167, sample SAMN06115443) | human gut metagenome | host: Homo sapiens | place: China:Henan | collected 2015-07-29...
GGGGTTGAGCTGGGGCGGCGCTCGTTTGGTCGTCCGGGGGCGGCGGCCGATTGCGGCGGCTGCCTTCCGGGCATAAAGAGGGGGAGGGGCGGCATAAAATGCGCCGGAAGGGGCTTTTTCGGCGTTTATTTAACTCTTTGGGGAAGTGTTAAGCAGAGGCGGCGGAAAACGGGTTTCTTCCTAATAAGGGGGAGAAAAAGAAATATTTAACACAATGTTATGTTATGTTAAATAAAAAAAGAGCGAGGAAAGCGGCGAAAAACAATGAGATTTCGGGCTTTCTTGGCTCTTTTGCATTTATGCGGCGATATGCGCGCGGAAATTTATGCAAAAAAAAATCGGCACCGAAAATGGCAAATGGCCGAAAAAAAGGGGGGGTGAAAAGGGGGCGAGCATGAACGAAAAAAAGATATACGAAAACATGGAAAGCCTTGAAGAATGGGCGTTTGCGGGGCTTTCACAAAAGGAAATGGCGGAAATGCTAGGGATGGCATATTCTACTTTTAGGAAACTCAAGGGAGAAATTCCGGCACTTTCGGCACTCTTAAAAAACAGTGCCGATTTTTTAAAAGCGGAGCAGAAGAAGGAAGTTGAGAAGGTAGAGGTTTCGCTTTTGAACCGATGCCTGGGCTACAACGCGGACATCAAGAAGCACATGAAGGTGAAGAAGCCGATGCAGGGGGCAGACGGCAAGGTTTTGACGGACGCGAACGGGAAGGTCATCACGGAGGAGGTGCTGGAGGAAGTGACGGAGCAGCAGCACGTTCCTGCGGACGTAGGGGCAATCAAATTTTATCTTTTGAACAAAGCAAAGGACAAGTGGAAGGAGAACCCCGACAGGCTGGAACTGGAGAAAAAGCGCGTGGCGAACGACACGAAGCGCACGAAGCTAGCGGAACAGGCGGCAAGCGGAACGGGCCCCAGCGGAAAGACGATAGAGGAAATCTTGGAGGAAGCGGAAAGCGGTGGTGCAGATGCCGAGGTATGACGTTTTACGGGATGCGAAGAAATACATTGAAGCCTTTCTTTGCATCAAGACAAAGGAAAGCAAGATTGTACCCTTCCGGCTGAACTCTGCGCAGAAGCGATTATATGAGTGCATCAAGGAGCAGCAGGCGGCCGGCAAGCCGATCCGCATTATCATTTTGAAAAGTAGGCAGATGGGCTTTTCTACGCTGACGGAGGCGTTGATTTATTACAAAACGGCGACCAGAAGCAACGTGAACAGCTTTATCATCACGCACAAGGACGATGCGACAACGAACCTTTTCAACATGAGCAAGCTATTTCAGGAAAGAAACCCGGCAAAGCCGCTTTTAAAGAACAGCAACGCGAAGGAGCTAATCTTTGAGAACCCCACGAAGAACCGGAGGGAGAAGGAACGGCTGCCGGGGCTGAAAAGCAAGATAAAATGTGCAACGGCAGGGGGGAAGGGTGTTGGGCGAAGCGATACCTTAACGAACGTGCATGCCTCGGAGCTGGCGTTCTGGCCGGGGGAGATTGCGGAGACCTACACTGGGCTAATGCAGGCGGTGCCGGCAACAAAGGACAGCATGGTAATCATAGAAAGCACGGCGAAGGGGTTCAACTTCTTCAAGGAGATGTGGGACGATGCGGTTGCTGGGCGAAATGACTATGTACCCTTCTTTGCGGCATGGTTTGAAATGGACGAATACCGCAGGGACTACCACGGGGAGCAGCTGACGGAGGAAGAAGAAGAACTCAAGACCGCTTTTGGCTTGGACAACGAGCAGCTGATGTGGCGCAGGTGGTGCATCCGGAACAACTGCAACAATGACATGGATCTATTCCACCAAGAATACCCTTCGACACCGGAGGAGGCATTTATTGCAACGGGTGCAGGGGTATTTGACAACAAGGCAATCATCATACGGCTGCGGACGATGGAGGAGAGCCCCAGAAGGGGACGTTTTACTTATGTGGAGACGCAGAAGCGGCTTGACCGTATTCTTTTGCAGGAGCGGCGCTTTACCGAGGACGAAAAGGGGGAGATTCTTCTTTTCAAGGAGCCGGAGCAGGGCAGACCCTACACGCTGGGAGGAGACACGGCAGGAGAAGGGAGCGATTCCTTCACGGTGCAAGTGATTGACAACATTACAGGGGAGCAGATGGCGCGGCTGAAATGGCAAAGCTGCGACGAGGACAGCTATGCAAAGCAGGTTTACTGCCTTGGCAGATACTACAATGACGCACTGGCGGCGGTGGAAACGAACTTTTCCACGCATCCGCAGAAGGTGTTGGAATACTTACATTACCCGAAGCTTTATGTGAGGGAGATCTACGACAACTACGAGGGCAGGCTTCGGAAAAGCTTTGGTTTTCAGACGAACGGGCTGACGCGCCCTGTACTGGTGGCAACGATGCAGGAATTCATGCGGAGCAACCTGCATTTAGTACACGACAGGGACACGCTACAGGAGATGCTTTCCTTCATTCGCAACGAAAAGGGGAGAGCGGAGGCGGAGCAGGGCGAGCATGACGACCTTGTGATGGCTTACGGGATTGCACTGATGGCAAGGGCGAGCGGACAGCAGCGGATGGACATGCCGGAGGAAAAGAAGGAGAAGAAAGCGAAATGGACGGCGGACATGTGGGAGGACTACCGGAACGCAAGCAGGAAGGAAAAACAGTATTTACTGGAGAAATGGGGTTCTCCGTGGTAAGGGGGTGATGGCGGTTGAAATATGTGATGCCCATTGAAGATAGAAGGATGGTGGGCGTGATTGGGGACTATCTGCGAGAGCGAAACGAGCGGGATTATGTGCTATTCATGACAGGGGTATACCTTGGGCGCAGAATCAGCGACATTTTACAATACCGAGTGCGCGACCTGCGAGGAAAAGACCGCATTGCCATTGCGGAGCAGAAAACAGGGGAGACAATCCTATTGCCCATCAATCCGCACCTACAGAAAATCTACAGGGATTTTTTCAAGGGAAAAAAGGACTACGAATACGCCTTCCGCAACAGCAGGAGCAAGCAGAACACGCCGATTTCCAGAATACGGGTATGGCAGATTCTGAACGAGGCGGCGGATGCGGTGGGCTACAAGGAAAGCCTGAGCTGCCACACGCTTAGAAAGACGTTCGCCTACTGGCTTTACATGGACACGGGCGGAGACATTGTGATGGTGCAGGAGGTGCTGGGACACAGCGACCCGAGCATTACGAGAAGATACATCGGGATTGACCAGCAGAAGAAGGAGAAGGCAATCAACGGATTACATTTTTAATTTTTGCATTTGGAAAGGAGGGGACAGCTTGGACGGGAAGAAAAAAGCGCAGGGAAAGCTGCCGCTGTGGCAGGAGAGACTACGCAGAAACAGCGCAGCGATGCGAGAGGAATTTGAGCAGATGGACAAGAGAACCGCCCTTTACAACGGGACGCGAGAGATTGACAAGGTGCCAAACGCGAAAAGCCAAGGCACAGCACAGGCAAGCGGCGTGCGAAACATTGTGGCGGAGCTGATGGAGGCACAGGTTGACAGCAGCTTTCCCATGCCGAAGGTGACGGCAAGAAGGCAGGAACATGAGGAGCTGGCGAAAACGCTGGAGGACTTCCTCCGGAACGAAACAGACCGCCTGCCATTTGAAATGCTGAACGACATGGACGAGCGCATCACACCCATACAGGGGGGAGACATTTTCCTTGTGGAATGGGACAGCAACCGGCACACCCACGAGACGAGAGGGGAGCTTTGCGTGAGCCTACTGCACCCGAGGCAAGTGATTTTTCAGGACGGGGTAAACGAAATCAACGACATGGACTTTATCATTGTGCAGATGGGCATGTCGAAGAAGCATGTAAAGGAAAAATACGGCGTAAGCGTGGATGACGAGACGGAGAGCGACCCCCAGAGCAGAGGCGGCAGAAACACGGCTGAGGACGTTGTGACCGTCAATTTCGGGTATTTTAGAAACGAAAAGGGCGGCATCGGGCGATATACATGGGTGAATGACATGGAGCTGGAGGATCTGGAGGACTACCAAGCAAGGAAGATGAAACGCTGCACGAAATGCGGAGCGGATATGACCGGCTTGGAGAAGTGCCGACACTGCGGCAACGAAAAGGCGGAGGAATACGACAGCGACGAGATGGAGCTTTTCGAGGACATTGAGACGCGAAACGGCGTGATTCCCATGATGACGGAGGAGGAGACCTTTCCGGAAGGCGTAAGTGAGAACGGCTTGATGATGGACGAATTCGGGAACGCTTACGAGGCTGAGCCGATGACGGTTGAGGTGCCGACAAGGATTCCGAGATACAAGCCCGACATTTACCCTATTGTGGTGCGCAAGAACGTGAGCAGCTGGGGGAAGGCACTTGGCGACAGCGACATTGACAAGATTATGGACCAGCAGAACATGATTAAAAAATGCGACAGCAGGATTCAGGAGAAGCTGGACAAGGGCGGCAGTATTTTCACCAGAAGCGAAAAGACAGAGGTTGCCAAGACGGACGAACAGCTGAGAGAGGTTATCTTTCAGGGGGCGGACGAGGCGAACCTTTTTGGGGTACATAATTTACAGGTGGACACGAGCCAAGACCAAGCCGTTGCAGAGGCGAACTACGAGCAGGCGCGGCGCATTTTAGGGATTACGGACAGCTTTCAGGGCAGACCCGACCGCACGGCAACCAGCGGCACGGCAAAGCAGATTGCGGTGGCGCAGAGTGCCGGCAGACTGGAAAGCAAGCGCATTATGAAAAACGCAATGTATGCAGATTTGTATGCTGTGATGTTTCGCTTTCTTTTGGCTTACAGCGACGAGCCGCGGAGCGTGCGGCACAACAACATTGACGGCAGCACGACCTACAGCGAATTTAACAAATATGACTATCTGGCGCAGGATGCGGCAGGGGAATGGTACTGGCTGGACGATTTCCTTTTCAGCGTAGACAACACCTCAAGCCTTGCAGGGAACAGGGAATCCATGTGGCAGGAGATCCGCATGAATTTGCAGACGGGGGCATTCGGCGACCCGAGCGACCCTGAGACGCTGATTATGTTCTGGGAAATGATGGCAGGGCAGCACTACCCCGGCGCGGCAGAGATTCGGGAGAGACTGGAGAAAAAGAGACAGGAGCAGCTTGCACAGATGCAGATGCAGCAGATGCAGCAGCTTCCACAGGAGACACAACAGATGCCGACGCAGCAGGTGGCTGATGTGGGGGTGGAGGATGCAAGCGGGAACATAATGAGCATGATGGACGGCATGACAGGAGGTGTTTCAGGTGGACTGTAAGAAATGCGGCATTGAGCTGATGATTCTGGAAAGAGGCCCGTTATTGTTTGAGAACGATGACAGGGCGGATATGCCGACAAGGGCATATTACAACTTCAAATTCGGATGCAGAAACCCGGAGTGTGAGGAATTCCGAAGGGTTCAGCACGAGGAAAAGGTTTATATTGACGATTGATGAAAACCAACCGACCCAAACGGGAGGTTTTTATATTGCGCCATGCGCAGCGTAATAATGCGTAGACAGGAATTTTTTACAAAGGGAAAGGGGGTGAACGATATGAGAAAGCACGGAAACGGACTGGAAGTTGGTAGAGCCGGCACGATGGAAGTGAAGGCAACAAAGGGGGCTGAAAGCACAAAAGCACCCAAGAAGCAGACAGGCGGAGATTTGAGAAGCACTAAGCGCTAACTTGAAATCAGGATTTTGATTTGGAAGAAGGAGGAAAGCAGAATGGCAGGATATGACGAAGATTTCTGGGGCGAGGACTTCTTGGAAGGCGAGGAAACCACAGAAACAGAAGTAGGGACAGAGGGAGAAGAAACGGAAGTAGAGACAGAGGAAACAGCGGAAGATTCTGCGGCTGAGGACAGTGGCGCAGAGGATGAGGGTATCGGCACTGAGACCGATGGGGGTGATCCAGTATCTACAGCAGAGGAAGGGCAGGAATTCAGCCCCGACCTTTTGGCACGCATTGAGGCGGAGACACAGAAAAGGGTGGACGCACGCATTGCGAGGGAATTTGAGGGGATTTTGAACCCCTACACAAACCAGCCCATCCGCACAGAGGCGGACCTGACTGCTTACCGCAGTGCATTTGCGGCAGAGGAGCAGAGACAGCAGCTGGAGGAAATGGGCGTTTCCAAGGAGGTTTTGGACAGCTACATTCAGAACCACCCTGCCATGCAGCAGGCACAGCAGGTGATCCACCAGCAGGAGCAGCAGGCGGCGAACGACTTTATGGCGAAGGAATTTGAAGCGATGAAGAAGGAGTTTCCGGACTGCGGACTGGAAAGCCCCCAGCAGCTGAATGAGACAGAGGCAGGCAGGCGCGCCTTGCAGATGTGGGCGAACGCACCCGGCATTACGCTTGCGGATGCCTACGCGGCAACGCACAGAAGGGAGCTCAGCAAAAAGCAGAGTGCAGCAGCAAAGCAGGCTGCCATGAACGAAATGAACAGCAAGGGACACCTGCGCCAGACGAAGGGGAGCAATGCAAAGGGAGATGTGCCGGCAGAGATTGAGGCAGAGTATAAAAAATATTTCCCCAAGGCAACGCATGAGAAGATTGCGGAAATGTACAGAAAGAATTGTGAAAGCACGGAATGAAAAGGAGTTGAGAGAACATGTTTAAAGTAAAAGACAGACAGAACAGCTGTGTAGAGCCTTTTGAATTTCTGCCTGCAAAGGACAGCGAGGTTTACACACTGGGAGAGGCACTGACCTACACAGACAAGGTGACAAAATGCGGCGAGACCGCAAAGCCCACACACATTTGCATGGGGCCTGCGGATGCGGGCGTGGTTCCCGTGATGCCTGTGCTGGCAACGACAAGATTTGAAGTGCCCTATGACGCAAAGCCCACGGCAGGGACTGCGGTGACACTGGGCGCGGCAGGGCTGAGCGTGACAGCGACCACGACAAGCGGTGTTTTCACTGTGACGGATGTGGACGAAGCGGCGGGCGTGTGCTGCGGCTTTTTCAAGTAATCAATTTAACATAACGGGATGCAGTCAGAGGATGACTGCTTTTTTATTGCAAAAAAAGGAGTGAAATACATGAGCGGAATTATCTTTTCTCAGGCGAGCGGCCTGAATGACAGCGTTTTTGGCAAGAGTCAGGAGCCTATCAAAAGCATGATTACGGCAGGCGTGGAAAGCTTTGAGGAAACCAGCCTGCTGAGCAAGATTTTCTACATGGACAAAACGAAGAATTTTGCGGAGAAATACGCAACGATGACAAGTCTGGGGAACTTCCAGGACGTTGGCGAGAACGGCGCGACACCACAGGACAGCTTTCAGGAGGGCTTCTGCAAGGTAATTGAACCCAGCACATGGAAGCTGGGCTTTTCCATCACAGCGGAAATGATGGAGGACAACAAAATCGGGGATATCAGCAATGCGGCGAAGCGTTTTACCACAAGCTACGGCAGAACGAGAGAGCAGTTTGGGGCGGCACTGCTTTCCAACGGACACAACGCCAAAATGAAATGGAACAAAAAGGAATACAGCATTACCTGTGCGGACGGAAAGCCCTTCTTCTTCAAGGAGCACCCCAGCAAGGTAGACGGCGTTTCGCTGAAGCAGAGCAACCTGTTTAAAGGAGCGTTCAGCGTGCTGACGTTGGATGCGGTGCAGGAGGCAATGCAGGACTTCAAGGACGACAAGGGCAACCTCTTGAATGTGAAGCCCGACACCATCATCATCCCCAACAGCGGCCCTCTGAAAAGAGAGGTTCTGGCGGCGGTCGGCAGTGAGCTTGACCCCAGAAACAACAACAACGCTTGGAACTTCCAGTGCGGCTTATGGAATGTACTGGTATGGGCGGAGCTGCCTAAGACCATCGGCGGCAAGCCTTACTTCATCCTGATGGACAGCGACTACATGCAGCAGTACGAATGCATGCCTTGGCTGGACAGAATCAAGCTGAAGGTGGACAGCTACATTGACCACAACACAGATGCCAATGTATTCAAGGGCAGAAGCAGATTTGCGGCAGGCTTCAACAACTGGAGAGGTGCGGCACTCTGCGGCGAAGGGCTGACAGCCGGCACAGATTTGACAACGCTGAACGCTTAAGTCAAAATCAGGATTTTGACTTGGGGGCAGAGGAATGAACAGATCAGTTCCGGCGCAGGCTTGAAACTGCCTGTTCTCCTCGGCGGAAATCAATTCCGCCTGCGGATTCCATGCGGGGACACCCCTGCACCCCGAGGCGGTTATTGAGAAATACAAAAAGGGAAGGAGGCACGGGCGAATGAGCATTACTTGGAAGGAATTACAGGAAACGTGCCTGCGGAAGATGGACAGCTTGGACGGGGCAGCGCTGGCGAAGGACAGCAACAATGCGGCATACCTTTACGGTATGCCTGCCGCCGCCAATGAAGCATTGATGCTTTTGGCTACCAACGGGAGATACTGGAAGAAGCTGCTGACAATTACACAGGGAGAGGGGGAGACCGCCACAAAGGGAGAGCCTTTGGGCGGTTTTCTTGCCTACGACCTGCGGCAGCTGGCGGAGGGCTTTTACTGCATTGACAAAATCAAGCGGGCAAGCGGCACGGACTACGGCACCTATTCAGGCTATTTGATGGAGGGTGACCATGTGCTGCTTTTGCCGGCAGAGGATGAAGGGACGTTCCGCATTTGGTACAACGCATACCCCACGCGGATTACGGCGGAGACAGCGGCAGACTTCCCCATTGACCTGCACGAGGAGGCAGCGCATTATGTGGCGCACTACATGGCAGGGCAGCTATACAAGCATGACGACATCAGCATTGCACAGATTTACATGAACGAATTCTTTGAATGGATGGAGCGGCTTGCGGAAAGCGGACGGAAGGCAGATGGCAGGAACGCCGGCAGCGGCGGCTGGACGAGTGTAAAAAACTACTATTAGGCGGCGCAGCTGCTAAGTTGAAATCAGGATTTCAGAGATTGGAGTGAGGACGTATGGGGAGATTCAGTGTACCTTCCTCGCCTGCCCGAAATGTGGTGAAGATTGAGACCTTCAAGGGGGTTGACCTCAACAGCAGCCCCAGCAACGTGGAGATTACCCGAAGCCCCAACGCGCCGAACATGATGCGAGATGTGCCGGGGAAGGTGCGCAAGCGGCAGGGCTACGAAAGAATTGCACAATTTTCCGGCAAGCGCATCAACGGGGTTCACATTCTCAGAAGCGCAGAGAAGAACGAGGAGAAGGTTTTGATTCATGCAGGAGACAGCCTTTATCTGGAGGGGAAGGCGATTTACACAGGAATGGCGGACGAGAGAAGCGTAGGACGGCAGTTCTACGGAAAGCTATTCATTTTTGACGGGAACTTTGCTACGGCGAATTTGAAACAGAGGAAACAGCCGCAGCCGAGACGGACAAGGCGGAAAAGCCGAAGGCGTTCATGGTGAAACCCTTAGAGGATGCGGCATACATCCCGACGGTGATTATCAGCCGAAAGCCGACAGGCGGCGGCACAACCTTAGAGCCTTTGAACCTGATCGGGCGGAAATGGAAGGAAAGCTTTCTTTCGGACGGGACGGCGAAGGTTTACCAGCTGACGGCGAAGGATTTGGATGCAGACAAGGTTGCGGTGCGCATCATGACGAAGGAGGGCGAATGGACGGACAAGAAGGAAGGCACAGATTTCACGGTTGACAGAAAGAATGGAACTGTGACCTTTACGACCGCGCCGGGGGCAAGCCCTGTGACCGGCTATGACAACGTGGAAATCACGGCGGCAAAAACCCGAAAGGGCTACGCCGAGAAAATCAACAAATGCAAAATTATTTCTCTTTTCGGCGTGAACGGGGCAATGGACAGGATGTTTCTTTCCGGCAACCCGGACTTTCCGAACCGAGACTGGTACTGCAAGATGGCGGACGGGTTTTTCTGGGGCGACCTCTGGTACAGCACGCTGGGGCAGGACGGCAGCGCGATTGTCGGCTACAGCATCATCAACGACAGGCTTGCGGCGCACAAGAGTGATGCAGAGGAGGGGCGAAACGTCATCCTCCGCAAGGGGGAAATGGGCGAGAAGGACGCGACCTTCCCCATCATCGGGACGCTGACAGGGCGTGGGGCTTTAGGCAGCCACACCTTCGGCTACCTTGGGAGCGAGCCTTTATTCCTGACGGACATCGGCATTATGGCAATTACGGCGGCGGACTTGACGGGGGAGAAATACAGCCAATCCAGAAGCTACTACATTGACAATGCGCTGACGGCGGAAAAGGGACTTGCGGATGCGTACGCATACATCTGGCGTGATTTTTACCTCATCAGCACCGGAGGGGGCAGGGTTTACCTTCTGGACGGCTTACAGAAAAGCTACGAGAGAGACAACCCCTATAGCAGCTTTCAATACGAATGCTATGTTTGGGAGAACGTGCCGGCAAGGGTTTTCTGGGAGGATGCACAGGGGCGGCTCTGCTTTGGGGATGCAGAGGGAAACCTCTTCCGATTTTTCGACGATGTGACGAACCAGAAAAGTTACAACGACAACGGCAAGGCGATTTCAGCCAGATGGGACACGGCGGAGCTTTCCGGAAAGCTTTTCTACAAGAACAAAAACTTCCGCCGGCTTGACTTTGTGCTTGCGCCTGCGATTGCAACGGGGGCGAAGGTATTTGCACAGGTGAAGGGGGTCTGGAGTGAGATTTTCGACAGCGGCGCGCGGGCGATGTACTTCGATTTCACGCACATCAACTGGGAGAGAATCAACTTTTCGACAGACGACACGCCCAGAACGATTGGCGGCAAGATAAAAATCAAGAAGGTAGACAAGGTTGCATTCAGCCTGCGGAACGAGCAGCTGAACGAGCCATTCGGGATTTACTCCCTTGCAATGGAATACACAGAAAACGGTAACTACAAGGGATAAGGGGGGCTATTATGGCAGAGACGAAAAGAGAGGATGCGGCGGCATACGTCATTTTGGACAGCGCGCTGAACGGGAAGGGCGTTTCCGCCCAGACAAACCCCATGGAGAAGCCGGAGGACGAGGCGAAGGCGGTTTTTGATGAGCTTTCCAAGGACATCATCATTCCTGCCTTCAACCGCTTTGTGCTTTTCATGGCGGCGCAGCTGGGGATGATTGACATGACGAAGGACACGGACAAGCCGATTTCCGCCGCGATGCAGACCGCCCTTGACGGAAAGCAGGACAGGGAGAAGCGAACGGGGAGCGAAACGCTTTACAAGGTGCTGACGGACAACAACTTTACGGACGAGGCGGCGGAGCAGCTGGCGGCAGCCTTTGCGGCACTGCACGAGCATGCAAACAAGGCACTTTTGGACGGGCTGACGCAGGATGACATTGACAACTGGAACGGGGCGAACGTGCTGACGAAGGACAACACCACGCCTTACGAGCCGAGGGGCGAATATCAGCCGGCTACGGTGCGATTTGTTCTGGACAGGGTGGTTGCGATTGGGGCGGCAGACATGCAGGCGCGGATCTACGACCCACAGAACCGGCAGGCGGACATCTTCGGGGAGATGGACAAGACAGCGGCGGCCCTGCGAAAGGAAATGGCAGAGGCCTGGGAGAATGCAAGATACATCATTGACGATGTGACCGGGGAGAAATACCGGCTTGGGGTTTCGGGCGGCGGCTTATATTACAGGAAGGAGGAGAAGGCATGAACGAACCGATTTTTATTGCGCGGCAGGACACGCTGGAGCAGGAGATTCTGCCGGCACACTGGCTGGCGCAGTACAAGCTTTTCGGGGAGGAAAGCTACAC
>ENA-UESP01002076-UESP01002076.1-human-gut-metagenome-genome-assembly--contig:-NODE-2076-length-11662-cov-3.236254_pt1 | contig 11662 bp, 9 predicted proteins | sample MGYA00243003_ERZ508004 | MGnify/ENA primary metagenome ERZ508004 (study PRJEB26167, sample SAMN06115443) | human gut metagenome | host: Homo sapiens | place: China:Henan | collected 2015-07-29 | study...
AGGTTTCTTATCTTTCCCATAAACCGGACTGAAGCAAGAGGTCAGTAAAACAAGGAAAACAAGGATACGGCATTGAATAGAATTCATAGCAGCTTAAATCTTTAGTTCGTTAAACCTGAAAACAATGTATGTATTTATTATACAAATATAAACGAATTCTTTCACGAACACTCACTATCTTCGCGTAAAATAAAAGGGAATAAAAATGACTTTCAATTACGATGTAATAGTAGTAGGCGCAGGACATGCCGGCTGTGAAGCCGCCGCCGCCGCGGCGAATCTAGGATCAAAGACGCTTTTGATCACGATGGACATGAACAAGATCGCCCAGATGAGTTGTAACCCGGCAGTCGGGGGAATCGCCAAAGGACAGATCGTACGAGAGATCGACGCGCTAGGCGGATATATGGGAATCGTGACCGACCAGACCGCTATTCAATTCCGTATGTTAAACCGTAGCAAAGGACCGGCCATGTGGAGCCCGCGTGCCCAAAGCGACCGTGCCCGTTTTATCGATTGCTGGCGGGGCATACTGGAGAATATGCCGAATCTATCCATCTGGCAGGATATGGTTCAAGAACTGATTATCGAGTATGGACAAGTCTGCGGCGTTCGTACGGGAATGAATGTCGTATTCCGTGCCGGAGCGGTGGTGCTTACGAACGGGACCTTCCTAAACGGCCTGCTTCATATCGGAAGAACCCAGATACGGGGCGGACGTATCGCCGAGCCTGCGGCGACCGGACTTACCGAGCAACTTATCTCTTTAGGTATCCAAACAGATCGCATGAAAACCGGAACACCGGTCCGTATTGATGGCCGGAGCGTTCACTTCGATGAAATGGAGGAACAACCGGGGGAAAACGATTTCCATAAGTTCTCTTACATGGATACCAGTCATCGTAAATTAAAACAATTGAGTTGCTGGACTACCTTTACGAACGAGGCTTGCCACGATATATTACGGGAAGGTCTCCCCGACTCTCCTCTTTATAATGGACAGATCAAAAGTATCGGTCCCCGTTATTGTCCTAGTATCGAAACGAAAATCGTGACGTTCGCCGACAAGACGCAACATCAACTATTCCTAGAGCCGGAAGGCGAGACCACGCAGGAATACTACCTAAATGGCTTCTCCTCTTCCCTACCCTTGGATATCCAGCTTCGTGCGCTCCAAGCGATCCCCGCTTTCCGTGACGTGCAAATCTATCGTCCCGGATATGCGATTGAATACGATTTCTTCGACCCGACTCAGCTAAGACACAATTTGGAGACCAAACAAATCCGAAATCTTTTCTTCGCCGGACAGATCAACGGGACTACCGGATACGAGGAAGCCGGCGGACAAGGTTTGGTAGCGGGTATCAACGCCCACATCAATTGCCACGGCGGACAACCTTTTATCCTCGGAAGGGATGAGGCTTATATCGGTGTCCTTATCGATGATTTGGTAACAAAAGGCGTAGACGAGCCTTACCGTATGTTTACCTCTCGTGCGGAGTACCGCATCTTACTGCGCCAAGACGACGCAGATATGCGACTCACCGAGAAATCCTACCAAATGGGATTGGCCAAACAAGACCGCTACGATTTACTGCGAGAGAAAAAAGAGAGCCGTGACGCTATCATCCGTTTTGTGGAGACCTACTCCGTAAAGCCTCAATATATAAATAGCGGTTTGGAGAAACTGGGCACAGCCCCCCTATCCCATGGTTGCAAATTATTCGATGTCGTACTCCGTCCGCAGACTACCTTAGAGAACCTAGCGGATCTAGTTCCGGCCCTTCGTGCGGAGCTGGACAAAGTCCCGGCCTCTCGTAAGGAAGAGATCATCGAGGCCGCCGAGATATTGATTAAGTATAGCGGCTACATCAAACGAGAGCAAATCATAGCGGACAAGATAAACCGCTTAGAGAATATCCGGATCAAGGGTAAATTCGATTACAATTCTATCCAGTCTTTATCTACGGAAGCCCGCCAGAAATTGACCCGGATAGACCCCGACACGATCGCTCAAGCGAGCCGTATTCCGGGTATTTCCCCTAGCGACATCAACATCCTTTTGGTACTGCTCGGAAGATAAAACACGAAATGTTCCACGTGAAACATATTAAAGGAGATATTCAAATGAATGAAGCTAAAACACTGGTTATACGAGGAAATCTGGTAGATATAATCAACAGGCGCACCTTCGGGGCAGAGATTTCAATCCTAAACGGGCATATCGGAAAGGTAATCCCTACCGGACAAGATGAGGGATCTTACCTCCTCCCCGGCTTTATTGACGCGCATGTCCATATAGAGAGTAGCATGGTAACCCCTGCGGCATTCATTCACGCAGCCGTCCGCCATGGCAGTATCGGTGCCGTGGCGGACCCTCATGAGATAGCGAATGTAATGGGCACCGAAGGAGTCGAATATATGCTCGACAACGCGAAAGGGATTCCTTTCTACACATGGTTCGGTGTCCCATCTTGCGTACCGGCTACGATTATGGAAACCTCCGGTGCGATCATAGACGCAGACGAAACCGCTCGTTTGTTGGAACGAGAGGATCTACACTTCTTGGCAGAGATGATGAATTACCCCGGAGTCTTAAATAAAGATCCGGAAGTTATGCGCAAAATAGAAGCCGCAAAAAACGCAGGGAAACCCATCGACGGACATTATCCCCTAGCAACAGGCCCCAAGCTAAAGGCATATATCGAGTCTGGCATTTCCACCGATCATGAAACCATCTATCTAGAAAAAGGCCGTGAAAAATGTGAGCTTGGGATGCATGTCCTTATTCGGGAAGGAAGCGCAGCGAAAAACTTTGACGCACTTCATCCGCTATTGAAAGAGTATCCCGAACAAATCATGTTCTGTACGGATGACGCACATCCTTCGTTTTTAAACAAAGGACACATAAATAGGATGGTAAAAAAATCGCTGGATTTAGGATATGATCTATATGATGTATTACGGGCCGCTTCCTATAATCCGGCCATGCACTATAAAATTCCCTCAGGTTTCTTACGAGAGGGAGACTCCGCCGATTTTATCCAAGTAAACAATTTAAAGAATCTAACCATACAGGCAACCTATATACAAGGAACCTGTGTATACGATGGAGAGAAATGCACGCTTCCTTTCCACAAACCTATACTCCGCAATAATTTCCACACGAAACCGATCCCATTAGAAAAGCTAGCGGTAAAAGCGAAAGGAAAACAGATGCGTGTCATTGTTTGCGAAGACCGCGAATTAATCACGAAAGAAGAACTATATCCTGTACATACATTCGATGGCTCCTCCCGCTATTGCCTTTATAAAAGGAACAGGGCTCAAGCTCGGTGCCATCGCTCAAAGTATTTCCCACGATAGCCATAACATCATCGCTATAGGCGTAACCGATTTCGAGCTTATGCAAGCGATCAATGCGGTAATAAAGGCTAAAGGTGGAATCGCAGTAAGCAGTATGGACGAAGTCACTCTCCTGCCCTTGCCGGTAGCGGGATTGATGAGTGACGAATCATTGGAAGAGACGAGCCGCCGTTACGAAGAGATCGAGGAAAAGATCAAACGGTTAAAGACACCGATGGATTCATTATAAATGACGCTTTCTTTTATGGGATTGCTGGTGATCCCATCCTTGAAACTTAGCAACAAAGGTTTGTTCAATAGCGAGACATTCCAATTTACTTCCCTATTCGTATGATAGCCGATAAAGACGAACATATCAAGACGATCCTATCGGTCATTCCGGAAAAGCCGGGATGCTACCAGTATTTCGATGAAAACGGAACGATTATATACGTCGGCAAGGCGAAGAACCTAAAACGACGGGTATCCTCTTATTTCAACAAGGTACATGACAGCAATAAGACCCGTGTGTTAGTCAAGCAAATCCGGGATATCAAATATATAGTCGTCGATACGGAAGAAGACGCGTTACTACTGGAAAACAACCTCATCAAACAGTATCGTCCCCGCTATAACGTATTATTGAAGGACGACAAAACCTACCCTTCCATCGTGGTAAAGAATGAGTACTTTCCCCGGGTTTTCCAAACCCGGAACATCGTTCGGGACGGATCACAATATTACGGTCCTTATCCCTCTTTGTTCACGGCGAAAGTGATGCTACAGATGCTAAAGGAACTTTACCCTTTACGCACTTGCAAATATCCCCTCACTCCCGAATCCATCGCACAAGGACGCTGTCTGGAATACCATATCAAGCGTTGTAAAGGGCCTTGTGAAGGCTTGCAATCATTGGAAGAATACCAGCAAAATATTTCCGAGATCAAAGAGATTCTGCGAGGCAACATCTCGCAAATTAGCAAACACCTCTATGAGGAGATGCAATCGCTCGCTGCCGAGCTCAAGTTCGAGGAAGCGCAAAAGATCAAGGAAAAATACGAAGTCATCGAGAACTACCGTTCTAAATCTACGGTCGTAACCCCGATGCTACATAATATAGATGTATTCACGATCATAGAGAATGACCATTCCGCTTATGTGAACTTTATGCATATCGGAAACGGGGCGATCGTACAAGCCTATACATTCGAGTATAAAAAACGATTGGACGAGACCAAGGAGGAATTGTTAAGCCTCGGTATTATCGAGATGCGGAATCGTTTTAAAAGCACCGCCCGGGAGATTATCGTACCCTTCAAGCTGGACATGCAGCTAGAGAATGTCACTTTCACCATTCCCCAAAGAGGGGATAAAAAGAAACTGCTCGATTTATCCGAGATGAACGTCAAGCAGTTTAAGGTTGACCGCTTGAAACAAGCGGAAAAGTTGAATCCGGAACAACGGAATACCCGTATCTTGAAAGAGATCCAAGAAGCCTTGCATTTGGAGAAATTGCCTGCTCATATCGAATGTTTCGATAATTCAAACATACAGGGGAGCGATGCGGTAGCGGCTTGCGTGGTATTCAAGATGGGGAAACCGTCGAAGCAGGAGTATCGCAAATACAATATAAAGACCGTAGTCGGTCCGGATGATTACGCCTCCATGAAAGAAGTCGTCCGTAGGCGTTACGGGCGGGCGATCGAGGAGCGATCTCCCCTACCCGACTTGATTATAACAGACGGTGGAAAGGGGCAAATGGAAGTGGTTCGCTCGGTGGTAGAAGATGAATTAGGCTTGTCCATTCCAATCGCCGGACTAGCGAAAGATGGTAAGCACCGAACCTCGGAGTTATTATTCGGGTTCCCACCCGTAACCGTTGGCATGCGTTTGGACAGTCCGCTATTCCATCTGCTTACCCGGATACAAGACGAGGTACACCGTTTCGCCATCACTTTCCACAAGGATAAACGAAGTAAGACCCAGACAAAATCCGAATTAGACACCATTAAGGGTATCGGTGAAAAGACAAAAGTATTACTTTTACGTCACTTTAAAAGCGTAAAACGAATCAAGGAAGCAAGCTTCGAGGAACTGAAATCCGTGATTGGCGAGGCGAAAGCCAAGGCACTACAAGAGGGACTGGATGGAAAGCGAACAGAAAGCGAACAAAAATAAAACAAAAGCGAACAAAAAGCGAACAAGATGAGAACAGTTACACAACGTGTGCAGCACGCTTCCGTCACGATAGACGGACAGCTTAAGTCCAAAATTGGAAAGGGGCTATTGGTATTAGTCGGTATCGAGGACAAGGATACGCAAGAAGACATTGAATGGTTGGCAAAAAAGATCACCAACCTACGCATATTTGACGATGAAAACGGGGTCATGAACCGCTCGGTTATCGAAGCGGGAGGCGAGATCATGGTTGTCAGCCAATTTACCTTACACGCCTCTACGAAAAAAGGGAACCGCCCCTCCTACTTAAAAGCGTCTAAACCGGATATCGCCATTCCGATGTATAAAGCTTTTTGCGAAGAGGTAGGGCTTCAACTCGGAAAACCTGTACAAACCGGAACATTCGGAGCTGATATGAAAATTGAACTTTTAAACGACGGGCCGGTTACTATTATTATCGACTCTCAAAATAAAGAATAAGTATGGCAGATATAACCTTACAACAAGCCCAGCAAATGGTAGACTCTTGGATCAAGACCTATGGGGTCCGTTATTTCAATGAGCTTACCAATATGACCATCCTCACCGAGGAAGTGGGCGAGCTAGCCCGGATCATGGCACGTACCTACGGTGAGCAGTCTTTCAAGGAAAGTGACAAACACCGGGATTTAGGCGATGAAATGGCGGATGTGTTATGGGTATTGCTCTGTCTGGCCAACCAGACCGGAGTAGATCTTACCGCCGCTTTCGAGAAGAATCTCCAAAAGAAAACAGACCGAGATAAAGAACGACATATAAACAATCAAAAACTATAAGCATATGGCACATCATCACGATTGCGAATGTGGACATGATCATCATCATGAACATGAACACGAATCAAATTCCGTACAGATAGACCGTTATCATGAAGCTTTCAATAAGTTTGAGCCGGCCCTGCCGGATACCCAGACCACCGAGGCTGTAAACGCTCTTTTAGAGAAACATTTCCAAGAGAACTTTACACCGGAAGTATTGAAAACGATTCATGGTTGCATCGACTTGACCTCATTAACCAGCCTGGATACCAAAGAAAGTATCTGGAAGATGGTAGACACGGTAAATGATTTCGAGGGAACTCGTCCGGATGTCCCGAACGTAGCCGCTATTTGCGTCTATCCCCTATTCGTGGAAACGGTTAAGCAGGCACTTACTGCACAAGAGGTTAAGATCGCGTCGGTTGCCGGAGGTTTTCCATCCTCACAGACATTTACGGAAGTCAAGATCGCCGAAACGGCCATGGCCGTCATGCAAGGAGCCGATGAAATCGACGTTGTCATGAACCTAGGCTATTTCATGGAAGACAATTTCGAGGAACTGACGGAAGAATTACAAGAGATCAAAGAGAGCTGTCGCCACGCCCATTTAAAGGTAATCCTAGAGACCGGAGCTTTAGTCACAGCGGAGAACATCCAAAAGGCATCCATCCTAGCCATGTATTCCGGTGCGGACTTCATCAAGACCTCCACGGGTAAAGGATACCCGGGAGCCACTTTCGAGGCCGCCTATACCATGTGCAAAGCCATCAAAACCTACCATTCCATCACCGGAAACAAGGTTGGCATCAAGATCTCCGGAGGCGTACGCACGGCGGAAGACGCAGTTCGATATTATACGATCGTAAAGGAAATACTGGGCAACGAATGGCTGAACAAGGATTTGTTCCGTATAGGAGCGAGCAGTCTGGTCGGTGATATAGAAAAACGACTCGGGAAATAGTCCATTCTAATTAAACCGGGCGCAGATGACTTAGAATCCTGTGTCCGGTAAGCACTCTCAAAGTAAGTTAACTTACCTTGGCATCGAAGTTAACTGACTTCGTCAAGTAAGTTAACTTCATTGGCTATTGAAGCATACTTACTTTTTTACTAACAAGAGCCATCTCTCTACAACTAATAGATAAAGGAATTTCTATTTGGAGCGAGTCATAATATAATCCGCCAACTGGATCAAGGATATCCGAGCCTCGGATTCCGGAAGCCTCAAAAGAACATCGACCGCCTTATCATGATATTCCTTCATGCGGGCCTCGGCATATTCGATTCCACCATTCGCCTTGGCGAACTCGATCAAGGAATCGACATTCTCCGCCGCGAAATCCTTCCGTAAAATCATATCCAAATAACGGGCGGCCTCCTCTTCCCTACCCTGCCGCAAGGCATATAATAATGGAAGCGTAACCTTACCCTCACGAATGTCATTTCCCGTCGGCTTACCGATATTCGCCTCCTTGAAATAATCAAAGATATCATCCTTGATCTGGAAGCAATACCCCAGATACTCGCCAAACTCACGGCAAAGAGCGATCACCTCCGCAGAGGCGCCCGATGAAATGGCCCCAATCTCCGTGCAAGCGGAAAGCAAGGTAGCCGTCTTCTTCTTGATAACTTGCAGATAACAATTCTCGTCTAAGATACTCTCCTCGGCGGTCTCCAATTGCTTGATCTCACCTTCGGACAAGTCTCTGCCTAAATTAGAGATAATCCCGACAATCCGCAAATCGCCGGTTTGTATGGAACGGATCAAAGCGGTAGAAAGCACATAATCACCTACCAACACGGAAATACGGTTATCGAAGATAGCGTTCAATGAGGGAACGCCACGACGTTGCTTCGTCTCATCGATCACGTCATCGTGAATCAATGTAGCGGTATGCAAAAGCTCCAGCAAAACAGCGGAATTGATCGTGTTATCCGTAACCTGTCCACAGACCTTGGCGGTAAGGAGCACCAATAACGGACGCACATGCTTCCCGGTAGAATTCAGTATAACGTCGATAGCCGATTGTAACCGGGTCGTCTCGCTGCGTAGAGATGCCTCGAAATCCTTATTGAAACGTTCAAATTCAGCGGAAACCGGTTCTTCTATTTTCCTTCTTTCATCCATAATTCCATGCAAAGATTCGCAAAAGTAACAAAAACTATCGAGTAAGCGAGTTTTTTCGTACATTTACCCAGATTTTGTCCCACTAAAACGTGTTAAAAGTAATGAAGTTATTCCTTATAGATGCGTATGCGTTAATTTATCGCTCCTATTACGCCTTCATCAAGAATCCGCGTATCAACTCCAAGGGTGTGAATACCTCCGCCATTTTCGGTTTTATCAACAGTCTGGAGGATGTATTAAAACGTGAGAACCCGACTCATATAGCGGTGGCCTTTGACCCGAAGGGACCGACTTTCCGCCATGAGGCCTTCGAGCAATACAAGGCACAACGGGAAGAGACGCCGGAAGTGATCCGTCAATCCGTCCCTATCATTAAAGAAATCATAGAGGCTTACAATATTCCGATTCTGGAAGTACCCCGCTACGAGGCGGACGATGTGATCGGCACCGTGTCCAAACAGGCGGAGAAGGAAGGCTTCGAGGTGTACATGATGACGCCGGATAAAGATTACGGCCAATTGGTGTCCGAACATATATTTATGTATCGTCCGAAATTCGGAGGCGATTACGAGATCATGGGCGTGCCCGAGGTCTTAAACAAGTACGGCCTCACGAGTACGGAGCAAGTGATCGACTTGCTGGGACTGATGGGCGACGCTTCCGATAATATCCCCGGCTGTCCGGGTGTCGGCGAGAAGACCGCTCAAAAACTACTGACCGAATTCGGAAGTATCGAGAACCTGTTAGCGAACACTGATAAGTTGAAAGGCGCGCAAAAGAAGAAGGTAGAGGAGAACGCCGAGCAAATCCGTTTCTCCAAATTCTTGGCGACGATCAAGACGGATGTCCCTATCGAGTTCGATGCCGCCCGTTGCGTTCGTGAAAAGCCAAACGAAGAGCGCCTGACTGAGATTTACACAGAATTGGAATTTAGAACATTTATTAACAAACTAAGTTCTGAGCCGGTCAAAGCCGCTCCGAAAGGTCCCGTTCAAGGCGATTTGTTCGCGATTTTTACGCCCGAGAGTACGGAAGAGCCCAAAAAATCGATTCTCACGGACTTAAAGTCCACCCCCCATAACTATTATTTAACTGATACAGAGGAAAAACAAGCCGATTTAGCCCGCTTTTTATTGGGTCAAGAATTTTTCGCTTTTGACACGGAAACCGATGGCATCGATCCCTTGAAAGCCGGATTGGTCGGAATGTCGTTCGCCGTGAAAGAAAACGAGGCTTGGTATGTCCCTGTTCCCGCCAACTCAGTAGAGGCGGCGAAAGTAGTGGAACGCTTCTCCCCTGCCCTGCAAAATCCGAAATCATTAAAGATCGGGCAAAACATCAAATTCGATATTTTGGTACTTCGTAAATACAACGTGAAGGTAGCCGGTCCTCTGTTCGATACGATGATCGCCCATTACCTGCTGAATCCGGAATTGCGGCACGGAATGGATTACCTAGCGGAGACCTACCTCAAGTACCAGACCGTCCACATCGAGGAACTGATCGGCCCAAAAGGAAAGAACCAGTTATCGATGCGAAACGTACCCGTGGAGCAAATCGCCGAATACGCCGCCGAGGACGCGGACATCACGCTCAAGCTGAAAAACTATTTTACCCCCTGTCTGGAAAAAGAAGGACTCGAATCGCTTTTTTATGACATCGAGATGCCTTTAATATATGTATTGGCTGAAATGGAATATACGGGAGTGACGCTTGACACCGTCGCCTTGAAACAATCGTCCGAGGAACTGACGACCGCACTCAAGAAGTTGGAGAAAGAGATCTACGAACTGGCAGGAATGAAGTTCAACATCAATTCTGCCCGCCAGGTCGGCGAAGTCCTTTTCGATCACCTCAAGATAGAAGAGAAAGCGAGGAAGACAAAGACAGGCAGCTATAGCACGAGTGAAGAAATACTGGAAAAAATGCGTTCCAAACATCCCGTCGTGGGAAAGCTGCTCGAATATCGAGGGCTGAAGAAGCTGCTCAGCACCTATATCGATGCCCTACCCGAACTGATCAACCCGGAAACCGGCAAGATCCACACGTCCTACAACCAAGCAGTCACCTCGACCGGCCGCCTCAGTTCCACCAATCCGAACCTGCAAAACATTCCGGTACGCGATGAGTTGGGACGTGAAATCCGGAAAGCCTTTACAGCCGAAAACGAAGACTGTATTTTCTTCTCCGCCGACTATTCGCAGATCGAACTTCGCATCATGGCCCATCTGAGCCAGGATGCCCACATGATAGAAGCCTTCCGCAGCGGAGCCGACATTCATGCCGCCACAGCCGCCAAGATATACGGTATTCCGGTTGAAGAAGTCACTTCCGATATGCGTCGGAAAGCGAAAACGGCCAATTTCGGCATTATCTACGGAATCTCTGTTTTCGGGTTGGCCGAACGGCTGAGCATCCCACGCGCAGAGTCAAAAGAGTTGATCGAAGGATACTTCAAAACCTATCCAGACATCCGTGCATACATGGACGAAAGCATCGAGGTGGCGAAAGAAAAAGGATATGTAGAGACGATCTATAAGCGCAAACGTTTCCTGCCGGATATCAACTCCCATAACGCGATCGTACGGGGATATGCCGAACGAAACGCGATCAACGCTCCGATCCAGGGCAGTGCAGCCGACATCATCAAAGTTGCCATGGTTCGCATCTTCAACCGCTTCGAAACCGAAGGTCTGAGGAGCAAGATGATCCTGCAGGTACACGATGAATTGAACTTTAACGTCTACAAAGACGAATTGGAAAAAGTGAAACAAATCGTGTTGGATGAAATGGAAAATGCAATCAAACTGCAAGTTCCCTTGATCGCCGACTGCGGTGAAGGGAAGAACTGGCTGGAGGCACATTAAACAGAGGTCTGTTAAAACATACTAGTATATGAAATACCTCATTCTTGCCCTGGCATTATCGTTCGTTTGCTCCTGTAAGCAAACGAACGATAAAAACATACAACTGGTCACAGTCGACGTCGCAAAGGACTATCCACCCAAAGAAGTCTGGTTGCAAGATATCGCCGAAATGGTGCGAACCGGTCTATCGCAACCGTGCCATAAACAACCGCGAGATGGACCCGAAGTTCATCAACACTACAGCTGTCCCCTACGGCTACGGCCTGATCGAACTGAATGCCATGGACCTGGCAGAAGCCTACGCAAATAACCAGATAATGGACGAGAAACTGAAAGAAATAGCCTCC
>ENA-UESP01002092-UESP01002092.1-human-gut-metagenome-genome-assembly--contig:-NODE-2092-length-11574-cov-3.703227_pt1 | contig 11574 bp, 9 predicted proteins | sample MGYA00243003_ERZ508004 | MGnify/ENA primary metagenome ERZ508004 (study PRJEB26167, sample SAMN06115443) | human gut metagenome | host: Homo sapiens | place: China:Henan | collected 2015-07-29 | study...
AAACAGAACAGTTGGGTGTAGGAATATGGGAATTTTTTCATTGACACAGGAGTTGGCCATCGACCTCGGAACGGCCAACACGCTGATAATTTACAACGGAAAGGTCGTCGTCGACGAACCTTCGATCGTGGCGCTGGACGTCCACACGGGCAAACTCGTGGCCATCGGCCAGCAGGCCCGCCAGATGCACGAGAAGACCAACCCGAACATCAAAACCATCCGTCCGCTCAAAGACGGCGTGATCGCCGATTTCAACGCCACGGAGCTGATGCTGCGCGGCATGATCAAGAAGGTCAAGACCTCGGGCAGCCTCTTCGCACCCTCGCTGCGCATGGTGATCTGCATTCCCTCCGGGTCGACCAACGTCGAAATACGCGCCGTGCGCGACTCGGCCGAACACGCCGGAGGACGCGAAGTCTACATGATCTACGAACCGATGGCCGCGGCGCTCGGCGCGGGTCTCGACGTGGAGGCCCCCGAAGGCAACATGGTCATCGACATCGGCGGCGGCACGTCGGAGATCGCCTGCATCTCGCTGGGGGGCATCGTCTGCTCGGAGTCGATCAACACCGCGGGCGACGTCTTCACCAACGACATCCAGAGCTACGTCCGCCAGCAGCACAACATCCGCATCGGCGAACGCACGGCCGAGGCGATCAAATGTTCGATCGGCGCCGCCGTTTCGGACCTGGAGCAGGAGCCCGAGGACTTCGTCGTGACGGGTCCCAACATGCTGACCGCACTGCCCCAGACCGTGTCGCTCTCGTACAGCGAAATCGCCTACGCGCTGGAAAAGTCGCTCACGAAGATCGACGCGGCGCTGATGAAGGTGCTCGAATCCATGCCGCCCGAGCTGTACGCCGACATCGTGAAGAACGGCATCTACCTCGCCGGCGGCGGCGCGCTGATCAAGGGACTCGACCGGCGGCTGAACGAAAAGACCGGCATTCCGTTCCACATCGCCGAAGACCCGCTGCGGGCCATCGCCCGCGGAACGGGAATCGCGCTGAAGAATATCAACCGGTTCTCGTTCCTGATGAAGTGATTCTTGCGATAACGCCCGTCTTCCGCACGTCGTTCGCCGTCCGGTGCAGTCACATACCCGAGTATGCCCCTGCACCGCTGACTTCGCGAAGCCCGAAATACGGTTCGTTCCGACAAGAATCGGATAAATTGACAAATACGGATTGCGGGCCTTGGTCCGCAATCTTAAATTAAGGAACTGCTTTGCGCAAACTGTTCGAGTTCATACGAAGCATCTACGTCGTGGTGCTGTTCGTGGCGTTGGAGGTCGCGGCCATCAGCTACTACGCCCACTCCACCCACTACACCCAGGCCCGGCTGCTCGCACGGTCGAACCAGGTGGCGGGAGGCGTGCACGGATTTTTCGCGGGCATAAGGCGTTACTTCAGCCTCGGGCACGAAAACCGGCTGCTGCTGGGCCGCGTCGCACAGCTCGAAGAGCGGCTCGCCCAGTACGAGGAGGCCGAAACCAACGCGCGGCTGGACAGCTATATGCAGGACATCGGCGAATCGAAATACCGCTTCGTCACGGCATCGGTCGTGGCCAACACGGTCAACCGGGCGCAGAACCTCATCACGCTCAACCGCGGACGTCAGGACGGCGTGGTCGAAGAGATGGCCGTCCTCTCGCCCGACGGCGCGATGGCCGGCTACGTCGTCGACTGCACGGAACGCTACGCCGTGGCGATGTCGGTGCTGAACACCTCGTTCCGGGCCAGCGGCAAGCTCGCCGACGCCGAATATTACGGCTCGATCTATTGGGACGGGCTGGACCAGAACGTGGTGATCCTCGGCGAGCTGTCGAAATACGCCGACCCGAAGCCCGGACAGGAGGTCGTGACGACCGGATTCTCGCAGTATTTTCCCGCCGACGTGCTGATCGGCTGGGTCGAGAGCGCCTCGCTCAACGAGACCCGCACGGCCTACACGGTACGGGTGCGGCTCGCAGCCGAAATGTCGCGGCTGAACGAAGTCGTGCTGGTCGGCAACCGCGACTTCTACGAAATCCGCAACCTGCAGCAAAGCGAACAAATCGAACAACACACCCGGAACGACTAAATGTACCGCACACTACCATATCTCGGACTTTTCGCGGCGGCGGCGCTGCTTCAGGTTTTCCTGTTCGACAACCTGACCATCAGCATCTACCTCAACCCGCTCGTATACATCGTCTTCATCGCCCTGCTGCCGCTCGACACGCCGCCCGCGGCAGTTCTGGGCGCCGGACTGGCGCTGGGCGTCACGATGGACTTCGCCATGGGCGCGGCGGGGATCAACACGATCGCCACGCTGCTGATCGCCTTCCTGCGCCCGACCCTCGCCGGCATGATCTGCGGCCGCGACAACGTCCGCGAAGGGGGCATCCCCTCGTCGGCGCGTCTGGGCGAACGAAAGCTCATCACCTACCTCGTGGCGCTGACGCTCGTGCATCACGCCGTATTCTTTTCGCTGGAGGCCCTTTCGTGGACCCACGCGCTCCATACGCTGCTGCGCATCGTCGTCAGCACGGCGGTATCGGCGGGCTTCATCTGGATCATCGCCCGCATCTTCACCGCCAAAATCCCCGTGCGCATATGAGAAACTCCGAGAGTTTCATGCGGATGCGCACCCTGCAAGTCATCGTCCTGCTGATCTTCGCGCTGATCGTCGGACGGCTGGCCTACATCCAGCTCTTCGATTCGCGCTACGACGATCTGGCGCGCGCCAACGTGCTGCGCCACGTCGTGCAGTACCCGCCGCGCGGCGAGGTCTTCGACCGCAACGGCGAATATCTGGTGCAGAGCCGCGAATGCTACGACCTGATGGTCATATCGAGCGAAATCGGCAAACAGGGCTTCGACACGGCCCGCATGTGCGACGTGCTGGGACTTTCGCGCGCCCGGCTCGAACGCGAACTGGCCAACGCGCGGATGCGTCCGCGGGCGCCGCGGCTGATTATGAACTACATCTCCAAGGAGGACAAACTGCGCTTCGACGAGTGCAACTTCCGGGGGTTCTACACCGTCTACCGCACCGTCCGCCGGTATCCCCGCGAAGTGGGCGGCAACCTGCTGGGGTATGTGAGCGAGGTGAACCCCGACTACCTGAAGCGCAACCCCGAATACAAGACGGGCGACTACGTAGGGATGAACGGCGTGGAGTCAGCCTACGAGCCGCAGCTCCGGGGCCGCAAGGGCGTCCGGATTCAGGAGATCGACACCCACGGGGCGATCAAGGGTTCCTACATGAACGGCCGCTACGATTCGGTTCCCGAACCGGGACGCTATCTGGTGAGCACCATCGACGCCCGCCTGCAACTGCTGGGCGAGGAGCTGATGCGCGGCAAGGTGGGAGCCGCGGTAGCCATCGAGCCTTCGACGGGCGAAATCCTGATGATGGTCTCCTCGCCGACGTACGATCCGGACGAACTGGTGGGGCGCCAGCGGGGCAACAACTACATGAAGATGCTCTACAACAAGCGCAAGCCGCTGTTCAACCGTGCGGTGAAGGCCAAATATCCCCCGGGGTCGACCTTCAAGCTGGTGCAGGGGCTGATCGGCCTTCAGGAAGGGGTGCTCCGGCCTTCGGACCTGCACTCCTGCCACATGGGCTACCAGGCGGGCCGCCTGAAGATGGCCTGCCACGCCCACGCCTCGCCGCTGGACCTGCGCTTCGCGGTGGCGACCTCGTGCAACGCCTACTTCTGCTACGTCTTCCGCGACATCCTCGACAACCCCAAATACGGAAGCGTGAAGGAGGGTTACGACGTCTGGAAACAATATGTCGAGAGCTTCGGATTCGGGCGCAAGCTGGGTTCGGACTTCCTCGACGAGGGCAACGGATACGTGCCCGACCGCGCCTACTACGACCGCCAGTACCGGGGTTCGTGGAACTCGCTCACGGTGCTGTCGCTCTCGATCGGGCAGGATGCGCTGGGCTGCACGCCGTTGCAGCTGGCCAATCTGGCGTGCATCGTGGCCAACCGAGGCTACTACTACATCCCGCACATCGTGAAGAAGATCGAAGGACAGGACTCGCTCGACGCGCGTTTCTACGAACGCCACTACACGATGGTCGAACCGAAACACTTCGAACCCATCGTCGAGGGCATGTGGCGGGGCGTGAACGTCGGGGGAACCTCGACCCGCGCCCGGCTCGAAGGATTGGACGTCTGCGGCAAGACCGGAACGGCCGAAAACCCGCGCGGCCGCGACCACTCGACCTTTCTCTCGTTCGCACCGAAGGACAATCCGAAGATCGCCATTTCGGTCTACGTCGAAAACGGCGGATTCGGCGCCTCGGCGGCCCTGCCGATCGCCAGCCTGCTGGAAGAGTACTACCTGACGGACACGATCCGCAGGCCCGAACTGCTGCAATACATCAAGGACATGAACATCTATTATCCCGCTTATGACAAATAACCGGCATAACGGCATCTTTTACGGCGTGGACGGCTGGACCGTCCTGCTCTACGTGCTGATCGTCGCGGCGGGATGGATCTCGATCACTTCGGCGTCGTACGACGACAGCGCGGCCGACCTGCTCTCGTTCTCGCACTTCTACATGAAGCAGCTGATGTGGATCGGCATGGCGTGGGTCACGGCGATCATCGTCCTGCTGCTCGACGAACGGTTCTACCACATGTTCGCCTACCCGGCCTATCTGGGCGGCATCGCGCTGCTCGTGGCCGCGCTGCTCTTCGGCCGCGAGGTCAACGGCGCGAAGGCGTGGTTCGAGTTCGGGTCGCTGCGCGTGCAGCCCGTGGAGTTCGCCAAGATCGCCACGGCCCTGGCCCTGGCCCGCGTGATGAGCGAATACTCCTTCTCGATCAACCGCGCGGGCGACTTGATGAAGGTCGCCGTGGTGATCTGCATTCCGCTCTTCATCATCATCCTGCAGAACGACACCGGGTCGGGCATCGTGCTGGGGTCGTTCCTTTTCGTGCTCTACCGCGAAGGGCTGAACAAATGGCTCTGCATCCCGGTGCTGCTGATCGCCGCGCTGTTCATCGTCTCGTTCCTCCTCTCGCCGATGACACTGCTCGTGACGCTGATTCTGGTCTGCACGCTCTCCGAGGCGATGATGAACGGCCAGTGGCGTTCGCGCCTCGTGTTCCTGGCCGCGGTGATGCTGTCGGCCATCCTGCTATGCCTCGTGATGGCGCTGATCGCCCCCGGAACGCTCGATCTCTACCACAGCCTGCTCACAACGACCCTCGCGGCCATGGTCTTCGCTGCCGTATACGCCTACCGCTCGAATCTCGCCAACATCTTCATCACGCTGGGACTGTTCGTCGGTTCGCTCGTCTTCCTGCCCACCACCGACTACATCTTCAATTCGATTCTCAAACAGCACCAGCGCGACCGTATATTAAGCTTCCTGGGCATCATCAGCGACCCGCTCGGAACCGACTACAACGTCAACCAGGCGAAAATCGCCATCGGCTCGGGCAACTTCTGGGGCAAGGGCTTCCTCGAAGGGACCCAGATCAAATACGGGTTCGTCCCCGAAAAGCACACCGACTTCATCTTCTGCACCGTGGGCGAGGAGTGGGGATTCCTCGGCTCGGTCGTGGTGCTGACGCTGCTGTGCCTGCTGATCCTGCGGCTGATGCGCATGGGCGAACGGCAGCAGGAGCCGTTCGGACGCATCTACTGCTACTGCGTGGCGGCGATCCTGCTGTTCCACGTGCTGGTCAACGTGGGCATGACCATCGGCCTGATGCCCGTGATGGGCATTCCGCTGCCGTTTATGAGCTACGGAGGCTCGTCGCTCATCGCCTTCACGATCCTGCTGTTCATCGCCGTGCGGCTCGACGCCTCGACACGACAATTTTCCGTACACAAACTATAATACCCGATGATTCGCTACAACCCCAAAGGACTGACTACCCCGCAAATCGACGAAAGCCGCCGGCGCCACGGCGACAACGTCATCACCCCGCCGAAGGACGATTCGGCCTGGCGCCTGCTGCTGGAAAAATTCCGCGACCCGATCATCCGCATCCTCCTGCTGGCCGCCGTGCTGTCGCTCATCATCGGATTCGTCCACAAGGACTTCACCGAATCGGTGGGCATCATCTGCGCCATCATCCTCGCCACCTGCGTCGGATTCTGGTTCGAATGGGATGCCCAGCGGCGTTTCCGGAGGCTCAACCAAGTGAACGACGACATCCCCGTGAAGGTGATGCGCGAAGGGTCGATCCGCGAAATTCCGCGACGCGACGTGGTCACGGGCGACGTGGTCTACATCGAGAGCGGCGAGACGATTCCCGCCGACGGCGAACTGGTCGAGGCCGTATCGCTGAAAATCAACGAATCGACGCTCACGGGCGAACCCGAGGTGGACAAGACGGTCAACGAAGCCGACTTCGACCCCGAGGCGACCTATCCCTCGAACGCGGTGCTGCGCGGCACGACCGTGGCAGACGGTTACGGCGTGATGGTCGTAACGGCCGTGGGCGATGCGACCGAAGCCGGACGCGTCACGGAGCAGTCGACCGTGCAGAGCGAAGAGCAGACGCCCCTCGACCGTCAGCTGACGCGCCTCTCGCGTCTGATCGGCCGGCTGGGCATCCTCCTTTCGGCGCTTATCTTCTGCGTGATGCTCGGAAAGGCGATCTTCGCGGGCGGGCTGCTCGAGAGCGACTGGCTGACCATCTCGCAGCACGTGCTGCAAATCTTCATGGTTTCGGTGGCCATCATCGTCATGGCCGTGCCCGAAGGGCTTCCGATGTCGATCACGCTGTCGCTGGCGATGTCCATGCGACGGATGCTGAAGACCAACAACCTCGTGCGCAAAATGCACGCCTGCGAGACGATGGGCGCCGTGACGGTCATCTGCACCGACAAGACCGGCACGCTGACCCAGAACCGCATGCACGTGCAGGAACTGATCCGCTACGACACGCTTCCCGCACGGGAATTCGCCGAGGTCGTGGCCCTGAACACCACGGCGTTCCTCGACGCCGAAGGCCATATCATCGGCAACCCCACGGAAGGGGCCTTGCTCGAATGGATGCGCGCCGGAGGCGAGGACTACGAACCGCTGCGCGCCGAAGCGAAGATCGTCAACCGGCTGACCTTCTCGACCGAACGCAAATACATGGCCACGATCATCGAAAGCGGCATCTCGGGCCGCCGCATCCTCTGTGTGAAGGGCGCCCCGGAGATCGTGCGCACGATGTGCGCCCCGGACGGCAAGGACGCGCAGGTCGCCGAACAGCTCCTCGGGTTCCAGAGCCGCGCCATGCGCACGCTGGCCGTGGCGTGGGCGGAAACCGCGTCGGACGACTGCCTCGAAGCGGTCAAGGCGGGCGGGCTGCACTTCGCGGCGGTGGCCGCCATCTCGGACCCCGTGCGCGAGGACGTTCCGGCGGCCGTCGCACGCTGCCTGGAGGCGGGAATCGGCATCAAGATCGTCACGGGCGACACCCCGGCCACGGCGCGCGAAATCGCCCGCCAGATCGGGCTGTGGAACGACGCCGCGGATGGCGAACGGAACCACATCACCGGCACGGAGTTCGCCGCCATGAGCGACGAGGAGCTGCTGGGACGCGTGCAGGAGCTGAAGATCATGTCCCGGGCCAGGCCGCTGGACAAGCAGCGTCTCGTCAAGCTGTTGCAGCAGCGCGGCGAGGTGGTGGCCGTGACGGGCGACGGCACGAACGACGCCCCGGCGCTCAATTTCGCCAACGTGGGTCTTTCGATGGGCTCGGGAACCTCCGTGGCGAAGGACGCCTCGGACATCACGCTGCTGGACGACTCGTTCGCCTCGATCGCCACGGCCGTCATGTGGGGACGTTCGCTCTACCGCAATATCCAGCGTTTCGTGCTGTTCCAGCTGACGATAAACTTCGCGGCCATCACCATCTGCTTCATCGGCGCGTTGTTCGGAACCGACATGCCGCTCACGGTGGTGCAGATTCTCTGGGTGAACATCATCATGGACACCTTCGCGGCGATGGCCATGGCCTCGCTGCCGCCCAACCCCGAAGTGATGCGCGACAAACCGCGCCCGAGGGACGAATTCATCATCACCCCCGCCATGGCCCGCACCCTCTTCACGTGCGGCGCGGCGATGGTGGTCGTACTGCTGGGAATGCTCTTCCGGTGGACGATCCTGCAAGGCGGACTCACGGTGGAGCAACTGACCGTGTTCTTCTCGACGTTCGTCTTCCTCCAGTTCTGGAACATGTTCAACGCCAAGGGATTCGAGACGCGCCATTCGGTCTTCACATGTCTCGGCGGCTGCCGCGAATTCTTCCTGATCCTCGCGGCGATCGGCGTGGGACAGGTGCTGATCGTGGAATTCGGAGGCGAGGTGTTCCGCACCGAACCGCTCTCGTGGATGCAATGGGCCGAGGTGATCGGATTCACCTCGCTGCTGGCTGTCGGCGGCGAAATCATCCGTGCAATCCACAGAAAAAGAAAACAGTTGCGATAAAATACGATGCTCAAACGCCTGACCGCCGCCTGCCTGCTCTCATTCGCGGGCCTGGGAGCAGCGGCGCAATTACCGGACAGCGCAGACATGAGCGCCGGAGGGGAGTTCCGACGGCGCATCGACCGCCACACCTCGACAAAAGCCTACCGCATGCTCTTCGTCGGCACGCCGCTGATCGTGGGCGGCGTCGTGATGCAGGCCTACGATTCCGACTTCCAGCGTCTGCGCAACGGGTACAGCCGTTCGTTCCGCCACGACTACGACGACTGGCTCCAGTACGCTCCCGCCGGGGCGATGGTGGCCCTGAAAGCCTGCGGCGTCAGGGGACGCAGTTCATGGGGCCGCATGCTGGTCTCCGACGCCTTTTCGGCGGGACTCATGGCCATCGGGGTCAACTCGCTCAAATACTCCTGCCGTGTGATGCGCCCCGACGGATCGTCGCGCAACTCCTTCCCCTCGGGGCATACGGCGACGGCCTTCATGGCCGCCACGATGCTCCACAAGGAGTACGGCCACCGCAGCCCGTGGTACAGCATCGGGGGCTACACCGTGGCGACGGTCACGGGCGTCACCCGTCAGCTCAACAACCGGCACTGGATGAGCGACATCATGGTCGGAGCCGGTATCGGCATCCTCGCCACGGAGCTGGGATATTTCCTCGCAGACCTGATTTTCAAGGAGAAGGGGCTGAACGTCACGGAAACCTACTCGGTCTACGACCGCTGCCGCCGGCCGTCGTTCCTCGGGTTCAGCCTCGGATTCTCGACCGTCCCCGGAAGCTACACGCCCTACCCGGGATGCACATGCAGTTCCTCTCGGGGCCGGCCGTCTCGGTGCAGGGCGCCTGGTTCGCAACGCCCTACTGGGGTTTCGGCGGCCGCATGTCGTGCACCAACCTGCGCGTGAAAGTCAACGGCGTGGCGCAGAACGACAATCTGGAGTGTGCGCAGATGTACGCGGGACCCTATTTTTCCCACCCCTTTTCGATGCGGTGGCTCGTGGGCGCCAAACTGCTCGGAGGGTGCGAGATCTACAAACCGTGCCGCACGGATTTCCGCAGGCTGGAAAGACGCGCCGGATTCTCCTTCGGAACCGGGCTTTCGACCACTTACCTCGCCACGCAAAACCTCGGCGTGCGCTTCTCGACCGATTACGACGTCGCACCTCCCGTGGTGCGTTCGTCGCGCGAACGGCTTCACAAGCTCACCTTCAGCATGGAGGTCTGCGCGGTATTCTGAAACGCAAAGGGCGGACCCGCAGGTCCGCCCTTTGCGTTTTCTTTCCGGTCCCTTACAGGAACGATTTCCCCTGCGCGGCGCGGCGCAGCCGCCCGGCCGTGACGCCGTCCTTCACCGCAGCAGGGATCGCCACCCCGGAATAGACCGAGACGACGCCGTCCTTCAGCGCGCGGAGCCGCAGTTCCCGCTTCGTCATTTTTTCAACCGCATAGCTGCTGTCCCACGGCGTACCGTCGGCATAGGTCCCCGAAAGCACCTGCCCGGTCGCCGGATCGCCGACAAGGGCGTAGGTCCCGGTGAACCGGGCGTACCCGAACGTCCCGATACTCTGGTAAAGGGTGAATGTCCCGTCTTCGCCGAGTTGCAGGTAAACCGTTCCGGTCAAGGCCGTACCGTCCTTCCAGCGGGTCAGCATCCAGCCGTCGTAGTTCGCCTCGTCCTCACCGCCCTTGTCTCCGCCGCAGCCGACAACCAGCAGAGCCGCGGCCGCCACGGCAAAAAGGCTCAATCCGATTTTCATACCCAAGGCCGTCCCGCTCCTGGTTTCCGCAAAGACGGATTACAAATATAGGGATTGGAACCCGAAATCCAAAGCAGAGCTGCAAAAATCCCCGGCGGCAGATGAAACAGGCGCCCGTTGGCACAAAAACTGCACGTTCCGGACTGCGGCCTTTCCCCCGGCAACACATTATGAAACTGCGTCTCGGTCTGATACTTCTGTTATTCGCGGCATCGGCAGGCATTCTTGTCTGGATGTACTACGCTGCGACGCGCGAACCCCGGTCGCCGAAGGGTTCGCCGTGGGCCGAAACGCTCGCCGACCTGGACGCCTGCTGCCGCCGCAAACACGTCAAATCGGTGCAATACGACCATTTCGCAGGCATCGCGGCCGACGAAGAGCGCCACACGGCCGAACGGCTGTTCCGGGCCATGGCCTTCTCCGAGCGGTTGCAGGAGAACAACTGCGCGACGGCGATCCTCCATCTCGGAGGTCATTACACGCCCCCGGGGAAAATCATCATTTTCGGCGGCACGACCGACGGCAACCTCGAACGGAGCGTCGCCTACGAACGACAGGCCCACGCCGGACGTTCCGGAGCCGACATCCGCCGGGCGATGGAGCGCGGCAACCGCTATGCGGCGCGCATACTGACCTGGGCCTCGGCGGGAGACATGCGGAACATCGCCCTGCTGGAACGCTGCCGGCAGGAGGGACGCAACGCCCCGGACACGGGCCGGTTCGCAGTCTGCCCGAACTGCGGCAACCTCTATCCGTCGGAATACGCCGACTGGTACTGCCCCGCCTGCCTGACGGAGGGAAAAAGGTTCGTCCTCTTCGAGTGAGCCATGCTACATAGGGGGGGGGGGGGAACGAAGCGAGGCACGAACCGGTAATCCCGTCCGTGCCTCGCAGGTACAAGGGCAAAAACGCCCCGTGAAATCAGCGACTACTCCTCATCGGCGTCCTTCATGGTGTGGTATACGTTCACCACGTCGTCGTCCTCTTCGAGTTTCTCGACCAGCTTCTCGACCGATTCGCGGCCTTCGGCGTCAAGCTCCTTCACGTCGGAGGGGATACGCACCGACTCGCCCGAGACGATCTCGAAGCCCTTGTCGTCGAGCCACTTCTGGATGGCGCCGAACGATTCGTAGGGGGCGTAAACCGTGATGCCGTCCTCCTCGGAGTAGAACTCGTCGACCCCCAGGTCGATCATCTCCAGCTCCAGCTCCTCGGGATCGACACCCTCGGCGGCGCGGAACTTGAAGACGCACTTGTGGTCGAACAGGAAGCCCACCGAGCCGCTGTTGCCCAGCGTGCCGCCGCATTTGTTAAAATACATGCGCACGTTGGCCACGGTGCGGTTGGTGTTGTCGGTCGCGGTCTCCA
>ENA-UESP01002093-UESP01002093.1-human-gut-metagenome-genome-assembly--contig:-NODE-2093-length-11572-cov-5.134493_pt1 | contig 11572 bp, 10 predicted proteins | sample MGYA00243003_ERZ508004 | MGnify/ENA primary metagenome ERZ508004 (study PRJEB26167, sample SAMN06115443) | human gut metagenome | host: Homo sapiens | place: China:Henan | collected 2015-07-29...
TGATAGCGGTTGTGGTTGGTGGCGGCGGGTTATTGCTGGCGCAAAAAGCCTTACATAAAACGTCGGATACAGCATTTTGCCTTTCCTGCCACTCGATGAGTAAACCTTTTGAGGAATATCAGGGAACTGTCCACTTTTCGAACCAGAAAGGGATACGTGCGGAATGTGCCGATTGCCATATTCCAAAGTCAGGGATGGATTATTTATTTGCTAAATTAAAAGCATCTAAAGATATTTATCATGAATTTGTTAGCGGCAAAATAGACAGTGACGATAAGTTCGAAACTCATCGCCAGGAAATGGCCGAAACAGTATGGAAAGAATTAAAAGCAACTGACTCTGCAACGTGCCGTAGTTGCCATTCTTTTGATGCCATGGATATTGCCTCGCAAAGTGAATCTGCGCAGAAAATGCATAACAAAGCACAAAAGGGCGGCGAAACCTGTATCGATTGTCATAAAGGCATTGCCCATTTTCCGCCAGAAATAAAAATGGATGACAACGCGGCGCATGAGCTGGAAAGTCAGGCCGCTACTTCAGTGACTAATGGCGCACATATTTATCCTTTCAAAACTTCTCGCATAGGCGAGCTGGCTACCGTGAATCCTGGTACCGATCTCACCGTCGTTGATGCCAGTGGCAAACAGCCGATCGTTCTGTTGCAGGGTTATCAAATGCAGGGCAGTGAAAACACGCTCTACCTGGCGGCAGGTCAACGGCTGGCGCTAGCCACATTAAGTGAAGAAGGTATCAAGGCGCTCACGGTAAACGGGGAATGGCAGGCTGACGAATACGGCAATCAATGGCGTCAGGCGTCTTTACAGGGTGCGCTTACCGATCCCGCATTAGCGGACCGTAAACCGCTATGGCAATACGCTGAAAAACTTGACGATACCTATTGCGCTGGTTGTCATGCCCCTATTGCCGCCGACCATTACACCGTCAATGCGTGGCCGTCCATTGCCAAAGGAATGGGGGCACGAACCAGCATGAGCGAAAACGAACTGGACATTTTAACGCGGTATTTCCAGTACAACGCCAAAGATATTACCGAGAAACAGTGATCCTCGTTGATCAGGGAGGAAGTTATGACATTAACAAGACGTGAATTTATTAAACACAGCGGTATTGCCGCTGGAGCGCTGGTGGTGACATCGGCAGCACCGCTACCCGCATGGGCAGAAGAGAAGGGCGGTAAAATCCTCACCGCGGGACGCTGGGGAGCGATGAACGTAGAAGTGAAGGACGGCAAGATTGTTTCTTCGACAGGCGCGCTGGCGAAAACCATACCGAACTCCTTACAGTCTACGGCGGCGGATCAGGTACACACCACGGCGCGTATTCAGCATCCGATGGTGAGAAAAAGCTATCTCGATAATCCACTGCAACCGGCGAAAGGTCGAGGCGAAGATACCTATGTACAGGTGAGCTGGGAACAAGCATTAAAACTGATTCATGAGCAACACGATCGTATTCGTAAAGCTAACGGACCATCGGCCATTTTTGCCGGATCTTACGGCTGGCGCTCTTCTGGCGTGTTGCATAAAGCGCAAACCTTACTGCAACGTTATATGAACCTCGCGGGCGGTTATTCCGGGCATAGCGGCGATTATTCAACCGGGGCAGCACAGGTGATCATGCCGCATGTGGTCGGTTCTGTAGAGGTGTATGAACAGCAGACCTCCTGGCCGCTGATTCTGGAAAACAGCCAGGTTGTGGTGCTGTGGGGGATGAACCCGCTGAATACCTTAAAAATTGCCTGGAGCAGTACCGATGAGCAAGGGCTGGAATACTTCCATCAGCTGAAAAAATCTGGCAAACCAGTGATTGCCATTGATCCTATCCGCTCCGAAACCATTGAGTTCTTTGGCGATAATGCCACCTGGATCGCGCCGAATATGGGCACCGACGTGGCACTGATGTTAGGGATTGCGCATACCCTGATGACACAAGGCAAACACGATAAAGTGTTCCTTGAAAAATACACCACCGGGTATCCGCAGTTTGAAGAATATCTGACAGGTAAGAGCGATAATACTCCGAAGAGCGCGGCCTGGGCGGCGGAAATTACTGGCGTACCGGAAGCGCAGATAGTCAAACTCGCTGAACTGATGGCGGCGAATCGCACAATGCTGATGGCAGGCTGGGGAATTCAGCGCCAGCAATATGGTGAACAGAAACACTGGATGCTGGTGACGCTGGCGGCGATGTTAGGGCAGATTGGTACACCGGGCGGCGGTTTTGGTTTCTCTTATCATTACTCCAATGGTGGCAACCCGACACGTGTTGGCGGCGTGCTGCCGGAAATGTCTGCGGCGATTGCCGGACAGGCCAGCGAGGCCGCTGATGATGGCGGAATGACGGCGATTCCTGTTGCCCGTATCGTCGATGCGCTGGAAAATCCTGGCGGCAAATATCAGCATAACGGTAAAGAGCAAACGTATCCGAATATCAAAATGATCTGGTGGGCGGGTGGCGGTAACTTTACCCATCACCAGGATACTAATCGTCTGATTAAAGCATGGCAGAAACCGGAGATGATCGTCGTTTCTGAATGCTACTGGACCGCAGCTGCTAAACATGCAGATATCGTATTACCGATCACCACATCGTTTGAGCGCAATGACTTGACGATGACCGGTGATTACAGCAACCAGCATATTGTGCCGATGAAGCAGGCTGTCGCTCCGCAATTTGAAGCGCGAAACGATTTTGATGTGTTTGCCGATCTTGCGGAATTACTGAAACCTGGCGGAAAAGAGATCTATACCGAAGGTAAAGATGAAATGGCGTGGCTGAAATTTTTCTATGATGCCGCTCAGAAAGGTGCCCGTGCGCAACGCGTGACTATGCCGATGTTTAATGCCTTCTGGCAGCAAAATAAACTGATCGAAATGCGCCGCAGCGAGAAGAACGAACAGTACGTTCGTTATGGTGATTTCCGCGCCGATCCGGTGAAAAATGCGCTGGGTACGCCAAGCGGCAAAATTGAGATTTACTCCAAAACGCTGGAAAAATTTGGCTATAAGGATTGCCCGGCACACCCAACCTGGCTTGCGCCTGATGAGTGGAAGGGTACCGCCGACGAGAAGCAGTTGCAGCTTCTGACCGCACATCCGGCACACCGTTTACATAGTCAGCTTAACTATGCGGAACTGCGTAAAAAATATGCGGTTGCAGATCGTGAACCAATCACTATTCACACCGAAGATGCTGCTCGCTTTGGTATTGCGAATGGTGATCTGGTGCGTGTGTGGAACAAACGTGGTCAGATTCTGACAGGCGCGGTGGTGACTGACGGGATCAAAAAAGGCGTGGTATGCGTGCATGAAGGTGCATGGCCAGATCTGGAAAATGGCTTGTGTAAAAACGGCAGTGCGAACGTGTTAACGGCGGATATCCCCAGCTCGCAGCTGGCAAATGCCTGTGCCGGTAACTCTGCGCTGGTGTATATCGAAAAATATACGGGCAATGCACCGAAGTTAACGGCGTTTGATCAGCCAGCTGTTCAGGCGTAAGACGTGAATAGCGCCCGGAAACGGGCGCTGAGGTTATGCAAACGTAAAGCTGCCTGATGCGCTATGCTTATCAGGCCTACATAGTCCCTGCAATATATTGAATTAGCAAGGTTTTGTAGGCCGGATAAGGCGTTCACGCCGCATCCGGCAGTAATACCAGACCTTTACGGCTTGCGCGCAATCAGCACCGCACGTTTAGGTGCCGGATAACCTTCAACTGTCTTACTCGGATCATGTGGGTCGAGGAAATCGGCCAGCGATTCAGTAACCATCCATTCGGTGCGTCGTTGCTCTTCTGTAGTGGTAACGCTCACATCTGCAATGCGGATATCTACAAAACCACACTTCTTCAGCCAGTTTTTCAGCGCCAGCGCGGAAGGGATGAAATAGACATTACGCATTTGCGCGTAACGATCGCCTGGTACCAGCACCGTGTTCTCATCACCATCAATAACCAGCGTTTCCAGCACCAGTTCACCTTCATTGACCAGTTGATCTTTCAACTGCCATAGATGCTCCAGCGGTGAACGGCGATGGTAAAGCACGCCCATCGAAAAGACGGTATCAAAGGCTTTCAGTGCCGGAAGTTGTTCAATACCTAACGGTAACAAATGCGCGCGCTGATCATTACCCAGTAGTTTACGCACCGCTTCAAACTGGCACAGAAACAGTTGCGTAGGGTCGATCCCCACCGCGAGGTGCGCGCCTGCGCCAATCATGCGCCACATGTGATAACCGCTGCCGCAGCCGACATCCAGAATGGTGCGTCCGGTTAAATCAGAAAGATGGGGCAGAACACGATCCCATTTCCAGTCGGAACGCCATTCGGTATCGATGTTGACGCCATACAGTGAGAACGGCCCTTTGCGCCACGGCATCAGGTTGCGCATCAGCGTTTCAATGCGTTTAATTTGCCCTGCGCTCAGTGGCTCTTCGCTTTCTGCCGTAACGCTATGCAATAAATCAAGACGATACGGTTTAATTTCAGGTAGAAACTCCACCGCATTTGACCACTGCTTAAACAACCCGTGCTGCTGCTCGCGCTGCCAGTTAGCAATCTGCGCGGGCAGCGTTTCGAGCCAGTGTGAAAGATGATTTTTGGCAATCAGAGAATAAAAGTTACCAAAGTCGATCATGCAGCGTCCTCTGCTTTTAATGCCACCAGTGAACCAAAGTTAAAGCACTGGAACCACAGCTCACTATGCTCAAAACCGGCTTTATGCAGGCGTGCTTTATGGGTTTCCACGGAATCGGTCAGCATCACGTTTTCCAGCATGCTGCGCTTCTGGCTGATCTCCAGTTCGCTGTAACCGTTGGCACGTTTAAAGTCGTGGTGCATGTTGAACAACAGTTCACCAACTTTGGCATCTTCGAAACTGAATTTTTCCGAAAGCACCAGCGCGCCGCCCGGGTTCAGTCCTTGATAAATTTTATCCAGTAATGCCTGGCGCTCGGAAGGTTCCAGGAATTGCAGGGTAAAATTCAGCACCACCATCGATGCGTTTTCAATGGCGATATCGCGAATATCACCTTCAATGACGTCTACTGGCGTAGGGGCTTTATAGGCGTCAATATGACGACGGCAGCGTTCAATCATCGCCGGGGAGTTGTCGATGGCAATAATTTTGCAATTATCATGATGAATGTTGCGACGCACCGAGAGCGTCGCCGCGCCCAGAGAACAACCCAGATCGTAAACCTGCGTACCAGGTTGAACGAAGCGCTCGGCTAACATACCAATCATGGAAATAATATTGGAATAGCCGGGTACGGAACGCTGGATCATATCCGGGAAGACTTCAGCTACCCGTTCATCAAAGGTCCAGTCGCCCAGTCTGGCGATAGGGGCAGAAAATAGCGTGTCGCGGTGAGACATAACGTAAAAATCCGGGAAAAAGAAAGTGGCGTATTGTGCGCTAACGCAGGGAGAAAACCAACTCCCAGGGCATATACCAAAGATTCGCCAGCACCATCAGCAACAGCGCACACCAGGTGGCGCTCATGCCGGAACGTCGCCAGCGGAACAGACGGTGATGAAAACCGTAATAATGCATCAGACGACCAGCAAGCAAAACGATGCCGCAAATATGCACCATCCAGGTTTCTGCGCCATTCATTTCCATAAACAGCATCAGCACAATCGCGATGGGAATATATTCCACCGCGTTACCATGAATGCGAATAGCGCTTTGCAGTTCGCTAAAACCACCGTCACCATAGGCAACGCGGTACTGCATTCGCAGGCGAACGACATCAAAAGAGAACTTCATTAATAACAACGCACTTAAAACGGCATACAGCGCGCTTACCATACAAACTCCCTTTAAAATGGCCGATGGCACCTGTCTATGATAGGTGGCAAATTCAGAAAAGAGAAGATTGCTGTGGAATAGCCGGAACTGCTCCGATCTCTGGAAGCGTTTTACGTAAGTCTTCCCACAGGGTATGTACCAGTTCCGGTGCCTGGGCAATGTCTGGCGTATGTAAAAAAAGATAAGGCGTAGTGGTCTGATGCCACTGCGCTAATTTCTGTAACCAGACCTGAAATAATTCCCGGTTTTGCGTCATATCATCACTACCGATAAAACGGATCAGCGGATTTGTCGCCGTCAGTACAGCATGTACCGGAACTTTAGGTTTTTTTCGTTGAGCGTCGCGAATAGCTTCACTGTGTGGACGTGCTGCATGAACCGGGCGGCTGTCTAAAATCACCCGATTAACGCCGCGCTGATGTAAACCGCGATTAAGCGTTTGTTCCTCTTCTCCTTTGGCGAAAAACTGTGGATGGCGGACTTCCACGCCATAATTAAATTCGCCAGGAAGAGAATCGAGAAAATGCCAAAGCGCAGGCAGCTCCCGTGGGCCGAATGTGGCAGGCAGTTGCAGCCAGTATTGCCCAATGCGCGGAGCCAACGGTGACATGCGGGTCAAAAATTCAGTCACTAAATCATCGCAATGCCGTAATGCTGCCTGATGCGAAATGGTCGCCGGAAACTTAAAACAGAAGCGGAAGTCATCTGTGGTCTGCTCACGCCAGCGCAGGACAACCTCGGGTTTCGGCAGGGCGTAAAGCGTGGTGTTGCCCTCCACGCAGTTAAAGTGGCGGGCATACTCTTCAAGGCTGGTGATCCCCAACCGCACCCATTTAGGATGCGACCATTGCGGTAGACCGATGTAAATCATAACGCGTTGAGGATCTCTTCCACGCTACGCACACGGGCGATGCGCGGGTAGATATGGTTGATACTGTTATTGTGCTGCTCGGCGCTGGCGGCACTACAGGCGTCTTCGGCAATCACCAGATTAAAGCCAAGTTCCCAGGCATTGCGGGCGGTGGATTCAACACCGATATTGGTCGAGATCCCACATAACACTATTGTATCGATACCTCGGCGGCGTAATTGCAACTCCAGATCCGTACCGTAAAACGCACCCCATTGACGTTTGATGATTTCGATATCACTGTCAGTTGCACCTAATGCAGCTGGATGTTGCCACCAGTTTTCGGGCAACACTTTAGCGGGGGAGGGGGCATCAACCGGCTGTTTTAATGCTTCGGCGTAATCGGCAGACCAGCCAACGCGCACCAGAAACACGGGCTGACCGCTGGCGCGAAATTTCGCCGCCAGCTTCCCGGCGCGATTAACTACCTCATCGGCAGTATGTGGACCACCGGCAAAAGGTAAGATGCCTTCTTGTAAATCGATCACCACCAGCGCAGTGGTTTTAGCATTAAGTTCAAGCATGCTGACTCCTGAAAAAACAAAATCGTGCCTCACACCTTAATGCGATTAGCCGATGGCGGAACGACAAATTTTGTTAATTTTTATGAGTTCGGGCAACACCTTTATAGCAAACTGGCGTAGAGTCTGATTTCAGGCCCGATATAAAGTGGTAACGAGGCGTTCCAGCGCGGGCCAGGCTCTTACGGTGCGGCAGAATTTCCAGTATAATAGCCGCCTTTTTTCATTCAGTTGTGACATACAGCTAACGCTGCGACTTGGTCACCTGCGCAGCAGGGGGCATCCGCCGGCAGCTAAGTTAAGGGATATCTCATGCGTACAGAATATTGTGGACAGCTCCGTTTGTCCCACGTGGGGCAGCAGGTGACTCTGTGTGGTTGGGTCAACCGTCGTCGTGATCTTGGTAGCCTGATCTTCATCGATATGCGCGACCGCGAAGGTATCGTGCAGGTATTTTTCGATCCGGATCGTGCGGACGCGTTAAAGCTGGCCTCTGAACTGCGTAATGAGTTCTGCATTCAGGTCACGGGCACCGTACGTGCGCGTGACGAAAAAAATATTAACCGCGATATGGCGACCGGCGAAATCGAAGTGCTGGCGTCCTCGCTGACTATCATCAACCGCGCAGATGTTCTGCCGCTTGACTCTAACCACGTCAACACCGAAGAAGCGCGTCTGAAATACCGCTACCTCGACCTGCGTCGTCCGGAAATGGCTCAGCGCCTGAAAACCCGCGCTAAAATCACCAGCCTGGTGCGCCGTTTTATGGATGACCACGGCTTCCTCGACATCGAAACTCCGATGCTGACCAAAGCCACGCCGGAAGGCGCGCGTGACTACCTGGTGCCTTCTCGTGTGCACAAAGGTAAATTCTACGCACTGCCGCAATCCCCGCAGTTGTTCAAACAGCTGCTGATGATGTCCGGTTTTGACCGTTACTATCAGATCGTTAAATGCTTCCGTGACGAAGACCTGCGCGCTGATCGTCAGCCTGAATTTACTCAGATCGATGTGGAAACTTCTTTCATGACCGCGCCGCAAGTGCGTGAAGTGATGGAAGCGCTGGTGCGTCATCTGTGGCTGGAAGTGAAGGGTGTGGATCTGGGCGATTTCCCGGTAATGACCTTTGCGGAAGCAGAACGCCGTTATGGTTCTGATAAACCGGATCTGCGTAACCCGATGGAACTGACTGACGTTGCTGATCTGCTGAAATCTGTTGAGTTTGCTGTATTTGCAGGTCCGGCGAACGATCCGAAAGGTCGCGTAGCGGCTCTGCGCGTTCCGGGCGGCGCATCGCTGACCCGTAAGCAGATCGACGAATACGGTAACTTCGTTAAAATCTACGGCGCGAAAGGTCTGGCTTACATCAAAGTTAACGAACGCGCGAAAGGTCTGGAAGGTATCAACAGCCCGGTAGCGAAGTTCCTTAATGCAGAAATCATCGAAGACATCCTGGATCGTACTGCCGCGCAAGATGGCGATATGATTTTCTTCGGTGCCGACAACAAGAAAATTGTTGCCGACGCGATGGGTGCACTGCGCCTGAAAGTGGGTAAAGACCTTGGTCTGACCGACGAAAGCAAATGGGCACCGCTGTGGGTTATCGACTTCCCGATGTTTGAAGACGACGGTGAAGGCGGCCTGACGGCAATGCACCATCCGTTCACCTCACCGAAAGATATGACGGCTGCAGAACTGAAAGCTGCACCGGAAAATGCGGTGGCGAACGCTTACGATATGGTCATCAATGGTTACGAAGTGGGCGGTGGTTCAGTACGTATCCATAATGGTGATATGCAGCAGACGGTGTTTGGTATTCTGGGTATCAACGAAGAGGAACAGCGCGAGAAATTCGGCTTCCTGCTCGACGCTCTGAAATACGGTACTCCGCCGCACGCAGGTCTGGCATTCGGTCTTGACCGTCTGACCATGCTGCTGACCGGCACCGACAATATCCGTGACGTTATCGCCTTCCCGAAAACCACGGCGGCAGCGTGTCTGATGACTGAAGCACCGAGCTTTGCTAACCCGACTGCACTGGCTGAGCTGAGCATTCAGGTTGTGAAGAAGGCTGAGAATAACTGATATGACTCAAATACACGAAATCATTCGCGTTGCATCGAGGCGGCAACTGAGTGAACTCCCATGAGCATAGATAACTATGTGAATGGGATGAGCGAAGGCAGTCAACGAAGAGGCAGCGTGAAGGATAAAGTGTATAAGCGTCCCGTTTCGATCTTAGTGGTCATCTACGCACAAGATACGAAACGGGTGCTGATGTTGCAGCGGCGTGATGACCCCGATTTCTGGCAGTCGGTAACCGGCAGCGTGGAAGAGGGTGAAACCGCGCCGCAAGCTGCCATGCGCGAAGTAAAGGAAGAGGTCACCATTGATGTTGTCGCTGAACAACTGACCTTAATTGACTGTCAGCGCACGGTAGAGTTTGAAATTTTTTCACATTTACGTCATCGCTATGCGCCGGGCGTGACGCGTAATACGGAATCATGGTTCTGTCTTGCGCTTCCGCACGAGCGGCAGATCGTTTTCACTGAACATCTGGCTTACAAGTGGCTTGATGCGCCTGCTGCGGCGGCGCTCACTAAGTCCTGGAGCAACCGGCAGGCGATTGAACAGTTTGTAATTAACGCTGCCTGAACAGGCAGGGCTATCTGGAGATATTTTTATGGCAGGTCATAGTAAATGGGCCAACACCAGACATCGTAAAGCTGCGCAGGATGCTAAGCGCGGTAAAATCTTCACTAAAATCATTCGTGAGCTGGTAACCGCGGCTAAGCTGGGCGGTGGCGATCCGGACGCTAACCCGCGTCTGCGTGCAGCAATTGATAAAGCACTGTCTAACAACATGACCCGCGACACACTGAACCGCGCAATTGCACGTGGTGTGGGCGGTGATGATGATGCAAACATGGAAACCATCATCTACGAAGGTTACGGTCCTGGCGGCACGGCAATCATGATTGAATGTCTGTCTGACAACCGCAACCGTACCGTTGCTGAAGTGCGTCATGCATTCAGCAAATGTGGCGGTAACCTCGGTACTGATGGTTCCGTAGCCTATCTGTTCAGCAAAAAAGGCGTGATCTCCTTCGAGAAAGGCGATGAAGACACCATCATGGAAGCAGCACTGGAAGCAGGTGCTGAAGACGTTGTGACCTATGATGACGGCGCGATTGATGTCTACACTGCATGGGAAGAAATGGGTAAAGTGCGCGACGCTCTGGAAGCGGCAGGTCTGAAAGCAGACAGCGCGGAAGTTTCCATGATCCCGTCTACCAAAGCTGATATGGATGCAGAAACCGCACCGAAACTGATGCGTCTGATCGATATGCTGGAAGATTGCGACGACGTGCAGGAAGTTTACCATAACGGTGAAATCTCTGATGAGGTCGCAGCGACTCTCTGATGAGGCCTGCTAAACAGCAAAACGGAGACGCGTGATGGCTATTATTCTCGGCATTGATCCGGGTTCGCGCGTGACCGGCTACGGCGTCATCCGCCAGGTAGGTAGGCAACTGTCCTACCTGGGTAGCGGATGCATACGCACCAAAGTGGATGATTTACCGTCTCGTCTGAAACTCATCTATGCGGGCGTGACGGAAATCATCACCCAGTTCCAGCCTGATTATTTCGCCATTGAACAAGTCTTTATGGCAAAGAACGCTGACTCAGCCCTGAAACTGGGCCAGGCGCGCGGCGTGGCGATTGTGGCGGCGGTGAATCAGGAGTTGCCAGTATTTGAATACGCGGCACGTCAGGTAAAGCAAACGGTGGTAGGTATTGGTAGTGCCGAAAAAAGCCAGGTGCAGCATATGGTCCGCACCTTGCTGAAACTGCCCGCTAATCCACAGGCGGATGCCGCTGATGCGTTGGCGATTGCCATCACCCACTGCCACGTTAGTCAGAATGCGATGCAGATGAGCGAATCGCGGCTGAACCTGGCGAGAGGGCGACTGCGTTAAGTTATACCGCCTCGGTCAGTTCCGGCTGAGGCGTTTCCACTCCCTCCGCATGAATCAACACCAAACCCGGATGATGCCACAAACTGGCTGGCGTGACGGTTTTACGCTCCCACGGAATAGAACCCAGGAACCAGAATTTCCAGAAAGTGAGTTTTGCATTCGGATTGCTATTTAACAATTCTCCAAACGTCTCTATTTCACCCACCGGAATACATAGCGCTTCTTTATAAATATCAAAAACAAATTTTGAACAGACTGTAATCTTGGCGATGGGTGACGGACGCCGTGCGGCTGCTGCCATGGATCGCCAGCTTCGTCAGGCATAAAAACA
>ENA-UESP01002094-UESP01002094.1-human-gut-metagenome-genome-assembly--contig:-NODE-2094-length-11554-cov-3.996253_pt1 | contig 11554 bp, 19 predicted proteins | sample MGYA00243003_ERZ508004 | MGnify/ENA primary metagenome ERZ508004 (study PRJEB26167, sample SAMN06115443) | human gut metagenome | host: Homo sapiens | place: China:Henan | collected 2015-07-29...
GCCTGATTCGTATGCTTGCACACGCTGAAATTCTTAACATCATCACCGCCGTTAATGAACTTTTCGCATTCGCCGTTCTGGTCATAGGTATAGATCGGAGCGGAAATAAATATGTCGACCGACTTAATAATATCGCTCCAGTTTTTAAGCGTATTCAGGTTGGATTTAAGCGCATAGTCAAGGGCGTGTACCGGCGCGACGACTCGGAGTTTTGCAGAGATGTAATTATCGCCGTCGGGATGGATGTTAAACCAAAAGACGCGGGGTGTATTCTCAGAACTGCATATCATTAGAATCGGCGCGGAGTGCCTTGTAAGCGATCCGTCATAGAGACGGTAGGCATATCTGACAAAGAAAGGGAATATGAATTTTCCTTTCTCTTTTGATTCTTCAGCGATGAATTTGTTTACCTTCGCCAATACCTGATTGGTGATATTTGTCTTCTGTGTGTCGTCGAATTCCGAATAGATGTTGTCTTTGTTTATGCTGAAAGATATTTCAAACTCGTCGGATCTCTTCATTTCACCCTGTAACCCGAATGAAAGCGAACATTCCGGCATTGATGTGCCGAGATTGAGATAGCCGGACTCTTCTCCTTTCCACAGGAAATAGTGCATCCCGTCAGAGCAGAGGATGAGCAGAGTATTGCCTATCGAATTAAACTGATAGATATCCAGCTCGGTGAAGGCAGCCAATGTCACAGGTGAGTGAGGTTCGCTGTCGGCATTGCCGTTTATCCAACTGACCGTCTTCTCTTCCAATAAAATGTAATGTTTATAAGACGATGTCTCATGGATGTATACGGCTTTTTGTGAAGCTGACAGACCAATAGATTCAGGTATTGGCTGAAAGAGTGGCTTGAGGTGACCGTCTTCGCTCAGGAGGTTGAGGGAAGCGGCAAGCTGGCCATCCTGACATTCGTAGTCAGAGGACTCAACCGTATAGCCGCCGTAGTTTAGTTCTTTAATCATAGCGAGCAGCGGTATATGATGGTGATGTATCTGATATTGTCGCGCTCGATCTCCATGCCGCAGGGGCAACGCAGACGCCCCGAAACACCCGCCGCTGCAAGCACAGCAGTAGTCAGGGCTTTTGAGCAGGTGCGGAAGGTGCCTTTGCCGTTGGCCGTTGCATATACGCGGCCGTCATGGCGTCCGACGTATGCGCCGGCGCGCAGTTTGACGTAAAGGTACCATTCGCCGGCTTCTTGCACGATGTCGATAACATCGCCCGGAGAAAGCGATAACTTCCGGGCAATGTGAGCCGATATATCAATCTTGCCTGAGGCGTGGAATGATATATCATGCTTGCGAGAGTTTGGCAGCATACTTTTCATATAGGTCATGTGGGCAAAGATAGGGATGAGAGATGGAGAGGTTTCTTTAAGTTGTGGGTTGTGTGGCTGATGTGGTCAATGTAGAGAATCTGCTTCATCTCTCAGCTCCTTTCTTCGGCAATGAGTGCGTCGGCAAACAAGAGTGAAGCCTTTACCACTGCCTGGTATGAAAAGCTATCTCCGCTCAATGTTTTCATTCCTGCCTCTAGCACATTTTTGAACAAGTCTATATTGCTCAGAATCCCCTGCATCGCCACGGCAGCAATCTGGAGACGATTATCGCAATTTTTCGATTTCTTGAGATAAATTGCGAGATTATTTTTGGTAGGAAAGTTAACTTCTCTACCAAAATCGGTCGGCTCGGCTGGCTTGTTGCAGTCGGCTGAGATATGGCTTTTGTTATCGCAATTTTCGGTCGGATTCTGAGGTAAGCTGTCAACATTAGGCTCGGAGCTCTCAACATTAGGCTCGGAGCTCTCAACATTATCCGGCAGGCACTTGGAGCCGAAAAGATGCTTGAGTACGTGATTGATATGATCAGATATATGAGCGGTTTCCTTGTCGGGGGAATCGGCTTTTATCCGTTCGTTGGCGGCATACATTTCCCGCACTCGCTTACGGCTAACCGTCAGCATTCCCTCTTCCTCCGCGTCAGAAAAATCGGAATTTCCGATTTTCTTTCCGAGGGCGTAGGCGCGGTCGAAGATTTGGTCGAAAGCGTCAAAAATGCTGATGTTCACTTCCTGGTCAATTCCGTTGTCCTTGCAGAATTGGACAAAGCACTCGCGCTTCTTATTCTCGTATTCGGTTTGTGTCATAATTCAAATAAATTAGATTGGTTATCGAATTTCGGTCGCTTAGCATAGACCTTGCGCTCTGTCTGAATATTTGGGCAATCCGCGTTCTGACTGATGTCATATGTGCGTTGTGAAGCTCGCCCATCATCAAGGTACGCCATGATGATTTCACGTTGCACGGCGCATCTGAATTTGGTATATTCATAGGTCTTTTCGTTGTATCGGGAAGCCTTGAGGCATCGGTCACAGTTACGAGCCATCCACAATTCAAACTCGGTGCCGTTAGAGAATACGGGGTATTTGGACTTTTTCATTCCACCTCCGTTCTCCATTCTTTATACTTCTCAATCCATCTGTCATAGCAATCAAGCATGATGGTATCGGGTGTGTCAGTCGGATGGACACAGTCAGGACAGACGAGGTTTTTGTTCAGGCTCTCCAGTTCATACCAACCATGGTGCTTGGCGTATTGCTTGACGAAGGCCGTCCACGCGAATATGCCCCATGATTCATACAGCTCCTGCGGCGGCTGAGGAATGTAAAGTTCCTTGCCACACCTTTTACATTTTGGATGCTCTATCCGATAGCGTAACTTGGCGCGAAATTCATCAACGGTCATTGCTCTATTCCTCCTTTCTCTTGACATGGGCAGTCGCTAAGCTTGTAGCCGTTGGCGGTGAGCCATTCAATTTCTTGCACGGCACACTCTATAAGGCTGTCGGTATGCGTAAGCCCCTTGATTACTTTTGGTTTCTCCATACAGTAGTAGCCGATGCTCCATTGTTTACCGTAGTCCATCGGGGCTATATCGAGCCAATATTCGTATTTGCCACTGTGAATTTTGAACGGCAGAAGTCCGAACAAAGCACTCAGGCGCCACGCAGGGACAATCTCATTGTAATCCTCCATCAACTTAGCCGTCTGCATTTCTTCGGGCATACAGCTATAAGGCGTAACCCATAAGTCCCATTCTTCCGATGGTTCGGGCATAGAGGTTAGACTTCCGCCTCTCGGCACAATCGCACCATGCCAGTGCATATCCGCCGTGTCAGCCGACACTCCGCAGCGGAGAAGTCGTTGGTTCTGTAAATTATCTGTTGCTATGTTTGTTTTCATTCTTATTTTACACTTTTAATTCGTTAATATCCACCTCCTTGCCCTCCGTTGTCGAATTAAGCATATTTGAGTAGGCTTATTTTACATGTTTCCTTACCAACTGATTGAACTCCGCGGCCATGCGCTCGAATTTGTCGATGTCGCATATTGGCTCCCAGTTGGCGGTGAGGACGGTGCGGAAGTCGGTGCCGCAGGGCGATGTCCACAGATCGAAACCGTAGTCGTGCAACTGCTGTTCACGGTAACGGAAACGGCTCCAGTCCCATACGCGGAAAGCGATCTGATAGCCGTTGATTACCTCACCGTCCTTGTCCTTTTCCTTGTTAAAGGTCTTAAACCATGCGTAGCTTTCGGTAGACGTGAGGCCCGTTGTGTATTTGCGATAGCCGCGCCGTTGCAACTCGTTTTCAAGAGTGCGAAGCTCTTTCTCGGTCATGTCTCATTCTTTTTTTGGGGGGGTCAACGTATTCTTCCGCCGTGTTTTCAATCATAATATTTCATCGCTTTCAGCCTCGCCGAGCACCCACTCAAGCGCAGCCTTGATTCCTTGATAGTAGGTCATTCCGGGGTACGGATCGCCCTCGCCGCAATCCTCCCGTGCGGCTATTTCGTTAAGTAGAGTCTCAATCTCGTCAGCTGTTCTGGTCGTTTCCATCTGGTTTATTTATAAATTGGGGATTGTCGAGGCGGTTTTTAAGGCGGTTGATTTTGATGTTGATCCAGTTTTCGACAGCTTTTGGGCCATAGATCTGCGCCATTTGCAGGCACATGATCAGGACATCGGCAATCTCTTCGCATACATGGGAGCGAGTGTCACGGCCACGGGCCAGCTTGCACAAGGCGTCCTGAAGTTCGGCCATTTCCTCAAACAGCATTTGTGTCCGGGACTCTTTTCCGTAGGTCTTGATTGCGCGCCGGATGGTTTCGTCGAATTCTTCTTCGCTGACTGCAGGGATGTCGCATGACAGTGCGGGCCCGTATTGAACGGCCGGATCGGATGTGAGATTCAGGTTGTCTATGCTCATGATTCGTTAAGTTTAGAGGTCATTGAATTCTTTTTGAAGTTCAGCGAGGCGAGCGTGTGCCCGCAGACGGATTTGTTCAGTGATGTTGGCCTTTATGGCTGTCACCTCATCATCCAAGAGATAGTCGCTTTGACATGAGCAGCAGCCATAATTGCCATTACTGAAAGTGATGTCCACCACCGCCTCTTTTTTCTCTATGCGGTTCAATATCTTTTCCACAACGCCCATTTCGCTTCTAATGCGGTTGGCCTTGATTAGTGTTTCGTCGTTCATGTCAGTTCGGTTCGATGATGTTGTTGTCTACTATGGCGAGCGCCATGCGGACCGATGTGATGATGCCGGGATCGCGGCGCATCTCTTTGACGAGTCCCATGACTAATGGAGCAGTGTTACCGCCGGAGAATGACATTACTTTGCAGTTGTCGGGAGATGATGCCGAGCCGACAATTATGAGTGCTCCGAGTGTGCCGTTGCCTTTGTTGGCGTCGGCGAGTATCAGCTTATGAAGCCGGTTGATTGCTTTTTGCATGATTATGTGATAGGTTAAAATGGTTGTTTTGATGGCGTTTAAGCCGAAGTGTCTGATTGCGCTACGAGGTCGTTGGCCGAGGTTGTCGCAGGGTCGAGTCCGCGGGCCTCGCAGTAGAGTTGCCAGCTTGTTTTGCCCGTTGAGCGGACGGCGTCGGCATTAGCGTCGCGTTGGCGTTGTTCGGCGTTGCGTGCTTCCCGGTAGGCTTTCTGCTTTTCGCGGAGAGGGATATTTCTGAGAGTAGCGTCGGAGGCAATTTTGCGGCGAACGTGATTGAAGAGATGCCTGAGGTTACGTTGTTTCTCTCCGAGATCTTCCCATTCGGCCAGAACCATCAGGGCTACTTCGTCGAAACGTTCCCGGGAGAGACCGAGAGCGGAGAGCTGGCGTTCCATTGACTCAGGAGTCATCGGAGCTAAAAGGTCATTGAGAATATCTTTCGAGGGCTTCTTTCCAAGATGAGGCGCACCGGCTTGCCTATCTGGTGCGGGAGTGTTCAGGCCTGGTGAAATCTCTTTTGGGTTGGTTGCGTTTGGTTTACTATTAGATGTGTTATCGGTCCCGGAACCACAGGCGGGTATCAATAAATACGGCAGAGATGCATCCGCAGAGATGCGGCGGCGGCCAACTTCGAAGTAGCGCCGCTGAATACCGCGGGAAGTCAGTATATGAGCCGAGTCGAAAAGGTCTTTGTCGAAGAAGCCCCATCGGACCGAGCTCTCTACTATCTGGCTCAGCAGACCGCCCGAGACGCCGGGCAGCTCTTTAAGGAGCTTGTATCTTAGCGGTTTTGTCCACTCTACGAAGTATCCGTTACGGTATACCGCGCAAAGCAGATGGATAAGACAGATTTCTCCTTTCAGGCCGAATTCCCCGGCGACACAAACCACCTTCTCGTCATAGAAGAAGTCGATGTCGAAAGGGAAGTAGTCGAGTCCTGATTTTTTTGGTCGAGCCATAGCTGTTTATAATTCTGTTATTGATATTCCGTGGACGCGGAGCATCAGTTTGCGTTTTATCTTATATTCGGGGGTACGGAAGCCTTTGGTGTCCTCCACCACCGTCACGCCGTCTCTGTCGTAGACAAAATCAGCGTAATATGAGCACTCTCTTTCCAGAAGCTTGCCCGAGGAATCCCGCTGGGCGGGGATAAGCACATACTTTACCTGTTCGCGCAGATTCGAGATAAGGCCGGCACGCTGCATCAGCTTAAGCTCGTTGGCGCGGGAATGCTCTTTCCGGGAGTCGTAGCCGCCGGACCTTCGGGCGCCGTATTTGTTGCGCTTTTTTGACGCCGAGACAGCGTGCATGGCCTTAAATTCGTTGATGGTCATATATCAATGGTCTCAAAGCGTTTCGACGAAACGGTTTCATCGATTGTCATCTTTGACAAAATCTGTGGACATGAATACATCCATATACTTTGTGTCGACAATAGACTCGATGTCGTAATCGGCCATGGTGCCTTTCATGCCCTCGTTAAAACGTTCACGCGCAGCTCCTACATCAGTGGACTCTACGAGTATCTGAGATACTGACCGTTTTTCGACTGAGGTCTTTTGATCTATTGTAATGAAGGCTACTTTGACGAGGAACCAGCGGGAGTCTTGTCGTTCAAAGATCGCATCTACCGAAGTAGATCTTTCGAGGTCTTTGACACTCTTTCTCGCTATAGCCTTTTCTGCGTCAGACTTTGACTTACCGAGGGCGAGACAGACCTGCGAGGTCCTGAATATCTCGGCAATCTTTGTTTTCTTTATAGCCGGAATAGTGTATTCGCCAGAGATATAGGGAGTGATGGCTGCGATGATGCGAGCCTCGGCCTCTGTGAAGCTGAGAGCGTCGACAAGATATGTCTCGGTTACTCGTTTCACTGAGCCATTCTCCTGTGTCTTGTCAAAGCGTACTTTACATTCAAACCACAGAGCCATGATGATTACGAGTTGAGTTTGTCTTTGAGTTCTTTAGAAAGCACGAGCTTCACTGATCGATGCGCCGGGATAACGATGGTGCTTCCGGCACTTATGTTGCGGCCAATCTTCTTGGCCACGTTCACCGGCTTGATTGTGGCAAAGCCACGCAGGGTAACGGCCTCTCCACGGGCAAGAGCGTCAGAAATGGAGTTGATAACACCATCGACGGCACGAATGGCCGATGAACGATGCAGACCACAGTCATTTGTGAGATAGTCAATAATGTCTTGTTTTGTCATTGCTGAGTTTGGTTTTAAGTTTTTTGGTAAGTTGTTTAATCATGTGTGAGCGACACGAGGCTTTCTGCATGGGCAGCGCGGCCAGTGCGTCATAAAGTTTCGCCGCATCTTCAAGATACTTGATAGCGGAGGTGAGGTCGGTTTTACTTATCTCCATAGCCCATGAAAAGATTTACCAGCTCGTCGAAATACAGTTGGTCGGTTGGTATGTCGTCGTCAGTGCCCATGATTTGATTGGCTATTGACTTCTTTTCGTGAATGATTTGGTATAGCTTATGGTCGATTGTATGCTCACCGAGCAGATAGTAACAAGTCACGTTCTCTTTTTGGCCTATGCGGTGGCAGCGGTCTTCGCACTGACAGCAGTCGGCATAAGTCCACGGAAATTCAATGAACGCCACCGACGAGGAAGCCGTCAGCGTCAGACCGACACCGGCCGCCTTAATCGAGCAAATGGCGAGCTTCGAGTGTCCGGCCTGAAAGCTGTCCACAGCAGCCTGTTTTTCCACAAGGCTATCACGCCCTGTGATTGTTACGGCTTTCGGGAATTGCTTTTTGAGAGCGTCGACAATCTCATGATAGGAGCAGAACACAACGAGCGGCTTGTCATTGGCAAGATGCGTATTGATGAAGTCCACGGCCTGTTTTACTTTGCCTTTGGCAGACAGTGAGCGCAGGGTCATGAACTTTACCAACGCTTTCATGCGCATTTTGCGGCGAATTTCAGCGTCGGTGCACTCGGTGTATTCCTCAAGGTATCGGCGCAAATCGTTTTCCGCCACGTTGTATTCATCGCGGTTGCTGATGTCAACATATAGATCGACACGGGTTTTGTCGGGTAAATCCGTCAGGACTGATTTCTTCTCTCGACGTATCATGCAGATGTTATAGAGCCTTCGCGACAACTCCGTGAGGTCGCTATCCTTGTCGCCATAGTCGGCCAAGAATTTACTCTTGCCGCCAAACTGACACAACCGCTCCATGATTGAGAGCTGTGAAACGAGGTCGTGAGGCCGGTTGACAACAGGAGTGCCGGAGAGCAGCACGATATATGGCTTTTGGGTGGTAATGCCTTTCGTGAAGATTGTTTGTTGTGCGCTGGGGTCTTTTACGCGGTGGCTCTCATCAATGATAACCGAGCGGAAGCGGCAGATTTCAGGACAGAAAACAACATCTTTCAATCTGAACGTACCATAGGCGCGAATATCCCAAACAAAATATTTGCGTAAGCTCTCATAGTTGACAATGGCAACCTGATACATCCCCATTTGGAGTAGATAAGGCCACGTCGTGCGCGTTGAGTTGTCGAGAACGAGGGCTTTTTTATCCGTGAATTTTTCAAACTCACGTTTCCAATTTATTTTGAGGGATGCAGGGCAGATAACCAAGCAGGGATAAGCATCGCCGATATTTACGATGCCTATACTTTGCAAGGTTTTACCAAGCCCCGGTTCATCGCCAATCAGGACTCTTTTTTTCTGAACCCCAAACATAATGCCTTCCCATTGGTAATCATAGGGCATGACTTTAAGATTATGTTTGAAATTCTCCTTAAAAGCTTCGAGGTTTGCCATAATTAATAGAGATTGAAACACCAATACTGAAAGGCAAGCTCTTCGTATTTCTCACGGCCACGAGAGTATATCTCATCGCCACGCTCGATAAACTTCTTGAAGATTTTGCAATTCTTCTTTGACACGGCGTATATGAAATCGCGGTTGGATTGTGCGATGTCCATGTACCAGGCGCGCGACCTATCCCAATCAAAGAAATCAACAGCCTCATCAAATTCTGCCTGAGAAGCGGCAAAGGTGGTTTTGAGATCGCCTCCGAAGTGAAACCTTTTCAACCACCAATCCCACTTACAGCGAGTATCGAGTGAGAACGGGAAGCCGCCATACTCAAACTGTTGCCCATGATTTACCATGAAGCGCTGGGTTTCGGCTTCTGCGAGAACTTTAGCGAGAAACGGATCCCGACGTGTCTCCATGCGCAAAGCCTTGTGCATTTCCTGAGCGTGCCTAAACTCATCATCGGTGTACTGAACATCATCGACCGTAAAGCGATAGTAGTTCACTCTCGACGGTTCGGTAATTATCGCGTCCACGAGATTGCCGAAACGAAAAGCCGCCTCTTTATCCCCGAATTGCATACGGGGATGAAGAATGTTTTTCAGCTCGGTAAGATCAGAATTAGAGACCTCGCTCCGGTTGTAGTATTCTTCGCGTAGCGAAGCGTCCTGAGGAACGATGGCGTCAGGATTTTGCTTCATATCACTGCGCTTTTACATCATCGTAATATTCAAGGCCGGCGGCTTCAACAAAGATGTCCTCTTTGGTTGCGAGCAACTCGCAGAAAGTGAGTTGTTTTTTGAATATCTTGGAAAGCTCATCAACTGACAGTGTGCACCCCTCGCGCTGCCACCACATAGACACGATGCAGAGAAATGCCGAGGGGTCGATTACCTTGATTTTCTTGAGGACCTTTGACTTAGGAGTGTAGATTTGCTCAGCTTTTGCGACACCGAAAAGCCCTGACATTTCAGCGTTGGCTTTATCCAATTCGGCTTTCTGCTTTACCTCAGCTTCGGCTTTCTGACGCTCCTGTTCTTTCCGAGCCGCTTCTTCGGCCTCGCGTTTTGCCATTTCAGCCTTGAGCCGTGCGGCCTCGGCCGCATCAGCTTCGGCCATACGTTCCAGCTCAACCTTCTTTGAGGGCAGTTTGTCGAGGATTTCCCGGCGGTATTCATCGACCTCAAACGCAAATTGCTCTTCAAATGAGGGGCGAAGTTTGCGGAATACCTCATCGCGGATTGCCTTTGTCTCTTCAGGCGAGACGTTGTAAGGCAGACGCACAGCCGACGGCGGATACCAATTGGCAGAGAGTGAGGACTGATAGCCGGTTACGGTATCGAATACCGCCGTGTAATTTTCAAGGGTAACGCCAGTGTTCAGCTTTGTAAGTTCGTTGATTGAGCCTGTAACAAGGTTGTTGAACGAGCGTCGGTAATCTTCCTCGACGGCAGCGCGGTAGCTCTCTTTCGCCCTGACAGCTTCCTGTGCGGCCAGCTCTGCCTGACGGCGGCGTTCTTCTTCCTCGCGCTTCTTTGCGGCGTATGCATTGCGATACTGAGCGATACGGAAAGGCACGGTGTCTTTCTTTGTCGGGTCGATTGTGTTCTCAAGAATTGTAAACTCCGAGCGCACCTGATCGAAAAGTTTTGTTACAGGAGAACGACGCTCATTCATGGCCTTCACCGTCTTGCGTGTCTTCTCGATATAGACGGCAAGGCGTTTGTCAAGTTCATCACTCATGCCGTTGCGCTCTATCTCATCGAGAAGCTGCTGACCGGCTTCGGCGCAACGCTGGCATGACAGCGTATTGGCCTGATAAGACTGCGGCCCAGCCTTGACAATGGTCGCGATGTTTTCCTGACGCGCAATAACGGCGTCGGATACGGGGATAAGTTGATTGCTCATGTTGGTGGATATTAAGCCGCGCCTACTCCAGAAAGAGCAGACACGGCAGGGTTAATGTTAAAATGTTTCGTCATCGTTGTCAGACTGTGAGGGGTCAACCGTGACACCGGCAGAGGTGTCAGGGGCAGGGGCAAAGCTTTCTTCTTCACGCGGGGCAGGGGAGTCGTCCTGTTGACCGTCCATGCCGTAGAAATCATCATCCTGTCGCGGAGCTTCATCGGCCTCATAGGTCGTACCTTTGCCGATGCGCAGTTTCGGATAGGTTTTGAAGGCGTGTTTGATGCACTTCGCCATGAGGAAACCGCTGTCGATACGATTGCCCTCGCCAGATGAATACAGGGCGTTGGGGGTTTCGACGTATGCCCTTGCATTGTTATCCCACTTCTTGTTGGCTTTGCCTGAGTAGCCGGCGAGGCGTCGCCAGTCTTCTTCAAGCAGCACGGCATAGTCAATCGAACCGTCGGCGCGGGTGATACGCATGAAACAAGCAATCGGCTTCTGGGGATTGTGGTTGATGTTGAGGGTATATTCAACTGATTTTGTGCCGTTGTGATCGGTAAAACTGAAACCGTCGCCCTCGTAGACAATCACGGGGTTATCGGCATGGCGAATCTGACCGGCGCGAGTGCGCTGGATCAGTTCGCCGTACCCTGAGATTGTGAGGGTGCATCGTTGTTCGTAGATGTCTTTGCCGTTGGTATCCTTTGCGCCGGTCTTGTAACCACGTGGCTGAAGATAGGCGAGGGCGCGGGCTCCCGGCTCTACGGAGAGGCCGCAGACGGCAAGATCAATAAATGCGATGAAGATTGACACAGGAGTGCAGGCTTTGAGGGCCTGACTGTCGGCTATCAGACGGTTAAAATGGATTGCTTCACGCTCATAGACGGCTTCGGCGTTCGCCTCGCCCCACAGCGCACCGTAAAGGTCAATGAAGCGTTGGCGCACAAGATCGTCCTTGACGACTTCCATCGGCTTGAGATCCGCGATGTGTTGTGCTGAAACTTTTACTTTGCTCATGTTGAGTATTATTAAATTGTTTATAAATGGGTTATCTCGAATT
>ENA-UESP01002099-UESP01002099.1-human-gut-metagenome-genome-assembly--contig:-NODE-2099-length-11540-cov-2.570793_pt1 | contig 11540 bp, 12 predicted proteins | sample MGYA00243003_ERZ508004 | MGnify/ENA primary metagenome ERZ508004 (study PRJEB26167, sample SAMN06115443) | human gut metagenome | host: Homo sapiens | place: China:Henan | collected 2015-07-29...
AATGCCGATTTCTGTGCTGACCTCTGTCTGTGTTTTGCCTTCAAAAAAGCGTAGATTTACGATTTTCTTTTCGCGCTCATTGAGGTGCTGCATAGCTTCGCTCAGAGAAAGATTTTCCAGCCAGAGCCCGTCGCCGTTCTTTTCATCACTCACCTGATCCATCACAAAAAGCGTGTCGCCGCCGTCATGATAAATCGGCTCAAAAAGGGAAACCGGATCCTGAATGGCATCCATTGCCATCACGATATTTTCTCGGCTCATCCCCATTTCCTTCGCAATTTCCTCTATGCTCGGCTCCTTTTCCCTCTCTGCCATCAGCCGTTCCTTCACGACACCCGAGTGGTGTTGTTATCCCTGAGATATCTGCGAATCTCCCCAATAATCATGGGGCAGAAATATGTTGAAGGCATCACATCCATCTCAATATTAAAATTATCAATCGCCTTAATCAGCCCCACCACACCAATTTGAAACAAATCATCCATATTTTCATTGCGGTTTTCAAAGCGCTTGATAATACTAAGCACCAGCCGCAAATTCCCCTCTATCAGCTGCTGACGGGCAGCTTCGTCCCCTGCCTTGCATTTTATAAACAGCGCCTTTGCCTCTGTTCCTGTCAGAACGGGCAGGTTTGCCGTATTCACACCGCTGATTTCCACCTTTCCGTAATAAGCCAATCCTGTCACTCCATTCGTTCAAAGGTATATGAATACCTTCTCCCTTTGCGCACAAAAATATACGAAGCAAATCTCGCCAATCCTCGTATAAAATCACATTCTTTTTCGTATCCTAGCAAAAAAGCTGTTATAGCAATTGAAAGGAGTTTTCTTCATGCGTCTGACAGAAATCCATGACGGCATTCCCACAGCAGCCGCCCTGCGCGAAAGCACACGCATCCAGCGCCACGGCGGAAAAAATGGCAATCAGCAGTATATTGACCGTGGGTTTGGCAAGGCAAAAAATGTCGATTATGAACCGCTTCATTATCTGGATGTATAGCAAAAAACGGATATCCTTCGACATCCGCTTTCGGTGCGTCCCAATCGGGCGCACCTTTTTCTTACATCATTTTGCTTATTACCTTTTTCAGCCGCCGCATAATCTTTTTTTCCAGTCTGGAAATATAGGACTGCGAAATCCCCAGAATATCCGCCACCTCCTTCTGCGTTTTTTCCTCTGTTTCCGGCAGAATACCAAAGCGCATTTCTACAATCCGCCGCTCCCGTCCGCTCAGCTTCTGCATGGCATCCTGCAAAAGCTCTCGGTCAACCTTATTCTCAATATCCTTCGTGATGATATCGTTCTCCGTCCCCAGAATATCGGAAAGCAGCAGCTCATTTCCTTCCCAGTCCACATTTAGCGGCTCATCAATGGAAACCTCTGTTTTCGTCTTGCTGTTTCGTCTCAGATACATCAGAATTTCGTTTTCGATACAGCGTGAAGCATAGGTTGCCAGCTTAATTTTTTTATCCACCTTAAACGTATTGATTGCCTTAATCAGCCCAATCGTGCCAATGGAAATTAAATCCTCCACATTGATGCCCGTATTTTCAAACTTTCTTGCGATATAGACCACCAGACGCAGATTTCGCTCAATCAGAACAGCTTTTACCGTCACATCCTCCTCTCCGCCCAGTTGCTCCAGAAGCACCAGCTCCTCTTTTCCCGTATCCAACGGTTCAGATGGTATTTTACAAGAAAAACTAAATATCTCCATTCCTTCATTCCGAATCCTCCTTCCATAAAGAGGGTGGCACAATGCCCTCATAACTGCCAGTAAACGCTTCCTCGGCAATCCCGACAAAAATATCCCGATGGCAGATGCTTTTTTCCCCGAAAAACAAAATCAGCTTCTCTGCCCGTATACCCCAGAGCCTGCCATCCGGGTTCCCCAGACTGCTGAACGCAAGCCATTCCAAGCCCTCTCTGCTCCCGGAAAGCAGCCGCACGCCCTCCTCTGCCGAAAACAGCGGCAAAACCGCCTGCATCTCCAGAATCGCAACCCCTCGGTCATCCGCCTGCTTCAGCCCGTTTCCCGTATCAATCAGCGTACGCACCTCGGCACATCTGCCCTGCCGAAACACAGCAGCCGTGCAGAATTCACGTCTGCGGCAAATATGCGTCTCCATCCACCCTGCACCCAATTTCAGCAATACATACGCCAAAAGCACCGCCCATGGCAGCAGCCACCACGGATAAATCTGCTCTACGATAAGACCCTGCCCAAACAATCGCTGTGCCTGCGTAAAGGTAAACAAAAGCTGTGCGCCGCCGCCAAGCAGGAACGAAGAAAGCAGTGTTGTCCCCATCAGCCGCAAAAATATTTTTCCGCTTTTCGGTGTATAGGCAATGAAAACGCCGCCCGCCAGAAGCAAAAGCGAAAATAGCGCACCGCCGCTTCTTTGCGAAAAGAAAAGCCACGCGCAATCACACACCGCCGCAAAAAGGCCGCCGAATGCAAATCGCCACCGCTTCCTTCGCAGGCCCAGAATCCGCCCTGCCATCCAGAGCAGAAAGGCATCCATCCCCCATGTCACCGGAAAAACGATATCTATGTAAATCTTCGGTTCCATTCCTTCCCTCCTTCTATGATTATAAAACAAAGGATCTGCGAAACCTGTCGTTTTTCCTGTGAAAAGCAGAAAAATCTCGACAAAAAAAGAACACACAATGCTGCCATCATGTGTTCTTCGTTTTATTTTTCCGCAAGCAGTTCTCTTGCCGCCGCCAGTGTGGTTTCCGTCACATCATTCATCAGTCTTGCCACCTCGCGCACTGCGCCTTCCTCATCCAGTGCCGTCACGCGCGTCACAGTTTCTCCTGCGTCACTTTCCTTTTCAATCAGAAAGTGGTTATCCGCCATCGCGGCAATCTGGGGCAGATGCGTAATGCAGAGAAGCTGTCGTTTTCCGCCCAGAAAGCGCATTTTCTCGCCGACCCTTCTCGCCGTTCTGCCGCTGACCCCTGTATCAATTTCATCAAAAATAAATGTCCCGATTTCATCCGCATCCACAAGCACCGTTTTCAGTGCAAGCATCACACGGCTCATTTCGCCGCCGGATGCAATCTTTGCCAAGGGCTTGAGCGGCTCCCCTGCATTGGCAGAAATCAGAAATTCCACCTTATCCTTGCCGTCTGCGCCCCAATCGGCTTTTTCTTCTATCTGAATATGAAACCGTGCATGCTTCATTTCCATGTCATGCAGTGCCGTTTCAATCTGCTCCTCCACCTGTTCGGCAGTCGCCCTTCTTCTTGCTGTCAGCGTTTCCGCAAGAGCAGACAGGCGCTTCTCCTCCGCTGCCTTCTTGGCAGAAAGCTCCGCCGCCTTTTCGCTGCTGTTGGAGAGAAATTCCAGCTCCTGTACGGCTTTTTCGTAAAATTCCAATACCGCCTCGATGCTGCCGCCATATTTTCGCTTCAATTTATAAAAAAGCTGCAAGCGCTCCTCAATGCGTTCCAGCTCCTCTGGGTCAGCCTCCTGTTCTTCCGCCTCGCGCTTCAATTCCCGCGCGCAGTCCTCCACGGCAGCATAGCCATCCGCCAATGCATCCGCCAAGGGAGACAGAGCCGCATCATATTCCGCCGCTTCCCGTAATTTCGCAAGGGCATCCCCCAGCTGGTCGCAGGCAGAGGGCGCGCGGTCATCCCCGTCATACAGAAGTGTTACGCTTTCGCCCGTCAGCCGTATCAGCCTTTCCATGCTGCTCAGGCGTTTTTTCTGCTCCAGAAGGGCATCCTCCTCGCCCTCCTGCAGCTCTGCCGCTTCGATTTCTTCCTTCTGAAACAGCAGCATATCCATCCGCTGTTCTCTTTGGCTTTCATCTCCAATCAGAATCGCAAGCTGCTTTTCTAAGTCCTTTATCCTTTGCCGGCTGTTTTTGTATTCCTCCATTGCCTCACCAAAGCCTGCGCCGCAGAAGCGATCCAACAGGCGAATGTGCTTCACAGGATTCAAAAGAGACTGATGCTCATGCTGTCCGTAAATATCAATCATATCCTCGGCAATCTCCTTCAGCATACCGACCGTCACCGTAGAGCCGTTAATACGGCAGACAGATTTTCCTGCTTCGCTGAGCGTACGGGTAATCAGAAGCGTCCCGTCCTCCTCAGGGACAATGCCGTTTTCCGCAAGCTTTTCCGTAAGCGCCTGCGACTGTACGGAAAACAACGCCTCAACCGCCGCCTGCTTTTCGCCGTGGCGCAGAAAATCCTTCCCTGCTCTGCCGCCAAGGGCAAACTGCAAAGAATCAATAATCATGGATTTGCCGGCACCCGTTTCGCCCGTCAGAATATTCAGCCCATCTCCAAAGGAGATTTCGCTTTCCTTAATCAGCGCCACATTTCTGATGTGCAGATGTTCCAGCATAAAGCGTCCCCCCTTTAGGCACTATGGATGATACGATACAGCTTTTCGATGATAACTGCCGCCTGATTATGTGTACGCACCACGCAGAAAACAGTATCATCCCCTGCAATCGTGCCAAGAATTTCGCTGTTCTGCATGTTATCAAGCGCAACGGCAACCGCCATGCCCATACCATCCAGTGTTTTCACTACAATCATGTTCTGCGCATAGTCCATTTTCAGCACAGCCTCTTTGAATACGCGCGTTAGTCTCTCTGTCACTTCCGTATCATTGCCCGTAATCACAGCATATTTCTGCCGTCCCTTTTCTGTTGCGATTTTCGTCAGCTTCATTTCACGAATATCACGGGAAACCGTTGCCTGTGTCACCACAAAGCCTTCCTCACAAAGTCTCTGTGCCAGCTCGTCCTGCGTTTCAATGTCATAATTTTCAATCAATTCCAAAATTTTTGCATGTCTGGCGATCTTCATCGCACTACCCCTCCTTACTGTTTCAGAAAGATATCCAAAGGCTGCTTGTTCAGCCATTCTTATTTCAATTTATGCCGCAGTACATCGTAAAAGCTCTGCGGCTTTGTCTTAATAATCGTGGTGCAGACATCCGCACGACGAATTTGCACAACATTCTGCCCCGTCAACGTAAAGTTGTTCTGCCCGTCCGCACTGACCGTAAAGGGCGTGTCCTCTCTGCTTGGCTTCACCTCAACCGTAACCACATCATCCGCAGAAACCACAATGGGTCTGCTTGTCAGCGTGTGCGGTGAAATGGGCGTAATTGCAATAATCTGTGCATCCGCTTTCAATACAGGCCCCCCTGCGGAAAGGTTATATGCCGTTGAGCCTGTCGGCGTACAGATGATAACACCATCCGCAAGCAGAGTATCCACAAATTCATCATTTACAAAAACGTGAAACTCCAGAATTTTATATAAATCGCGCGTAATGCAGATATCATTCAAAGCAATAATGCCCTCCGTGCGTTCATCCCCCTTGGCAATGCCGCAGGTCAGCATCATGCGCTTTTCCAGTTTAAAATCGCCCTTCAGCACCTTATCAATCGCCGCTTCGGCATAATTCTTATCCTCTGCCGTCAGAAAGCCGAGCGTCCCCAGATTGATACCCAGAATCGGCTTTTCAAATTTCGCCGTTTTTCTGCCAATGCCAAGCAGTGTTCCATCACCGCCAAGCGAAATCAGCAGATCACTGTTCTGATACAGCTCCGTTTCCGTCTGCGCATACTGCGGCAGCTCCGCCAGTTCCGCCACCGCTTCGGAAAGGCGCGGCTGACAGCCCTTTTCCTCCAGATAACGCACCAGCCGCTTTGTCACCGCCAGTCCCTTATCCTTCTGTATATTCGGTAAAATTGCTACTTTTTTCATCTTCCGCACCTCATTTCTCGCCCGAAAGGATTTTATGCGATTGTGCAACAACGGTATCTACTCTCGCCTGCACCTCGTCCTCGTGCATGCCGCTCTGGCTCTTATCCAGATAAATGAGATACTCGATATTGCCTTCAGGCCCCTTAATCGGGGAGAAATCCAGACCGAGAATCCCAAGGCTCTGTGTGCGGACATACTCCACAATCATCTCGATGACCTCGCGATGCACGCTGCTGTCCCGAACAACGCCCTTCTTGCCGACCTTCTCCCGTCCGGCTTCAAACTGCGGCTTAATCAGACAGACCAGCTGCCCCTTTTCGCCCAGCACGCCAAGCACCGCAGGCAGTACCTTTGTCAGAGAAATAAAGGAAACATCAATCGATGCAAAATCCCCTTCATCCGGCACCTGCTCATGCGTCACATATCTTACATTTGTTTTTTCCAGACAAACAACTCTTTCGTCATTTCTTAATTTCCACGCAAACTGCCCGTAGCCAACATCAATGGCATAAACCTTGCTTGCACCGTTTTGCAGCATACAATCCGTAAAACCGCCTGTCGATGCACCAATATCCAGACAAATTTTCCCATTCAGACGGATACCGAATACATCCATCGCCTTTTCCAGCTTATAGCCGCCGCGGCTGACATATTTCATCTGGTTGCCCTTTACCTCAAGCTTCGCTGTCACTGCCACCTTTGTGCCGGCCTTATCCTCCTTCTGTCCGTCAACGTATACATTCCCTGCCATGATATACGCCTTCGCCAGCTCTCTGGAGTTTGCCAAACCCTGCTGCACCAGTAAAACGTCTAATCTTTCCTTTTCAACCTTTTCTGCCATGGTCATTCTCCCAATCTTTCCTTGATGCTGTTATAAATGCCCGCCGCATCCAGCCCATATCTTTCAAAAAGCTGTGCCTGCGTGCCCTGTTCGATATATTTATCGGGAAATGCCAGATTCAGCACATCCGTCTGTATCCCTGCATCCCCGTAGTATTCCAGTACCTTTGAGCCGAAGCCGCCCTTACGCAGATTATCCTCCACCGTCACAATATGGGCGCACGTTTCAGCGATCTCCTTCAGCAGCTCCGTATCCAGAGGGTTCAGAAAGCGCATATTCACAAGCATGGGGTGATGCCCTTCTGCCTCTAAGCGTTCTGCCGCCTCTGCCGCCGGCTTCAGCATGTGTCCCTCCACCAGAACGGCAATGTCCCTGCCCTTCTGAATGACCTCTGCCTTGCCGTATGTAATCGGCTCCTTCTGCTCTGCAAAAGCGGTTTCCGCCGTTCCTCTCGGATAGCGCACCGCAATCGGGCCGTTCCATTCATTCACCGCAAAATCAAGCATTTCCTCCAATTCCCATGCGTTTTTTGGCGAAAGCACCGTCATATTGGGGATGTGGCTGAGAAAGGAGATATCGAAAACGCCCTGATGGGTTTCTCCGTCTGCCCCAACAATCCCTGCACGGTCTATCGCAAATACAACATGCAGCTTCTGCATACACACATCATGCACGATCTGGTCATACGCCCTTTGCAGGAAGGAGGAATACACCGCAAACACAGGTGTTACGCCGCCCTTTGCCAGACCCGCCGCAAAGGTTGTGCCGTGCTGCTCCGCAATGGCAACATCAAAAAAGCGTTTCGGAAAGGCTCTCTGAAATTTCTCAAAGCCTGTGCCGCCGCTCATCGCTGCCGTAATCCCTGCGACCTTCGGGTTTTTCTTCCCGATTTCCACCATTTTATCCCCGAAAACAGAGGACCAGCTTCTGCCGCCCTTGGAAAGCGGCTGTCCCGTTTTCAAATCAAACGCGCCTACGCCATGATACGCCCAGGGACGCTCCTCCGCGTAGGGATAGCCCTTGCCTTTAATCGTTTTCACATGAATGAGCACAGGGCGGTTCATTTCCTTCACGTTTTCAAACAGTTCAATCAGCTCCGGCAAATCATGTCCATCCACAGGGCCGATATATTTAAGCCCAAGCTGTTCAAACAATGCACCGCCCGTCAGAAGCATTTTCGCCCCGTCACGCACGTTTTTCAGCACCTGATATGTCCCTTCACCAATCACAGGCACATTATCTCGGAACTGCTTGACCGCCTCCTTCCACCCACGGTACTGATAGCTTGTCCGCAGGCTGTTCAGATGGCGGCTGATGGCGCCCACATTCGTATCAATAGACATCTGGTTATCATTCAGAATGACAATCATTCTGGTATGCTCCTTGCCGACATTATTCAGCGCCTCATACGCGAGTCCGCCCGTCATGGAGCCATCCCCGATGACTGCAATCACATGCTCCTTTCCGCCCGTCAGGTCTCTTGCCTTCGCAAGCCCGAACGCCGCTGAAATGGAAGTGGAGCTGTGTCCTGCCGCAAAGGCATCACAGTCGCTTTCCGTCGGCTTGGGGAAGCCGCTCAGTCCATCCAGCTGCCGCAGATGGTCGAAGCCCTCTTTTCTGCCCGTCAGCATCTTATGAATATACGTCTGATGTCCAACGTCCCAGACAATTTTATCCTCCGGCAGATGAAAGCAGTATTCCAGTGCTACAGTCAGCTCCACAATGCCCAGATTGGACGCAAGATGTCCCCCTGTTTTGGATACCTTCTGCAAAAGGAACCGCCGCAGCTCTTTGCAAAGCTGATTTAACTCTTTTTCGTTTAAATTCTTTATATCTTCAGTGGAATGGATATGCTTTAAAATACCGTCCACAGTTTCACCAACTCTCTATTCTCACAACCTCAAAAAATCTCTCGGAAGGATCTTCTTAAAATGTTCTGGTTGTAAGATATTTTGTCAACTCTAATAAAAATGCACAGCCCTCGCCCTGCTCCTCCCAGATGGAAACAGCCTCGGCGGAAAGCCTTGCCGCAATCTCTCTTGATTTTTCAATCCCAAACAGCGTCACATACGTTGTTTTCTGATTTTTTTCATCACTGTGGATAGGCTTGCCCAATTCCTCCAGTGTGCTTGTCACATCCAGAATATCATCCAGAATCTGGAATGCAATGCCGATTTTTTCGCCTGCCAGTGCAAACGCCGCAACCGTTTTTTCATCCGCACCACCGCAGATTGCCCCTGCCTGCAGTGCGCCGCGAATCATTGCCGCCGTTTTATGCAGGTGGATAAAATCAAGCGTTTCGATATCCAGAGGCTTCCCTTCCATGAAAACATCCACCACCTGCCCGACAAGCATGCCTTCCACACCTGCGCCGTGTGCAATCGCTTTCATGGCACCTGTTGTCTGCGGTGTAGGATTTTTCACGCAGGCATCCGCCATCGTTTCCATGGCATGATGCAGCAGACCATCCCCTGCCAGAATCGCCATATCCTCGCCAAAAACCTTATGGTTCGTCAGTCTCCCCCTGCGGTAATCATCGTTATCCATCGCAGGCAGGTCATCATGAATCAGCGAATAGGTATGAATCATTTCCAAGGCACAGGCAAAGGGAAGGGCATCCTCCTTTTTGCCGCCGACCGCCTCGCATGCCGCCAGAACCATCATCGGGCGCAGACGCTTGCCCCCTGCCAGAAGGCTGTAGCGCATTGCTTCAAAAATCACAGGCGGAAAGTCCTTCTGTTCAGGTACTGCCTGCTCCAACGCCTGTTCAATATAGGCACAGCGTTCCTTCATTTCCTGCTTCAAATCCATCATTCTTCCACCTCCGCCTGAAACGGCTCCTCCTGCCAAAGCCCTGCTTCTTTTCTCAGCAGAACGATTTCTCCCTCCGCCGCAGAAAGCTTTTCCCTGCAAAGTGCCGCAAGAGTCAGCCCCTCTTTATACAACGAAACAGCCGTCTCCAGGGAGACCTCCTCCTGTTCCAGCTGTTCTACAATTTCCTCTAAGCGTTCCATTGCTTCATCAAAGGTTTGTTTCTTTCTCGCCATCGGCAAATACCGCCTTTCCTGTCACCTCTGCCTGCAAAATGCCGTCCTTCATGCGAATCCGTACCGCCTGTCCGACTTTTGCCGCCTGCGCCGTTGTAAGCGGCGTACCTCCCTCATCCATCAGCATGGCATAGCCGCGGTTCATCACAGAAAACGGCGAAACCGCCGCCAGCCTGCCCTCTGCCGCCAGAAGTCCTCGGCTGAGCCGCTGCAGCTGTCCTGCCGTTTCTTTATACAGAAGCCGTTCCTGCTCCGCAAGCACGCGCTCCTTTTTCTGCATCAATTCCAACGGACGCTTCAGCACAGGGCGTTCCTTCAGAAATTCCAGTCTCCGTTTAGATACCGTCAGCACCGCCTGCATATCCCGCTCCAATCGTTCCGCCAGCGCCCTTGCATCCTCCTTTTTGTCCGCAAGCCTTGTGGTTGCCAGCTCTGCCGCCGCAGATGGGGTCGGCGCACGCAAATCCGAAACAAAATCGGCAATCGTAAAATCCGTTTCATGCCCGACAGCAGAAATCACAGGCAGCTCCGAAGCAAAAATGGCTCTTGCCACGCTTTCCTCGTTAAACGCCCACAAATCCTCCATCGAGCCGCCGCCGCGCCCCAGAATAATCACGTCTGCCTTGCCCCAGCTGTTCGCCGCCTTCAGGCTTTTCACAATATCCGCCGCGGCTGCTTCTCCCTGCACCAGTGTCGGGAATATGGCAAGCCTCACTCTCGGGTCGCGTCTTTTTGCAATCTGGATAATGTCGCGCACCGCCGCCCCCGTCGGAGAGGTGATTACCGCAATACAGCCGACATTTTCGGGAATCTCCCGCTTATAGTCCGCATCAAACAGCCCCTCTGCTGCAAGCTTTTCCTTCATCTGCTCAAAGGCAAGCTGCAAGGCACCCATGCCGACCGGCTCCAGAAATTCGCCGTACAGCTGATACTGCCCCGTCCTTTCGTACAGGGAAACATGCCCGTATAAAATCACCTGCATCCCGTTTTCGGGCAGAAAGGGCACCTGTGCCGCATCCTGCTGAAACATCACGCAGGCAATCGCCCCCTGTGCATCCTTGAGGGTAAAATACCAATGACCGCTCGAATGTGCCTTGAAATTGGAAATCTCCCCCTGCACCAGAAGGCTGTTCAGTATAAAATCATTTTCCAGCAGATTTTTGATATAGCGGTTAATCTGCCCAACCGAGAACACCTTCGGCTCTATCATTTGATTACTTTTCCCAGTACGCCGTTGATAAAGGCAGGTGCTTCATCAGAGCTGAAGCGTTTTGCAAGCTCCACCGCCTCATTGATGGCAACGCCGATGGGGGTTTCCCCGTATTTCATTTCATACACTGCCAGGCGCAGAATCGCCAAATCCACCTTATTCATCCGCGCAGGATCCCATCCGTTTGCACTTGCTGTAATCATTTCGTCAATTTCCGCCATGTGAGCATGTACGCCCTCCACCTCGGAAAGAATAAATTCCTTATCTTCTTCCTCTACAGGCTCTTCCTTTTCCGCAAAGAAAAGCTCCTTCACCTGCTCAAATTCCTCCGCTTCGCTGAAATCCATCTGGAACAGCAGATAAAACGCATTTCTTCTCGCACCTCTACGGCTCATAGTATCCCTCCATTATTTCTCCAACCAACGGCACACTTAAAAAATAAGCAAGGGCCTCAGATAGCCATGAGACCCACCGTTTTTCACGATTATTCTTCTTCCTCTGCCTTTGCTTCCGTTTCCTTCACAATGCCGCAGATGCTTACATTCACCGCCGCAACCGTAAGTCCTGTCATGGTTTCCACTGTGGTTTTCACCTTTTCCTGTACCTCCTTGGCAGCGTTCTGCACCTTTGTGCCGAAATTTACGATAATATCCATATCCAGAACGGCTTCATCCGCATCCTTTGTGAGTTTTGCACAT
>ENA-UESP01002105-UESP01002105.1-human-gut-metagenome-genome-assembly--contig:-NODE-2105-length-11508-cov-22.949786_pt1 | contig 11508 bp, 9 predicted proteins | sample MGYA00243003_ERZ508004 | MGnify/ENA primary metagenome ERZ508004 (study PRJEB26167, sample SAMN06115443) | human gut metagenome | host: Homo sapiens | place: China:Henan | collected 2015-07-29...
TAAGGATCCTCATTATTCCATTATCTGCAGCGACTATTATGTGTTCGCTCTGAGACGTATCCTTATTTAGTATTTATTCCCTTCACTTCAATTAGTAATTTACTTTTCATACCCTGTATGAACTGTGTGGCTTTTTGTATCTAAAAAGTTACCGGGTCTATAGCGCAGTGTGTCTAATTCTGTTGACAATTTTTTTCTAAATAACTAAAATTAATATCTTAACAAAAAACTTATTATGGAAACTACTAAAAAAACTCATGTCGTAGGTATAAAGAATGCCGGTATCGTTATTATCTGCTGTTTTATTCTGGCAGTATGTATCTATCATTTCCTATTGGGAAATCCGTCAAACTTTATGAACAATGATCCGAACAATCATCCGTTGCCAGGAAACTTTTTGGGTACTATTTACAAAGGTGGTATTATCGTGCCTGTCATTCAGACATTGCTGTTGACTGTACTTGCATTGAGTATCGAACGCTATTTTGCTCTCCGCTCTGCTTTCGGAAAAGGTTCTTTAGCTAAATTTGTTGCTAATATCAAAGCTGCATTGGCTGAGGGGGATATTAAGAAAGCGCAGGAAATCTGTGATAATCAGAAAGGTTCGGTAGCTAATGTGGTTACTTCCACTCTTCGTAAATATGACGAAATGGAGAAGAATACTGCTTTGTCTAAGGAGCAGAAATTGTTGGCAATCCAGAAAGAGCTGGAAGAGGCTACTGCATTGGAAATGCCTATGATGCAACAGAATCTTCCGATTATTGCCACAATCACTACATTGGGTACATTGATGGGATTGCTCGGTACTGTAATCGGTATGATCCGTTCGTTTGCCGCTTTGTCTGCAGGTGGTGGTGCTGACTCTATGGCTCTGTCACAAGGTATTTCCGAAGCCTTGATTAACACTGCTTTCGGTATCTTGACCGGTGCATTGGCTGTTATTTCCTACAACTATTACACTAACAAAATTGATAAACTGACTTACGGTCTCGACGAAGTCGGATTCTCTATCGTGCAAACTTTTGCCGCTACTCACTAATTCTGCGGACCCTTTAAAATCTATAAATCATGGGTAGAGCGCAAATTAAAAAGAAAAGTACGTTCATAGATATGACCGCTATGAGTGACGTTACTGTATTGCTTCTTACCTTCTTTATGTTGACTTCAACATTCGTGAAGAAAGAACCGGTGCAGGTAAACACTCCGGCTTCCGTATCGGAAATCAAGATTCCGGAGACAAACGTGCTCCAGATTCTGGTAGATCCTAGCGGAAAGATATTTATGAGCCTCGACAAACAGCAGGATATGCAGGCTGTTTTGGAGAGCATGGGTGAAGAGTATGGCATTAAGTTTACTCCGGAACAGCAGAAGCGGTTTACGTTAGCTTCCACTTTCGGAGTGCCTATCAGAAGTATGCAGAAATTCCTCGATCTTCCTGAAGAACAACGGGATAAGATTCTTAAAAACGAAGGAATTCCATGTGATAGTACCGACAACCAGTTTAAGGCATGGGTACGCAATGCGCGTGCAGCCAACGCTGATTTGCGAATCGCTATCAAGGCGGATGCATCTACTCCATACTCGGTGATAAAGAACGTTATGAACTCACTTCAGGATTTGAGAGAGAACCGGTACAACCTGATTACTTCTCTCAAAGGGGAATCTGAAGAATAGAAAGGAGGAAAACAGTATGAGTGCTGAAGTACAAGAGAGCGGCGGAAAAAATGGAAAGAGCAAACAGAAAAAGTTTGCCGTGCGGGTGGATTTCACTCCGATGGTGGATATGAATATGTTGCTGATTACTTTCTTTATGCTTTGTACCACCCTGAGCAAGCCTCAGACGATGGAGATAAGCATGCCGAGTAATGATAAGAGTATAACAGAACAACAGAAGAGTATGGTGAAGGCTTCGCAGGCAATCACATTGCTGCTAGGAGCGGACAATAAGCTCTATTACTACGAGGGTGAACCGAACTATAAGGATTACACTTCGCTGAAAGAGACGAGTTACACTCCGGATGGAATACGTTCCATACTTCTTCAGAAGAATGCGGCTGCCGTGAACAAAGTGAGGGCTTTGAAGCAGCAGAAGCTGGACCTTAAGATTTCAGAAGAGGAATACCGGAAACAGGTTTCCGAAATTAAGAGCGGAAAAGATACGCCGACCGTGATTATCAAGGCGACGGATGATGCTTCTTATAAGAATCTGATTGACGCGCTGGACGAGATGCAGATATGTAATATAGGTAAGTATGTGATTACGGACATTGCCGAAGCAGACGAATTCTTGATGAAGAATTTAGATGAGAAGGGTGCCTTGTCACAGAATCTGGCCGATAAATGATGTAACACCTAAAACAGAAAAGTAAAATGGCAAAAATAGATTTGACTTCTTCGGAATGGTGTCAACTGATTTTTGAAGGCAAGAATCAGGCGTATGGTGCCTATAAGATGCGTGCCAATTCGACAAAACGGCATAATCTGGCAATGTTTGCTGTATTGGTCATCGCATTGATCGGGTTTACGATTCCTACGTTGCTCAAGTTGGCAACTCCGAAACAAAAGGAAGTGATGACGGAGGTTACTACTCTGTCGAAATTGGAAGAACCGGAAATCAAGCAGGAAGAGATGAAGCGGGTAGAACCTGTAGCTCCTCCACCCCCTGCATTGAAGAGTTCTATTAAGTTTACGGCTCCCGTCATCAAGAAGGATGAAGAGGTGCACGAGGATAATGAGATCAAGAGTCAGGAAGAGTTGACTTCTACTAAAGTAGCGATCTCCATTGCCGATGTGAAAGGTAATGATGAAGAGAATGGTGCGGATATCGCCGACTTGAAGCAGGTAGTAACACAGGCTGAGCCGGAACCGGAAAAAGTGTTCGATATGGTAGAACAGATGCCTGCCTTCCCGGGCGGAATGCAGGAATTGATGGTTTATCTGGGAAAAAACATCAAATATCCTACTATTGCACAGGAGAACGGAACACAAGGACGTGTTATCATTCAGTTTGTCGTAGAGCGCGACGGTACTATTTCGGATGTGCGTGTGGCACGTGGTGTAGATCCTTATCTGGATAAGGAAGCTGTACGTGTGGTAAAGAGTATGCCGAAGTGGATTCCGGGCAAGCAGAACGGTAAGGCGGTGCGTGTGAAGTTTACAGTTCCGGTAATGTTCAGATTACAATAAAAAGATGATGAAAAGACAATTTTGGCTGATAGGAATCGTTTTGCTGGCGGCATTAAGTGCTTGCCGTTCTAAATCGAAAGACGGACCGACGGATACGTATTCGTCCGGGGTGATAGCTATTGCGGCGGATGAAAGTTTCGAACCCATTGTGCAGGAAGAAATCGATGTGTTTGAGAGTTTGTATCCTCTGGCCGGAATTGTTCCTCGCTACACTACTGAAGTAGAGGCGATTAATTTACTTCTGAAAGACAGTGTCCGGTTGGCAATCGCAACCCGGACACTGACTGAGGAAGAAATGAATTCGTTTCACAGCCGTAAGTTTTATCCTCGTGAGATTAAGCTAGCTACGGATGGACTGGCACTGATTGTGAACCGTGAGAATCCGGATTCATTGTTGAGTGTGCGCGATTTCCGCCGTATCTTGACGGGAGAAGTGAAAGATTGGAAACAGGTAAATCCGGGTTCCCGTCTGAAAGGTATTCGGGTGGTGTTCGACAATAAGAACTCCAGTACAGTACGCTTTGCGATGGATTCGATCTGCAACGGAAAACCGTTGGCGGAAGGAAATGTGAGTGCTTTGAGGACAAATCAACAGGTGATAAATTATGTAGCGCGGAATCCTGATGCGATAGGTGTGATAGGTGTGAACTGGCTGGGAAACCGCAGTGATACTACCAATCTCTCTTTCAGGGAGGAAGTCAGGGTGATGGCGGTGAGTGCCGAAGATGTGGCGACTCCCGGAAACAGCTATAAACCTTATCAGGCTTATTTGTATTATGGCAATTATCCATTGGCACGGCCGATTTATGCAATTCTGAATGATCCTCGCAACGGGCTGCCTTGGGGATTCACTTCTTTTATGACCTCCGACAAGGGGCAGCGCATCATATTAAAATCCGGACTTGTCCCGGCTACTCAGCCGATACGTGTAGTCCATGTGAATGACGAATAATAACTAAAATTAGAGACTATCATGAAACGAGTACAAATGTTTTTAGCTGGAGCGTTTATAGCAGTTGGGTCGCTCTATGCACAAACTCCTGCCTCTGAATGGAAAGCGGGTGTTGCAAAATTGAAAGAAACTATTCAGGCGAATCCGGCACAAGCGGCCGAAGAGGCTGAACAAATGATAAAAGGCAAGAATAAAAAGAATATAGAGCTGTTGGTGGCTATCGGTGAGGCTTATTTGGAAGCCGGCAAAATACCGGAAGCTCAGCAATATGCGGCTCTTGCCAAAAAAGCGAACGGCAAATCGGCTGATGCGGCCGTATTGGAGGGAGATATTGCCCTCAAACAGAAGAATGCCGGTCTTGCTTCTCAAAAATATGAGGAAGCCATTTACTTTAATCCGCGCTGTGCGGCGGCTTATCTGAAATTTGCGGATATCTATAAGATGGCAAATTCGAGTCTTGCTATCGAAAAGCTGAATCAACTGAAAGCTTTGCAACCGTCTAACACCGGTGTAGACAAGAAGCTGGCCGAGATTTATTATTTGAAGAATGATTTCAGCAAAGCTGCGGATGCTTATTCGCGTTTTGCTATGGGACCGGCAGCTACTGAGGAGGATTTAGTGAAGTATGCGTTTGCTTTATTCTTGAACCATGATTTCGAGAAGTCGCTTGAAGTAGCCAACATGGGACTGCAAAAGAATCCCCGCCATGCTGCGTTCAACCGCCTGGCAATGTATAATTATACTGACTTGAAGCGTTTTGACGAAGCGATGAAAGCTGCGGATATTTTCTTTAATGAAACCGATAAAGCCGATTATTCTTATTTGGACTATATGTATTACGGACATCTGCTGGAAGATTTGAAAAAATATGATGAAGCTGTGATACAATATGAAAAGGCGGTTCAATTGGATCCCTCCAATACGAACTTATACAAAAACATCTCTGCTGCTTACGAGCGGAAGAATGATTATAAAAAGGCGATCAGTGCTTACCGAAAATATTATTCATCTCTTGATAAGGCAAAGCAAACTCCGGACTTACAGTTCCAGTTTGGCAGACTTTATTATGGAGCGGGTACGCAATCTGATTCATTGACAATCACTGTCGAAGAGCGTAAACAGGCTTTGGCGTCTGCCGATTCTGTTTTCCAAGCTATCGCAGTGGCAGCACCGGATAGCTATCTGGGTAATTTCTGGAGGGCGCGTGCCAATTCCGCACTTGACCCCGAGACTACTTTAGGATTGGCTAAACCTTTCTATGAGGAAGTGGCTACTTTATTGGAAAGTAAAAATGATCCTCGTTACAATGCTGCCTTGGTTGAGTGCTACAGTTATCTGGGCTATTATTATTTGTTGGCTATCGAGAATCCGGCATTGAAGGCCGAGGCGAAAGCGAACAAGGAGACGTCTAGGGACTACTGGAGTAAAATTCTGGCTATAGACCCCGCTAATGCTACTGCTAAAAGAGCATTGGATGGCATCAAATAGTGAATAATTTTAGTTGTTTGTCGTGACGGGAGGAGTGGAGAGTGATCTTAGCTCCTCCTTTTTCTATTTATTGTTATTGCAATTTATAATGTCTTTGTCAATGTGAAACAGTCTATGTCCGGTGCCCAATCGTAGCTGTTGCCGATCCGAATGGTATTGTAACCGGCTTTCAGTTCTACCGGAATTGAGATTTGGCTGTGATTATCGTCCTCTTCCAAAGAGCTGATTTTTGTGATGATACCGTTGACATCTACCTCTATCTGCCGTCCTTTTCCGTGTGAATAGTGGATGGTCATATTATAACGTCCGCCGTTTTCACTATATACTTCGCGCCATTCGGCATAGTTCTCCGGTTTTCCACCAAGAAATCCAACTTTCATTTTGCCGGAGGCTTCTTTGTCATAAGCATACTGGATACCTTTGGCGTTTTTGCCTAAGTCGTTGAAAAGAGTCAGGTAAGCCCATTCCGCTTCATACAAAGTCGGTTCCAGGCGTGCCTCACCTTCCATGCGGAGGAACATGGCACTGTGGGCAGGGAGCGTTTGCTCAAAAATACCGGAAAAACTGCCTAAATCACTGTGTCTTACTAAATCACGCACTTTCACATTTCCACCGAATTCCAAAGAAGAGAATGGAACGGAGAACCTACATACGGTGTCGGACGGATTGTACAATGCTACGGCACGCACATTGCCACGTTTCTGCTCGATATCTTTCACCAATACGTATCCTTCGTTTTCATGTTGCGCTACGTATGCCTGTAATCCCAAAGGATCTTGGTTGAGTGCGATTAATTCCTTATTTTTCAGTAATTCGAGCGAAGAATCCGGCATTTTTTCCAAGTCGCATCCGATGAGTAACGGAGAGCTCATGATACACCATAGGCCGAAATGGGCTTCCTCTTCGGTCGGAGTAAGACCGTTGCCGCCTACTCTGCTATTGTTACGGAATCCGATCACCATCATATCCATGTCGTTGTAATGTCCGTTTCCGGCATAGGCAGACAGGTAGAGGTTCTTCCCGACTACATATTTTAATGAATTCCAATGTGCATTGATATCACCGCTGATACGCCAGGAAGTTGCTGCGTCTTTGGCCCAAGTGCCGGGGTAAGCCCACCGGCAGATGTTTATGGAAACATTTTTATTCACTTTATCTATGCTGTTGCGGATAGAGGTATATCGTTCTTTCTCATCCAGTCCTAGCACTTCTCCACCGCAATAATCTATTTTGATGAAATCGAAGCCCCAGTCGCCGAAGTATAATTGGGCGTCTTGCGGTTCGTGGCCGTAGATACCAGCTCCTATTCCTATAGAGTCCTTGTTCCAGAGAGAGCCGCACGTTCTAGTCCCTGCATCCGTATAGAGTCCCGCCTTCATTCCCAAACTGTGTATATGGTCTGCCACAGGTTTCATGCCATTAGGAAAACGTTTCTCGTTTGCTTGCATGACTCCGTTTTCATCCCTTTTGCCGAAGTATCCGTCATCTACATTGATGTACTGATAGCCTGCATCTTTCAATCCTTTCTCCACCATGAGGTCGGCCTGATGTTTAATAATGTCTTCGCTGATGTCTACCAGAAAGGCGTTCCACGAACTCCATCCCATAATAGGTGGATTGAACGGTCGTTCATTCTCTGAAAGAGTGGTTTGGGGCTTTGTACAACTGACGCACAAAAGAGAAGCTACTACTGCTGTAAAGATAAAAGATCTGTTTTTCATGATATAATAGGTTGGTGTTTTAAAACACAAAAGGTAACTTACTGAAAAACAGAAAGCTACCCTTTTGATTGTCGGAATGAGGCGACTCGAACGCCCGACCCCTACGTCCCGAACGTAGTGCGCTACCAACTGCGCTACATTCCGATTGCTTGAGAAGTGGTGTCACCAGGAATCGAACCGGGGACACAAGGATTTTCAGTCCTTTGCTCTACCAACTGAGCTATGACACCTTTCTTGTTTGCGGGTGCAAAGATAAGTATATTTTTTAATACCGCAATAACTTTGGAAGAAATTTTCGTCAATTTCTGATATGGAGAATAATAGTTGTATTTTTTAGATAATATATATCCCGTATCAACTACCTGAATAGCCGATACGGGATTACTTTTTATATACAGAGATATACCTTTACCTTTTAGGACTTAGGTATCTCCTTTTTGGTGTTTCCGGTTTCCGGAGATGTATTATTAGGGGTTGCACTTCCGCTTGAAACCTTAGAACTTCCTGACGGAGTAGCACCGGAAGCTGTTGCATTGGAAGTTGTTGCACCAGAAGTTGCCGCATTGGAAGTTGCCGTACTGACACTACCGGCAGCTACATTCGCAGTTTGAGGCTGTACTTCCCAATGGAACGGTTCGAAATTGGAATTCGGGTCTACCCAAGACGGTTTCTTTGCTGCATAGATGATGAATGGAGCAACAACGACAATGATAGCACCGATAATCAGTACGGAGAACCATACAGTGTTGCTACCTGTAGAAATCTGGCTGGGCGGGATAAAGCTAAGGATAAAGGCAAGCAATGATCCGCAGAAACCGAGTCCGCCGACGAACCACATCAAACCGTTGCCACTCTTACCGATACGGAACGGGCGGTTCAGTTTTTTCATCTTATAACGAAGTGCGATTGCTCCGGAGAACATCAGCAGGTACATGATAAGATAAAGAATCACTGTCAGCTGAGACAGGATCTGGTAGAAACTCTGTACAGAAGGCATAACGACGAACAACAGACTTAATACAGTTACTGCTATACCCTGCACGAACAGAATGTTTTTCTGTACACCCAGTTTGTTTGTTTTCTGGAAGAACGGAGGCATATAACCGGCTTTACCTACGGCAAAGATACCTTTTGACGGACCGGCAACCCATGTCAATACACCTGCCAATACACCGAAGGCAAGGGCGATGGCAATGATCGGTGATAACCAGGAAGCATGGATATACTTGAAGTAGTTGTCAAAACCGACAAGTAAGCTCTGAGTCAGGTTAATATCATTTGCGGGGATGATAACACCAAGTGCGAAAGTACCCAGCACAAAGATAAGAACGGTGATAAGCGCACCGATAAATACTGCTTTCGGGTAGTTCTTGGATGGATTATCTACATCTTTCACGTGGATACCGCCCATTTCCATACCGGCATAGAACAAGAAGATACTGGCGGCTAGAACGACATTGTCGAAATTGGTAAAATCGGGGAAGAAGCTGCTGTCGAAATTCATGTTAGAGTGTCCGCCTGTTGCGAGATAAATGATACCTAGGATAATCAACAATCCGGCCGGAATAATCGTACCGACCAAACCGCCGATTTTAGCCACTTTACCAACCCAGCTCATACCTTTCAGGGAAATGAATGTTGCCAGCCAATAGATGATAAGTACGACGACAAGCGTGTAATACTTGTTGTTTGCCAGTGACATATCATGTACGTCATTCATTCCGATGAAGGCGATGGATACGGCACCGAATGTTAGTACTGTGGGATACCAGATTGTACTTTCAATCCATTGTACCCAAATGGCGAGGAATCCCAATTTCTTGCCGTAGGCTTCGCCTACCCACCGGAACACACCGCCTTGTTTATCCTGGAACATGGCCGCCAATTCTGCTGCGACGAGCGATGTAGGAATAAGAAAGACAATAGCTGCAAAAAGATAATAAAAGGCCGAACTCATTCCGTATACGGCCTCGGCCGGTAGTCCACGCAATGATACTACTGCCGTAACGTTCATGATAGCGAGGGTAAACACACCCAGCTTCACTGCATTTTTAATATTTGCCATAAGTTAAGGTTTTAAGTGAAAAATATTTTAAAGTCAGTGTTATAACAACATTTTGTATAAGATGTTCCCGCAATCTCTTTCAAAGTTCGTTAATTAACATCGTAAAATAAATAGATTGTAATAGAAAAAGGTTACTATCGCGCAATAGTAACCCTTCACTTTTTATCGGGAAAGTCTTTTAATCGACGATCGTGATATGATTCTGACCGAATACATTCAGTCCTAGTTTGTTCATGATGTACTGGATAGCCAACTGTGCTTTTACAGAGTTACCCGATCCATCCAAAGGAGGAGCGAATGCTGCGATACCGAACTGTCCGGGCAACACACCCATCACACCACCTCCTACACCTGTCTTGGCCGGAATGCCGGAAGTATACATCCAGTCGCCGGTATGTTCGTAGAAACCTACCGCGGCAATCATGGCTGTGATTTTGGGAGACAAGCTGGCGTCGAACACTTCTTTCTTGGTCACCGGATTCACACCGCCGTTGGCGATTGTTCCGGCAGCGATGGAAAGCTGCAATGCGGTCACTCCCAATGAACATTGACGCGTATAAAGGTCTAGGGACATATCCGGATCATCATAGATACGGTTGTAGTTCTTCAGCAGCCAGGCAATGGAACGGTTGTTGAAGTTAGTATCTGATTCGGACTTATACAATTCGTCTATCAGTTGAGGAGCACTGCCGCACAAGTCGGTTATGTTTCCTACGATGGCGTCCCATTTCTTGGCAGAGTCGCCTATTGGTTTCACCATACTGCAAGCGGAGATGGCGCCAGCGTTTACCAATGGAGTAGACGGGTGGTCGTTTTCCAGCAAGATGGCGATGATAGAGTTGAAAGGCAAGCCTGTCGCGTCAGCTCCGATCTTGTCCAATATTTCCTTGGCGCCATATTGACGCAGAGCCAGGATAGCCGTATGTACTTTGGATACGGATTCTATTCCGAAGCGGTAGTCGGTATCCCCCACATGGATGGTCTGCCCGTTGAGCAGGCAGACACTGATTCCAAAGAGATCTTTGTTGACATTGGCCAAGTAAGGGATATAGTCGGCATTCTTGCCTCCCGTATTCGTCTTTACCTGATCGTATGCCTCCTGTACCACTTCTTGCAATTGAGCGAGTGTTACTTTTTTATTCATAGATCTTTTATTTTTTAGCTGTTTTACGACGGCCGCCGTGGTTGAATATTTTAGCTTCTACCGGAAGATTCTTCTCCTGTGCTATGCGGGTAGGAGTAGGATAATCCAATTTCTCCAGTTCTGCGATGGCGTTCTTGATGTCGCCCAGCAACATATCTGCCATATCGCGGCTGAATCCCTGACGGACAACGACACGCATCACTACATAATCTTCCAGTTTGGAAGGCAATGTATAAGCCGGAACCATCCAACCGTGTTGAGATAGTTTATCCTGCAAATCATACAAAGTCCATTTAGCGTTCTTTGCATATTCCGGTTTCAGATACCAGATGAACAACGGGTTTACCACTTCGTTAGAGTAGTTGACGAACGGAGCCATCTTGGCTATTTCGTCATGGATGTATTTAGCGATCTGCAAAGAGTTGTACTGTACTTCTTTGTAACCTTGGAATCCTAAACGGATGAACTGGTAGTACTGTCCCAGAATCTGAGCAGCCGGGCGAGAGAAGTTCAAACCTACTTGAGTGATGTTAGCACCCAGATAATTTACACTGAACGACATCTCTTCTGGCAGATATTCTTTGCCTTTCCAAACCACCCAACCGAGTCCCGGATATACCAGACCGAACTTATGACCGGATACACTGATGGAAAGCACCCATTTCAGGCGGAAGTCCCATTTTGTTTCCGGGTAAAGGAACGGAAGGATAAAACCACCGCTGGCAGCGTCTACGTGGATAGGAATGTCATAACCGGTCTTGGCGTTGTAAGCATCGAGTGCTTTGTCCAATGCTTCTACGTCATCGTTCAGTCCTGTCCATGTAACACCCTGGATAGGTACGATACAAATTGTATTCTCATCACACATTTTCAAGGCTTCTTCGGGGTCGAGTGTGGTTTTGTCAAGTGTCAAAGGCACTTCACGCATTTCAATCTGCCACAACTGTGCAAA
>ENA-UESP01002107-UESP01002107.1-human-gut-metagenome-genome-assembly--contig:-NODE-2107-length-11503-cov-11.549186_pt1 | contig 11503 bp, 13 predicted proteins | sample MGYA00243003_ERZ508004 | MGnify/ENA primary metagenome ERZ508004 (study PRJEB26167, sample SAMN06115443) | human gut metagenome | host: Homo sapiens | place: China:Henan | collected 2015-07-29...
ATTTTACTTTTATTATGACAAATCGTATCTTCCTCAAAATTTCAGCACAAATTTTTTGATTTCATTTTTTCTTATTTTCCCCATATTACAAAAGAATCAATTAATGCTTATTAGAAAGGAAAATACTATGGAGAAGAAAAAGATCAAAGGAAGCAAACGAGGATTGACTTTTTCATTTATAAGCCAGAACCCATTCTTTGTACCAGGAAAACATTACCGCTACATTTTACACAAAGATGAGAATCGGATTACCATTATTCCATCTGATGATGGTGGGAATACCATTTCCAGGAAACGTTCTGGCCAACATATCAAATCACTGATTGACCTAAGATCAAAAGAAGTTCTGGAACTTGTGAGAACCGCGGATCAATTAGAGATCGAATTTATTGACGGATATATCCAGGTTATTGCTATTCAGAAAGAAAAAGTACACCAAAAAGCTCAGATCCATTACCTTTACATGGAACAGGAATTATTGAAAGCTGCAGGAGCTGAATGTACTACTACGCTTTCATCTCATATCCCAAATCATGAACCATGGACCGATCCAATATTACAAAAGCAAACAACTGACACAATTCGGGTGATCTCTCTTTTCTCAGGAGCAGGAATGCTAGACTATACATTTCAAACAGATCCACGATTTGAGATTGTGTTTGCTGCTGAATATGCGCATGACGCAGTAGAAACTTACCGGCATAATATCGGTAATCATATTCAGGAATGTGATATTCGTACTTTGCATGGAGCAACACTTCCAAAAGCTGACGTTATTATCGGAGGCCCGCCTTGTCAACCATTCAGCAATGCAAACCGACATGATGAAGCAAGAGGTGCGTTACATCCGGAAGGAGATATGTTTGCACATTATCTTAGATTAGTGAGAGAATGCCATGCAAAAGCTTTTCTTATTGAAAACGTTCCAGGTCTCTTATCTGCTAAAATGGGATACTACCTTGATTTGCTAAAACAGAAATTACCCGATTTCAAATTAGCAGAAAAGATAATTACTGATTGCGATCTTGGCGGATTTACAAAAAGAAAAAGAGCGATTATTATTGGAAGCCGAATTGGAGCTCCGGCTATTCCTGATCTAAAGATTCGTCCAGTAAAAACTGCAGGAATGGCTCTAAAAACAGTAGACAACACATGGCCTAACTATTCAGATGTCACTCAATCTAGTCCTCTTGTAAAGAAAAAAATTTCTATGATCCCAGAAGGAGGAAACTGGACAGATCTTCCACAAGAATATTGGACAAAGAGCGTTCACTCTAATATGTATCGAAGAATTGATCGTAATCAGCCATCCATTTCTATCGCCAACTGGAGAAAATTTCTACTGAGTCCTCCAAAATGGACTAATTCTGATGAATGGGATCGTATTTTGACCGTATCAGAAGCAGCTGCTTTGCAAGGATTAGATAGTCGTTTTTCATTTTTAGGATCATTAAATGCGATGCAACAAATGGTAGCAAATGGCGTCACTGCGGCAACCGCAAAATTTTGCAAAAGTATCATTGCTAAGTTGTTTGATACCAGAATGCCAGTCGTAAACTAAAATATCAGTCAACATAAGAAAGGGATTTTTATGAAGAATTTATCAAATATCGAAAAAAGCAAGAACTGGAATATAAAAATTTTTATCGCAACAGCAAAAACTGGTCCTAATACCCGAAACCTTATAATGGTTATTGCCGTAAAAAACGGTGTCGATTTTGAACAGGCAGCTATCGCGGCAAGTAAAGAATATTGCCGTACTGCTAATGGGAAAAAGGTATTCGAAGGAAATTGTAATAGCTTCAATTGGGTAGATTTTGATGCTTATGTTCCTAATTCTATTTGCGAAAAATATGGAATCAGAAAAATATACTATAATGTTGGTGCTGAATTCAGCTTTGATCAGCAGCTTGTAGACAAAAGCGATATTTGTGATTAAGGTGAAATATTATGTACGAAAACATTATTTTTCTTGACGTGGATGGAGTATTAAACTCATTACCATTTTGCAATAGCCGAAAACCTTCAGACATAGATATTAACGCCGAAAATCTCAAATGGCTTTCAGAATTATACCATACGAGTCATGCAAAAATCGTCCTTTCTTCTACTTGGAAAGAATTAGCCTATTGTTCTGATCCGTTCTGCCACAGGATGTATCAAGAATTAGAAAACTCTTTAAAAAAGTATGGAATGTATATTTTCTCACAAACTCCATGCGTTAACGGGAATCGTCCAGCAGAAATCAAGGCATGGCTTAACACTTATCAAAGCAATTCAAAAATTTGTTTTGTTAGCCTGGATGATGACTTTCACGAAGAAGATTATGAGAAAGTTGGAATTGGAGGACACCTCGTTCAGACAAAATATTTTTGCAACTCATTGGAAGAAGGCGGGCTACAACAGCAACACGTAACCCAAGCACTTAATATCTTAGCAAAAGTCGCCGCCACCCGTACAACGGGTGGCTCGGGACGCTGGCTGTAAGCCCTTGCTACCAGACAGCGTCTCAAGGCGCCCTAGACTTTCTCTTCGTTCAAGTCACTATCGCACTTGACGCGTTGCTTATGCCCCTGAAGGGGCGTTCGTACTACTTCGACTCTGTACCCTTAAAAGGGTCTTCGTATTCTTTCACACTTAATTTGTCCTGCATGATATCATAGTTTTCTTGATCTTGGATATATTTCTTAATTGTCGCTTCGTTTAATCCTACTGTACTGACATAATAACCTTCTGACCAGAAATGACGGTTTCCAAATTTATACTTTAGATTTGCATGTCGGTCGAATATCATTAATGCGGATTTTCCTTTTAAATATCCCATAAAGCTTGATACACTCATTTTGGGCGGAATACTTACCAACATATGAATATGATCTGGCATGATATGCCCCTCAATTATTTCTACTCCTTTGTATGAACATAACTGCTTCAGTATATCTCGAATGTCCATTTTTAATTGATTATAAATCATTTTTCGTCTATACTTAGGAGTGAATACGATATGATATTTACACATCCATTTAGGTCAGTTTACAAGGAACTACACGCAGACCACGAAACGGGGGCTGCTGACAACAAATAAAGGCTGAATATCAAGCACCGGGGAAGTGCGAGATATTCAGCCTGTTTTGTTGTCCGGGGTTTCCAAAGGGGCTTTCCCTTTGGCACACGACTTTGCTTGCAAAGTGTAGTGTGTTATACGCTCTGTCGGCGTTGCTGCGAAAATGCCGTTGCCGCCGGGGAGGGCAAGGGCATTTGAAACGGCAGGAAAACAGGGCTGTGATTGCGTGGCGTGGAGCCGCAAGCGCAGGACTGGTTTCATCAGCAGACAGGGCGGATATGAAAGCCCCCGTCCCTCGTCCCACGCCGGACTACGGGACAAAATGTCCCGAACCATTTTGATAAGCAAGCGTACTTGTCAACCTTTACCCTTTTTGAAAGAACCACTACCACGATAAGTGTTGACAACACAGGTAAAGACTTGTCCACAGTGTTTGCACCGTACCATGTGAACCATAATTTCATCCGCCCATCCATCTTCGGTCTCTACCTGATTCAACGGGCAAGTGGATTCTTCCTCAAGCAGTTCAAAACCGCCATTTGTCACAAGCTGTTGGATGTATTCGATACACGCCAGATAATCTTTCGGTGCGTTAAATTTCTTCCATTCCTGAATATTATGACAGTAGTCACATATTGCAACTCCCTCCATAACCAAATTTTTCTAAATTTTGAAATGGGCGGGAAGCCGTTTTAGGGCTTTCCCGCATTGATTGCCCATTAGCAAAGTCGGGCAGGACTGTCAACGGCGGCGCATGAAATACGCCGTTCATCTTGACCGTTGACTGGCTCGGCTGGCTTTGCTATTTTCCCGGTAAGTGAGAATGGGAATAGGTATGTATCATATTATTTTATCATAATCCCATCTGGCAAAATAATATCGCCATCATCTCCACTCACATCAAAAAATCCAACCTTGTGTTTTTGAGCTAAACTACGCATAAGTTCATACGCCTCGTCTGCTACCGACCAAGAAAACACAGCGTAAATTACATTATATCCAATACTGTAATCAACCATATGCAACTCCAAATTTTCATCGTCATCAAGAGCATCGTCATTTGGTGCATATTCCCCATTCATGGGCGGGAATTTTTCTTTCATTTCCATAAAGCAGATGTTTCAATTTGAAAACTTCCGTGTACGGAAGCTTCGTGCAATCAATGCACTTAATTTTTATATCACCTTATGTATGGCATTTCTGGCAATGATTTCAATGGAATCCGAAACAAGTGCAGTAAAGGTTTCAATTATAAAATCAGCAGATCCTGTAAAGAGAAAGGTATATTTCTGCTATTACCGACTGGCAAAAGGCATCCGTGGCATACTATCGTATGCAAAAGAAGGCGTCCGGCTCTGGTTTCGGACAAAACGTCCGGCATACCGTCAGATCTGCCTTAAGCTGGTCGCTTAAATAGATAAAAGAATAAGTCTTCTAAAGTCCGGTTCACGACGGGGCTTATTAAAGTGCCTCTAATCTGGAATACTGCCGTTTTTGATTCATTAAAAGCTGGCAGATTGGTGCTTTAGAAGAAGTTATTTATTTTTAAATTACATTTTGCGGAAACTCAAGGGGAGGGGCGAGGATGGCGGGGTTTCCGGACATTAACTCCGACTGTTGCAAAACGGCCCGGCTGCATGGTTCGCAGCCCGGGCCGTTCTCGTCTCTCTTTTTACAGTTTACAGATGGTTCCTGCCACCTTGTCTTTGCGCATGGCGTTCTGGATAGTCGGGATAGCTCCCACCAGCAGAAGGGCATATAGCAGTACCAGTTCCAGCACGTAGCTGGTCATGTCGATGACTTCCTCGGAAAGCAGGAGCGGCAGCAGGCGGTAGCCGTAGAAGACGTCAGTCTCCAGTTCTCTGGCAATCATGATGGCCCAGTCCACACGGTCGCCCACGTAGGTCATGACGATCATTATCACGACGCTGATGATGACGCCCTTTTTCGTCAGCTTGCCGCCCAGCAGCTCATAGCCCTTCAGGGCGCAGACTGCCATGATGACGCCGGAAATAGCCGCCACATAGCCCAGCTGGCTCAGCAGAATGATGCTGGCTGCGCCGAGCAGGGAGCCTATGAGAGCGCCTACGACGCCACCCACCAGGTTTTCCTTCTTATTCTTCTCGTTGGCAGTGTAAGCCGCCGCATTCTGGGTTGCCTTGTCGTAACACTCATCACAGAGACAGATCGCATTGCCTGCCACGTAAGCTGCGCCGGTCTCCTTCATTTCGCCGCAGAGCTCGCATCCATTGGTGAAGCCTTCCATTCTCAGCATATCCAGAAATGCCGGAAGGGACTCCTGCAGGATGCCTTTGATTTTCTCTACCCTGACATACCGCTTCAGGGTCATCCGGACCGTATGCTTCTCCTGCACCACGCCCATGATACCCTTATGTTCCTTGCGGAACTGTTTATCCGGTTCAAACTTCACGCCGTTCTCAGCCACACCGACTGATATGCAGACCATACCGTACTCGATACCCCTGCCAGTATCAAGACCGCTGACGCGCAGTGTAAATCCGTCTTTTTCTCCATAAGCCACACAGAATTCCTCGTTAAAATGCAGGCCCAGAAACCGGGCAATCTCCGCATAACGGGCTGTTACCTTCCTGTTTGCTGTCATAACATTCTCTCCTCTTATGTCTTTTTTTTGTATTTTTCCTATCTCCAGCTTTCAATGACCGCCTGCACGGTTCTCCGCCCCTGGAATTCGTTGATTTCCGGGTAGTAAAGCAGGCAGACGGTATCTTTGCTTTCTGTATAATGCAGATCGGCTTTCACATCGCCGAAGCTGATGCCCTCCAGTCGGCTGCCCTTGGCATCCTCCAGAACAGTCTTCAGCACATTGCGGTTCCTGTCCGCACGGTATTTAAATACCCGCCTATTTTAGCATGATTCATGGGGGGGTGACAAGACCCAAAGCCTCTTGAGTTTCCGCAGTTTTATCCACAATGGCTTTCTTTTTCATATATAGTTATTAACAACTTTCAAGAAATGCTTAAAATATGTCCCTTTTTAAGATAATTGTGTCTGGTCAAATCCTTGAATAATATACAGAATACTTGAATATTTTTACAAAAAGCACCCGCAAGGGTGCTTTTTCATTCGCTTGGTCATAATAGCTAACTTGACCATCTGGATTTTGTGCATAGCAGTGAAATTGAAATATCAAATTTGAAAGGTGGTAGAAAAACCGTTAGAGCGTCCCATTTGCTGTATCTAATCATTGATTTCCGTTCATCCAGATTGTCTTGATATATTCGGTATAGCAGAACCAAGTGGGATTAGTTACTATCTGATTGATAGGCATTTGCATAGCAAATGTAATATATCAAATGCAAGCGTACTAAATCCTATAATTAACAGTGAAGAAACCAGTTTTGTAAAGCCGGAGAAGAAACACTAATCGTTTGGTAATCATGTCCTTCCTCCCATTCCGTTTGCTTTTCATACCATGCCATAAATTCTTTTTTTGTGGTAGGTGCTTTTGTTCTCTCAAAAACCATCAAATCATAACTCATATTGATAACTCCTTTCAGATTTCTTATTTATCGCTCTCTTATTTCCTCCCCCGCTGTGGGTTTGGATTTTTCAGCAAGTCCGACTTCTGTGCAATCTTTTTCAGCCACTTCTTTTCTTCTTCGGACAGCTTCTTCAAATTCAATTTGAGCCGCTTGCAGATAAATGCCAAAGCTACCTGTTCCGGGTCGCTGCCCTCTTTGGCGGTTTCCTCGGCGGTCTGCAAAAAATCTTCCAGTGGGTTATCCTCCGGGACGCTGAAAAAATCATCCTTATGTGTTTCCCGCAGGTCGAAGGCTATCTTGTTTATGTCCTGCTGTATCACATAGCGGCAAAAGCTGTCATCGTCAATATGGGCGGTGACAAGCTGCCGTAGCTGCGGGTCGGTCAGGCCGGGATTGTACCGCTTCATAATCGTTGCGCTCATGGTATCCACTATGGCGTTTGCGGCCTGCACCTGCTTCACCGCCACACCGTTCACATAGATTTCAAGGTCAGCCATGAGCCGGGGGAAGTCCGGGTGCGCCGCCAGCTCACACAAGAGGGAATTATCCACCCGCCCGCTTTTCAATAGTTCAATCATATCATTACTCAAACGCAGGTCTGCAAGATCGGCGTTTGGGTGATTTTTTGTTTGGGACAGCCCCAGCAGATAATCGGCGGTCACGCCGTAAAACTTCGCCAGCTTGATAATGGCATAGTGACTGATGTCTTTGAGTTTGTCCCCCTCATAACTGCCCAACGCAGACTTGGAGAGATTGATTTCCTCCGCAAGCTGTTCCAGCGTCAGCCCACGCGCCACACGCAGGTCTTTCAATCGTTCTTGTATGGATAGTTCCATGCAATCCCTCCTTGTCCAGTTACTTTATTCGTTCATGACTATCGAAATAATTTTTCCTTCGCCGACTTGGTGGCTACCTTCCATGATTGAAAATTTTTGTCCTAAACAGACTTCTTTATAATGGCAATCTTGGAATGTAAATTTTATTATCGCCAGAGTTGGATTATCGAATTTGTCAACTTGCAGCTCAGTAAAAGTAATTCCCCAATAATCTCCGAGTTTATTAAAGATAGCATCTGGACGGTAGCCTGTTTTTGGCAAATTTCTTCGTTGTCCAGCATGAAAAATAACTTCCACAAATAAGTACATTAGACCCATATCCTCTAAATTTCTGTTTTCTTTTTTATTCTACCACAATTCCAAGAGCGTGGAAATAGAGAGTTTTCCGGGCTGATTTCCGACCTTATGGATATACGGGGCGGGCGGTCTTTTAGGTGTAGACTTAGGGTAGTTCATCGATGAGCTGCACCTTGAAAAATGAATAACCGTCCGAAAAGGAATACCCCGGCAGGGGAAGCACCGCAACGAGCCACTTCGGGACAAAATGTCCCGAAGTCCGGGGAGCGTGCCAACGCTGGAACACGCCGCAGGAATGGGGCAGGAAGCCTTTTCGGGGAGAACGGCTAAGGAAAAATGGAGGGAACACATGAGAGAGAACACATATAAACGACTGCCGCCCATAGAGCGCAAGCCGGACGGTTCCCTTTACCGCATGACACCGGCACAGAGGAAACAGGCAAACGCCCTGATCCGCCGGGAGTGCTGCTGTTATGAGGACGGGAACTGTATGCTCCTTGACGATGGGGACATTCACACCTGCCCCCAGACCATTTCTTTCTCGGTCTGCTGCAAGTGGTTCCGCTGGTCGGTCTTGCCGCAAATCGGGACGCTGGAAGCAGAGATTTTCCGGGATACGGAGCTAAAACGCTGTGTTGTCTGCGGCGGGGTGTTCGTCCCAAAGTCCAACCGGGCGAAATACTGTCTCGATTGTGCCGCCGTAGTTCACAGGCGGCAGAAAACAGAAAGTGAACGGAAAAGGAGGTCTTGTGTGGACAGTTAGGGGCTGAAAAGTCCTTGATTTACAAGGCTTTGCAAGCACAGAACAGGGGCAGGCAATAGAAAGTACTGTCTACCCCCGGAAACGGGCTTCTAACCGTCCACAAAACACGATATGACAAACACCATTTATATCCATCAGCCGGAAAAGGCGGTCAGCTTTACCCGGCTTCCCAATTTCCTTTTTGAAGCCCCCACATTCACGCCCCTGTCCAACGAAGCAAAGGTACTGTATGCCTTTATCCTGCGCCGGACAGACCTGTCCCGGAAAAACGGCTGGGCGGACGAATATGGGCGCATTTACCTCTACTATCCCATCAACGAGGTAGTGGAGCTGCTCCACTGCGGGCGGCAGAAGGCGGTCAACACCCTGCGGGAGTTGCAATACGCCGGACTGGTAGAGATTCAGAAGCAGGGCTGTGGAAAACCCAACCGCATTTACCCAAAATCTTACGAAGCGGTTCCAAACACCGACTTCAAGAAATCCGGTTATGGAACGCGGTCAGACTGAAAACCGCACTCCACAAGTACGATAATCAATTCTCTTGAAGTACGGAAACCGGACGGTATATAGAAATACAGAGATAAAAATATTGATTTATATTCTATCCATTCCCTTCCGATCCGAGATATTTTCTGCGGGATTTTCCTGTGGAGAAGTCCCGGAAAGGAACGGAATGGGGAAAGGAGTTTCATGGCACAACACGCAATTTTGCGATTTGAAAAGCACAAGGGCAATCCGGCAAGACCGCTGGAAGCCCATCACGAACGGCAAAAGGAACAGTACGCCAGCAATCCCGACATTGACACCAGCCGGAGCAAGTACAACTTCCATATCGTTAAGCCAGAGGGCAGGTACTACCACTTTATACAGAACCGTATTGAACAGGCAGGCTGCCGTACCCGTAAGGACAGTACCCGGTTTGTGGATACGCTGATTACCGCCAGCCCGGAATTTTTCAAGAAGAAGTCCCCAAAGGAGATACAGGAATTTTTCCAGAGGGCGGCTGATTTCTTAATCGGGCGGGTAGGGAAAGAAAATATCGTGTCGGCGGTGGTACACATGGACGAGAAAACGCCCCACCTGCATTTGGTCTTTGTCCCGCTGACAGAGGACAACCGCCTGTGTGCAAAGGAGATTATTGGGAACAGAGCCAGCCTCACAAAATGGCAGGACGATTTTCACGCCTATATGGTGGAGAAATATCCCGACTTGGAGCGTGGGGAAAGTGCCAGCAAGACAGGCAGGAAGCATATCCCCACCCGTTTGTTCAAGCAGGCGGTCAATCTCTCCAAACAGGCAAGAGCCATTGAAGCCACGCTGGACGGTATTACCCCGTTCAACGCCGGAAAGAAGAAAGAGGAAGCCCTCTCCCTGCTGAAAAAGTGGTTTCCGCAGATGGAGAATTTCTCCGGTCAGCTCAAAAAATACAAGGTCACAATAAACGACCTTTTAGCAGAAAATGAACAGTTGGAAGCCAGAGCAAAAGCCAGTGAAAAAGGCAAGATGAAAGATACGATGGAACGGGCAAAGCTGGAAAGCGAGCTGAAAGACATTCAGCGGCTGGTAGACCGTATCCCGCCGGAGGTGCTGGCAGAACTGAAACGGCAGCAGCGGCACACAAGGGAACGGTGATTGATGACAGAAAACATTTCACGCCGCAGCATGGCGGCACTGCACTTTGAAAATTAAATACGGAGGTACTATGGAGCATATCAGATACAAGAAAGAAACCGAAGTCGTGACTTTTCAAGGAAAGGAAATCACGCTGGAAAATCTCTCCCCGGTGTTCACGCCGGAGCAGGAAGCGGCAAAACGCCGGGAGCTGGAACAGCAGCTTTATGAGGTATTCCGCAAGTATGCCGACAAACGGCAGAGTGAGGAAGCCGGGGCATAAGGTTTTCCGAAGCCATCATTGATTTGCGGGGCTGCTGGCGGTATAATAAAGGTGTCAGCAGCTCCGTTTCTTTTTTAAGAAAAGGAGCGACAATATGAACAATCGAATAGACGCAATCTATGCAAGACAATCGGTAGACAAAAAGGACAGCATTTCCATTGAAAGCCAGATTGAGTTTTGCAAATACGAATTGAAAGGCGGGAACTGCAAAGAGTACAAGGACAAAGGGTATTCCGGGAAAAATACGGAGCGTCCACAATTCCAACAGCTTATGCGGGATATTGAAAGCGGCCTTGTGCGGAAAGTGGTGGTTTACAAGCTCGACCGCATCAGCCGTTCCATTCTCGACTTTGCGAAGATGATGGACTTCTTCCAAAAGTACGAAGTGGAGTTTGTGTCCTCTACGGAGAAGTTTGACACCTCCACCCCGATGGGGCGGGCTATGCTGAATATCTGTATCGTGTTCGCCCAGCTTGAACGGGAAACGATACAAAAGCGGGTGACGGACGCTTACTACTCCCGCAGTCAGCGGGGCTTCAAGATGGGCGGGAAAGCCCCTTACGGCTTCCATACAGAGCCGATTAAGATGGACGGTATCAACACAAAGAAGCTGGTGGTAAACCCGGACGAAGCAGCAAATATCCGGCTGATGTTTGAGATGTATGCCCAGCCCACAACCTCCTACGGGGACATTACCCGGTACTTTGCGGAACAGGGGATTTTGTTCCATGGCAAAGAGCTGATACGCCCCACGCTGGCGCAGATGTTACGCAATCCTGTCTATGTGCAGGCAGACCTTGATGTGTACGAATTTTTCAAAAGTCAAGGGACGGTCATTGTCAATGACGCTGCCGATTTTACTGGCATGAACAGCTGCTATCTGTATCAAGGGCGGGATGTGAAGCCCAGCAAGAAGAACGACTTGAAAGACCAAATGCTGGTACTGGCTCCCCATGAGGGCATTGTCCCCTCCGACATCTGGCTGACCTGTCGTAAGAAGCTGATGAACAACATGAAAATCCAGTCTGCCCGGAAAGCCACCCACACATGGCTGGCGGGAAAAATCAAGTGCGGGAACTGCGGGTATGCCCTTATGAGCATTAACAATCCTGTGAGGAAGCAATA
>ENA-UESP01002109-UESP01002109.1-human-gut-metagenome-genome-assembly--contig:-NODE-2109-length-11482-cov-3.765629_pt1 | contig 11482 bp, 8 predicted proteins | sample MGYA00243003_ERZ508004 | MGnify/ENA primary metagenome ERZ508004 (study PRJEB26167, sample SAMN06115443) | human gut metagenome | host: Homo sapiens | place: China:Henan | collected 2015-07-29 | study...
GCTCCGAAGCCTGCAGCGCACTGACTTTCAAACCTTTCAGCTCGAACGATCCGGTATCGCCTACCCGGATTCCGCGAATATCCGAATCGACGAACGAAAGCCCCTTCAACCGTGTCCGACTGAATTCCGCCATCGTAAGGTCGCAGAGCGAGAACTCCACACGTTCGAACCGGCATTCGTCGAATCCGACGCTGCGCATCGTTCCGCCGGCAAAACGGACGCCCCGGAATTTTCCCAGCGTAAAATTGGCGAATTCCATCTTGCAGCGTTCGAAAACGACATGCTGCCACGTCCCCTCCGAAAGGTTGGCGCCGACCAGCTTGCACTCCACGAATTCGACCCGCTGGAAACTGCATCCCGACAAATCGGCGTTCGAGAGATCGCAGTTTCGGAACGTGACGTCCGTAAAATGAGAATCCTGCAACACGGGCGCCGGGAAAATGCAACCCGCAAACACCGACGACTGCACCCAGAAATGCTCGCGCATCAGCGGGGGCAGGGGCACGCTGCGGAAAACCGCATCGGACACCTCCTCTGCGGTCTGCAGCAGAGCGGCGTCGGTCTGTTCAACCGGATTCGGCGAAGGTACGGGGCGTGTAATTTCCATGCAGTTCAATAATGATCCGACATCATCGGGTCCGGCAAATTTCCGATCCGGCAACCGGGCCTATCGGGCAATCAGCGTGTCCGGCAATCATCGGGCCGGACAGCAAACGGATCCCACAGCCGGACAAGTCCCACAGTCGGACGGGCCGGCACCGGTCCCTGCAAAGATAGAAATTTATCTCCGTATCGGGAAACCCCGAACGCCCTGAATGTGTCCATTTTGAACATTGGCGAAAAATTGCTATCTTTAAACCGCTTTCAACCTCACTTTTAATGGAAAAGGGATATAGGATCTTCCTAACTGTCAGCCTGTTGCTGACGATATTTACGACAACGGCCCAAACCACCGACACCTCGAAAGACAATTTTCCTTCGACTCAGGAGGCTCTGTCCCGTATCGGCGCGGCCGAAGCGCGGCCGGGCCGCCAGCCCGCCGACACGGCAGCGCTCACGACGTCCGCCCAGCGCAAGGGCTTCATCCGCCGGATCATCGACTACTACAGCCGCTCGAACGTGGACCGCACGTTCGAGAAAAAGATCGACTGGAGCCTCGCCCCCGGTCCCAACTACTCGTCCGACGTCGGCTTCGGTCTGGGCTTCCTCGTCGCCGGTCTGTACCGTCTCGACCGCACGGACTCGGTGACCGCTCCCTCCAACATCTCGATCTACGGCAACATCACGACCCAAAAATTCCTGCTGCTCCGCTTTTCGGGCGACAACATCTTCCAGCACAACAAACGGCGTCTGAGCTATTCGGGAGCCTTCGTCTACTTTCCGGGCGCATTCTACGGCGTGGGCCACAAGGCCGGAAAAGAGGGTTACGCGCAGGACCTGACCACGACGATGGGCATTTTCCGCATCTCCTACTGCACGTCGCTCGTCGGACGGTTCTACATCGGCGTCAGCGGCGGCATCGACTACACCGGCGCCAAATACAAGTCGAGCGGCATGGGAGAGTACTTCACCGCAATCGACAACCACGAAAAGGAAAAACCCGGCGGTCAAATCGGCGAACTCTACGATTTATATAAGGACAACAAACGTTACGACCCGGAGAAACAGGACCCCTTCTCGAACTTCATCGCCGCCACGGGCGACAAACCGAACGCCTTCAACACCAATCTCGGCATTTTCGCGCAGTACGACACGCGCGACGTGACCTTCAACGCCTCGAAAGGCATCTTCATCAAGGCCGAAGCCAAATGGTATCCCCAGTGGCTGGGCAATACGCGCCGTAACTTCGGGCGTTTCACACTGACGTTCGACTTCTATCAGAAACTCTGGAAAGGCGCCATCTTCGCCTACGATCTCTATGCCGACTGCACGGCGGGCACCCCGTCGTGGCACATGTACGCCAAGCTGGGCGGCATGGAACGCATGCGCGGCTATTACGAGGGGCGTTACCGCGACAAACGGCTCGTCGAGACGCAGATCGAACTGCGGCAGAAAATCTACCGCCGTCACGGCATCGTGGGCTGGATCGGCGGCGGTCAGGTCTGGGGCACCGACAAATTCCGGTGGGACAATACGCTCTACAGTTTCGGCTGCGGCTACCGCTTCGAATTCAAGAACCGCATGAACATCCGTCTCGACTACGGCTGGGGCGTCTACGGCAACCACAACCTCCCGTGGGACCGCAAACGCTCCTCGGCATTCCTCTTCACCGCTTCGGAAGCCTTCTGAGACAACGGCAATCCGGCCACTCTCTTCCGGCAGACGCAGCAAATCCCGACTCCATCCCACAAGCAACCCCGCAGGCAGCCCCTCGGTCCCTCCGGCCTTATCCTCATCCGCTCCGGCAATCCTAACCCCGGTTCCGCCCCCGCATTCCCCTCGACTTCCAGCTTCAGCCGCACGGCTCCCAGCAGGATTTTAGAGGATTATTATCGGGTACACGCCCCGAAACTACAAAATATATACAACGATAAACCCGTCGGCGCGCTTAAGCGAAAGCCGCAGCGGCTCCCCGTCCGCGATACGCCCCACGACGACTCCGGCTTCGAAATCGACCGCCTCGACATGCAGGTCGTACAGCATATCCAGCCCCGGCCGCCCGGCATATTTGTATAGGGTCTCCTTCGCGCACCAGACTGCGGCGGGCAACAGCGGATCGTCAGAAAGCGCCCGCTCGGCAGGCGACATGTAACGCGGCGCAGCGCGGCTGAAATCCCGCGATTCGGGTTCGACATCGACGGCGCACGGCGCATCCGATATGCAGACCGCCACCCGGCCCGGACAGTGCGAAACCCCGATATGCACCTCGCGCCCCCGAATGACGGGCGCCCCCGCCTCATCATAGGCGATCGACACATCGTCCCCCAGCTCGCGGCGCACGACGGCGCGCCATGTCAGGAATTCCCTGCGGCGGCGTTCGCGCAGAAACTCCTGCGCGGCGGCCCGCTCGCCGGGCGTCACCCGCGCAGCGGCTTCCGCCTCGGTCATCGGCGGCTCGATGAAGAGCCCCTTCGTCATGCCAGCAAATCTACACGGATTTTGTCGATACGGTGCCCGTCCATCTCCTGCACCGTAAAACGGATGTCGTGCGACGTAAAGACGTCGCCCTTGCGGGGGAAGTCGCGCTTGAGTTCGAGCATCAGCCCGGCCAGCGTCTCGGCCTCGCCCTTCACGTCGTTGAAAATCTCCTCATCCAGCCCCAGCACCCGTTCGAAGTCGCCCAGATGGCTCTTGCCGTCGAAGATGAAACATTTCTCGTCGAGCCGCGTGAAGAAACTTTCGTCGGCGTCGCTTTCGTCCGAAATCTCGCCCACGATCTCTTCGATGATATCCTCCAGCGACACCAGTCCCAGCGTCGAGCCGTACTCGTCCACGACGATCGCCATATGGATCTTGTTGGACTGGAAGTCGGCCAGCAGGTCGTTGATCTTCTTGTGTTCGGGCACGAAATAGGGCTTGCGCACCAATTGCTGCCAGCCGAACTCGCTGCCGTGGTTGATGTAGGGCAGCAGGTCCTTGACATAAAGCGTTCCCTTGATGTTGTCTATGTCGTCCTCGTAGACGGGGATGCGCGAAAATCCCGACTCGATAATGGTCTTCTTGACCGTCTCGTAATCGTCGGTTATGTTGAGCACCGTGATGTCCACGCGGGGCTTCATGATCTCCTGCACCTCGGTATTGACGAAATTGACGATTCCCGACAGCATCACATGCTCCTCAGGACTCGTACTCTGGGTCATGTCCACCGCGTCGGCCAGCTCGTCGAGCGAAATCTCGCTCTTGTGCGAAGCCTTCTCGCTGATGCGGCTGCTCGTCCGCACCAGCGCATAGGAGATCGGATAGAAAATCCACCGCAGCACCGTGAGGGGCCGCGCGGCGAACTGCGCGAAGCGCACGGGAATGGTCTGCGCCAGCACCTTGGGCAGTATCTCGCCGAAGAGCAGCAGCAGAAAGGTCACCAGTACGGTCTTGAAGAGGAATTCGAACCGCAGGAAGGTGAAAACCGAATCTATGATGCTCGACGTGAGGATGACGATGCAGATATTCACCAGATTGTTCACCACGAGAATTGTCGCCAGCAACAGGTCCACGTTCGTCAGCAGGCGGAGCACCGCCTCGGCCGACGCCGTCGTGCGTTTGCGCAGGCGGCGTATATCGTTGTGCGACAATGAAAAAAACGAAGTTTCAGCGCCCGACACGAGCGCCGAAACGCACAGCAGGCCCAGCGTCACCGTACACAGTACGGCGATATGGGCCGAAAACCCGTTAAACGTAATCCACGAAGTTGTAGTCTCCTCCAAACCGGCGGTCTATTAGTTAATCAAAAAGCGATCCGCCCTGCGCATCCTGCTGCGCCTGCTGGCCGGCATCGTTCTCCTCCTTCAGCACCTCCTTGCGTCCGCCGGGCATCTGCACGACGAATTTCGAGTTGCGCGACTGATAGGCGGGCTTGCTCAGCAACAGTTCGATGTTGCTGTAACGCGTCGATTTCGCCCCCAGCATCACCTGTTCGGGCGGCCGCTGCACGGCGGCCTTGGGCGGTACGACCGGCTTGATCGGCTCCAGCACGGGAGCCACCGGGTCCTTCACCGGCTCGACATTCCGCACCGGAGGAATGATCTGCTTCATCGTCCCCGCCGCCGATACGTCGCCCGCGAATCCCGTGGCCACGACCACCAGCTCGATGGCGTTGCCCAACTGGGGCTTCTCGCTCGTACCCCATATGATATTGGCGTTGTGAATCACGCCGTTGTCGTCCTGCACGCTGGCGTGCGCCTGAATGTACTCCAGAATCCGCACCACCTCCTCGTACATCAGGCCGTCGGCATCCGCGACCGAGATGTTGAGCAGGATGTTCTTCGCCCCCGAAATCAGGTTGTGGTCCAAGAGCGGCGAACGCAGCGACGCTTCGGCCGCCGCTTCGGCGCGGTTGTCGCCCTCGGCCGTCGCCACGGCCATATGGGCGCGGCCGCTGTCTCGCATGACCTTCGACACGTCGGCGAAATCGACGTTCACCAAGTCGCTCTCCACCGTGATGATCTCGGCGATGCCCTTGGCCGCCGAACACAGAATGTCGTCGGCCTTGCCGAACGCCTGCTTGAGCGACAGGCGTCCGTATATTTCGAGAATATTCTCGTTATTGATGATCAGCAGCGAATCCACGTTCTGCCGCAGCTCCTCGATGCCCCTGAAAGCCTGCTCGTAGCGGATCTTGCCTTCGACGGCCAGCGGCGAAGTGACGATCGCCACGGTCAGCAGTCCCATCTCCTTGGCCAGCTTGGCGATGACGGGCGACGCGCCCGTACCCGTTCCGCCGCCCATGCCCGCCGTGATGAAGAGCATGCGCGTCCCCGACTCTTCGAGGTGCTGACGAATCTCCGGCAGCGACTCCACGGCCGCGCGGCGGCCGTTTTCCGGGTCGTTTCCGGCCCCCAGTCCCTCTGCGCCGAGGCGTATCTTCAACTCCACGGGACTCTTGTCCAGCGCCTGCTGGTCGGTGTTACAAACCAGAAACGTCACACCCCGTATACCGAGGTTCCACATATGGTTCACGGCATTGCCGCCGGCACCGCCGACGCCCACCACCATAATGATCGAACCATCCGTCTTCGGGGCTTTGATCTCCGACATCAATTCGTCTGTCATATCTCTAACTCCTTTCTCCACATTCTTAACTATAAATCATTCCCGCAGCCGGCTTCCCGTCTGCAGTTCCCGACATCCGCTGAATCCCGCCGTCCGAATCTTCGTCGGCACCCCGCGGCATCTACCCATTCCCGCCGACCGTTCACAGTCCGCGGCATCTACAGACTCCGCCATCCGGCTCTCCGTCCGCAATCCGCGGAATTCAAAAAACCGCTGCCCGGCGTCCCGTCCGCAGCTCCCGGCATCCGCGGCATCCGCCGTCCGCTGAATCCCGCCGTCCGAATTTCCCCCGGCTGTCCGCCACATCTGCAAAAACCGCTCCCCGGCCGAAACCGGCGTTAACCGCGGCCGCATCGCCGGACCGCCCCCGCAAGCACGAAATTCATGCCGCAAACACCGCCGTAAGACCGCCGCGTGGGCCGGACACCGGGGCGCGGCAAATTATCCCTTAAATCTCTTCGTCCTCGGCCGCCGTGAAACTCTTGTTGATCTTGTCGAAGGTCTTCTGGAAAATCGAGCCCCAGTCGCGCTTACGCTTGGGTTCGATCACCGGGGCCTCCTCACGTTCCGCAGCGGCATCCTCCTCCGCCTCTTCCGCCGCCGGAGCTGCGGGCGCCGCCTGCACGGGCTGCTGGAAGCGCGGCGTGTGGCGGAACTCAGGAGCGGGCTGCGGCTGCGGGGGCCGGAAGCCCTGCTGTTCCGCAGGCCGGGCCACGGGCCGCTCGACAAATGCGCAGGCGCCCTGCTCGGCGCCTTTCAGCAGAATGCCGACCGCCGTGGCGTAAGCCGGATCGGCGGCCTTCTCTTTCGACTCCTCGGCAATCCCGGTCTCGGCCGACGCGACGCGCACATCCATGCCCGTCACCCGGCGGAACAGTTCGTCGAGGTCCTTCAGCTTGGCCGAACCGCCCGTCAGAACGATCCCGTAAGCCAGCTTGCCGATATATCCCGAATCCTTGATCTCCTGCAATACGAACTCCGCGATATCCGTGGCGCGGGCTTCGATCACCGTCGCCAGATTGCGCAGCAGAATATCCTTCGCCTCGCGGGCCGTGCGGCCGTTCACACGGATCAGTTTGTCTTCGGGAGCCAGCTCGGCCACCGCCGAGCCGTATTTCTGTTTGAGACTTTCCACATGCTTTTCGGGCACGCTCATCGTGCGGATGTCGCGGTTGATCGCCGTCGCCCCCATCGGGATCGTGGCGATATAACGCACCACGTTGCGGTAGTAAACCGCCACGTCGGTCACGCCGCCGCCGATATCCACCACGGCCACGCCTTCCTCCTTCTCGTCGGGCAGCAGCACCGCCTCGGCCGTGGCTATGGCGTTCGACGTAACGCTCAGCATCTTGATTCCCACCCGTTTGAGGGCCATGTCGAGCCGCTGCATCGGGGTCTTGAGACAGAGGATGAAGTTGAACGTGGAAGAGAGCTTCTTGCCGAACGACCCCACGGGATTCTTCACCTCCTGATTGTCGTCCACCACATAGTTCTGGGGTACGCGGTCCATGATGGTCTCGTCGTCGGGCGCCTGCACGTTGCGCATGCGGTCGAACAGCGCATCGACGTCCTTCTGATTGACACCGTTCTGCGGATCGTAGACAAAGACGTGGTCCATATGCCGGGCACAGCGCACGAAGTCGCCCGAAATACCGGCATAGGCCTCGGTGATGCGGATTCCCAACTGCTCCTCGGCCTCCGACACGGCTTCGCGGATGGCGCGGCTCACCAGTTCGATATTCTCAATCTTGCCCGCATTGACCCCCTCGACGGGTTTCGACACGACGCACACCACATCGAGCCGCTCTTCGGCGTTCTTCTCGCCGACAGCCACCACGACGTTCGACGAACCCAGATCGACGGCAACGGTATAATTCTTTCTTTCCACGGTATAATCCTTTTACTTCTTGCAAACCACCTGGTCGTTATATCTGATGTCAATAGTGCGGTATTCGCTCCAGCCGATCGACGAGAGGCCGCTGCGGTAAAACCGCAACAGTTTGTCGAACTTGCGCTCCACGTCCTCCAGCCGGCCGAAAAGCACGGCGAAGCGGCCGCTGCGGGGCGTAAGTTCCACCTCCAATGCTCCGCTGGGGGTCGTTTTCGCGGTGATCTGCACCACTTCCGACCTCCAGAAATCATCGTCTTCGACAGTTTCTACAAAGGTAAGGAGTTTCATGAAATCTTCGTAGCTTTTCTCCAACTTTTTTTGTTTCCGCCGCTCGGCCTCCTGCAACCCGGCGATACGCTCGATCTCCTCGCGGATCACGCCCGCCCGGTAGCGGTAGGTGCGGCGCAGGCCGGCTTTTTTCTCGCGCAGCGCGTCGACCCGCGCATCGAACTCCCGCGAACCTTCCAGCCGCCACCACTGCCGCTTGATGCGCATGCGGCGCAGGGCCGAAATGTTGCGGTCGTTCTCCATCTCACGCCGGTAGAGAGGGTATTTCTCGCGTTCGAGTTCGGCGATGCGTTCGTCAATCTCGCCGAGACGCAGGTCGATATGCTCCCGCACGCTCCCGACGTACGACGCAGGGAAGGGAGGACGGTAACTGCCGGTGACCACCGGCACGTAGAGCGACGAGGCGCGGGGCGCGGCGAAGACATAGCCTTCGGGCGTGACGTACGAATCCACGCCGTCTGTCAGCAGCCGCAGCAGGGGCCTGCGCTGGCTGATGTCGATATGCAGCACGCTGCCGTAAGTCACATAGGCGTCCACGCGCTCCACGAATCCGTTTTTGGCGATCAGGGCCTCGATGGCCGCCAGCTCTACCGCATCAACTGCCATGCCGTTCGTCTTGATTCCGCTGTGCGCGATCCACTCGCGCACCATGCGGCCCGACACCAGATAGCCCATCGACGAGCTGTCCACCACCTCGATCTCGACCCTGCCGACCTTCTTCCCGGCACGCAACCTCCCCGCCGCCGTCCCCGCATAAATGACATATGCGGCCACGGCGCCCCACAAAAGCGTGAGCAGTGCGTATCGGAGGTATTTTTTCAAACTCGTCTTTATTCTCTGATTATCCGTCGGTTCGTCTTCTGCGGTTTTTACATCCGGCCCGGCGGACATGCGCCCCGGCCGCCGGTCCCCCGGCTAACTCTTCGCTTTCAGCTTTTCGGCGATCGCCCCGCAGCAGGCGTCGATGTTGCCCGCGCCGAAGCTCACCACCACGTCCGTGTCCATCGCCGCCACCGTATCGGCCAGCGCCGCCCGCTCCACGATGCGGCACGGCACCGTCACGCCTTGGGCTATGATCTCCGACGTCACGCCTTCGATCGGCTCCTCGCGCGCCGGGTAGATCGGCAGCAGCACCACGTCGTCGGCATGCGACAACGCTTCGGCGAACTCCCTGTAAAGGTCGCGCGTCCGCGTGTAGAGGTGCGGCTGGAACAGCGCCGTGATGTGCCGTCCCGGAAACATTTTGCGCACCGACGTCAGCGTCGCCGCCAGCTCGCGCGGATGGTGGGCGTAGTCGTCCATGTAAACCTGTTTCGGCGTATTGACATAGAATTCGAAACGCCGCTTCACGCCCGCAAACGACGCCAGCGCCTCTCTCAGCCTCTCCGCATCGGGCGTCGTGCCTTCGGCCTGCGCCGCGCACCATATCGACGCCGCGGCCGCCACCGAATTCTCGATATTGACCCATCCCGGAATGCCGAGCGTGCACCCCTCGACCACGCCGCCGGGCGTCACGATGTCGTAGCGGTAATGCCCGCCTTCGAGCAGCTGCACGTTGCGGGCGTAGAAATCGCACGGCACGTCGTACGAATAGCGGTAAACGGTGATCTGCGGATTGTCCAGCACGATATCCACCCCCTCTTTGATAATGAGGAACCCGCCCGGCCTGATCTGCCGCACGAACTGCGAAAAAGCCTCCTTCACCGCCTCGTGCGTCCCGTAGATGTCGAGGTGGTCGGCAGCCGCCGAGGTAATCACCGCCACGTCGGGATACAACCGCAGGCACGAACGGTCGAACTCGTCGGCCTCGACCGCCAGCCGCGCCCCCGCGCCCAGCACCAGATTGCCGCCGAAGTTCTTCGATATTCCGCCCAGAAAAGCGCTTCCTCCGCCCGTCACGCCGCGGTTGAGCCACGCCACGAGCGTCGAGGTCGTGGTCTTGCCGTGCGTTCCCGCCACGGCCATCACATACTTGCCCTCGGCGAGATGTCCCAACATCTGCGAACGCTTCTCGACGCAGAACCCGTGACTCACGAAATATTGATACTCCCCGTGATCCTGCGGCACGGCCGGGGTATACACCACCATCGTCGCCGCCGGGTCGAGAAACTCCGCGGGAATCCGCCGCACGTCGTCCTCGAAGTGGATCTCCGCGCCTTCGGCCGCCAGTTCGTCCGTCAGATGCGAGGGCGTGCGGTCGTAACCGGCCACCCGCTTGCCTTCATGCAGGAAATAACGCGCCAAGGCGCTCATGCCGATGCCGCCGATTCCCAGAAAATAGATATTTTGAAACTCCATCCGATTAAGTTTTATCGTTCTCCGCACCGCTCCTCCCTCCGCACGGTCCCCGCCGCATTCATCGCCCGCACGGCAAAAACACCCGCCGCGCGGCGCAGGGGAAACGCCGGAAGCGGCGCTATTTCATTACCTTTTCGATTTCATCCACGATCCGCTCCGCCGCATCGGGGCGCGCCAGCTTTTCGAGGTTTTCGCTCATCGTCCGCAAAGCCTCCTTGTCCGAGAGCAGCTCCATCGCCCGCCTCATGGCCGCCGTCCGGGCCTCGGCATCGGGCACCACGACCGCCGCGCCCTTGGCTTCCAGCGCCTTGGCATTCTTGGTCTGATGATCCTCGGCCACATTGGGCGAGGGCACGAACAGCACGGGCTTCGCCACCAGACACAACTCCGAGACAGTCCCCGCCCCGCTGCGCGAGAGGACCAGATCGGCCGCCGCATAGGCATAGTCCATGCGGTCGATGAAGGCCCCCTGCCAGATATTCGCAACCGGATGCGCCGCCAAGAACGCCTGCATCTCGCGCTCATAATATTTGCCCGTCTGCCAGATCACCTGCACGGGAGCGTCCGCGCCTTCGAGCGCGAGTATCCACGCCTTCATCATCTCGTTCAGCGACCGCGTTCCGAGCGATCCGCCCACGACCAGCACCACCGGAAGATCGGGCGTAAAGCCGTAATATTCCAACGCTTCGCCCCGGTCGGCCCCCTCTTTCGAGAAACGGCCCCGCAGGGGATTGCCCGTCATCGTGATCCTGCCGGCCGGAAAGAAACGCTCCATCCCCTCATAGGCGACGCAGATGCGCTTCGCACGCTTGGCCAGAATCTTGTTGGTCAGCCCGGCATAGGAGTTCTGCTCCTGAATCACCGTCGGCACGCCCAGCCGCTGCGCGGCCCACAGCACCGGAGCGCTGGCATAGCCGCCGAATCCCACGACCGCATCGGCCCCGAATTCACGAATGGTCTTCTTGGCCATCGAGACGCTCTTCAGCACCTTGAACGGCACCGCGAGGTTGTGCCAGTCCATGCGCCGCTGCAGACCCGCTATGGGCAGTCCCACGATGCGGTAGCCCAGCGCGGGCACCTTCTCCATCTCCATCTTGCCCTCGGCGCCCACGAAGAGAATCTCGACCCCGTCGCCGAACCGCCGTTTCAACGCTTCCGCAACAGCCACGGCCGGATAGATATGTCCGCCCGTTCCGCCGCCCGAAAGTATGTTCTTCTTCATATCCCGTTATTTTCCTATTTCGACGGGTTCCCCGAGGAATTTCGGGGTTTTTCCCGTCCATTAATCCCTGAACATCC
>ENA-UESP01002113-UESP01002113.1-human-gut-metagenome-genome-assembly--contig:-NODE-2113-length-11459-cov-3.725444_pt1 | contig 11459 bp, 9 predicted proteins | sample MGYA00243003_ERZ508004 | MGnify/ENA primary metagenome ERZ508004 (study PRJEB26167, sample SAMN06115443) | human gut metagenome | host: Homo sapiens | place: China:Henan | collected 2015-07-29 | study...
TTGTGAATGAGTGTCTTAAGAGATGAGAATGAGGAATAAGGAGTGAGGGTAATGACTTTACAAGGAGCTCTGAAACATCCGGAATTCTTCGTATGTACCTGCAAGAAAGTAAAAGACCAATATGTAGTGGAGGAGATTACTAAAGTGTAATACTCCCCCCAGTCTTTTATTTTTTATTCGCCCAGTTCACTTAGCAAATCGTAGGAAGGAGCAAAGAAAAGTGTTCCCGTAACTGCTGTACTAAAGTCCAGTAAACGGTCGGTATTGCCTACCGGATTGCCAATAAACATACTTTCCAACATCTGCCGGGTAGTAGTGAACGTACTTGCATAGCCGATGAAGTAAGTACCATATTCTCCCTTAGACGTATTGGCGAACGGCATATTGGCACGCACTATTTTCAGGTCATCTCCAATATTAGTGACGGCATTATGCGCATTTTGAGGTTTCTCCTCGTCAGACAGTTCGACATCGTTAAACTTACGACGCCCGATCACTTTCTCCTGTTCTTCCACAGGTAAGGAGTTCCACGCAACCATATCGTGAATATACTTCTGCACAAAGACATAGCTGCCTCCTGCAAAATCAGCATCTTCCTCTCCTACAACTGCAAAATGATAGGGATTTTCATCAACCGCCGGATTCTCCGTTCCATCCACAAAGCCGATAATGGCTTTGCCATCCATATATCTGAAACCGTGAGTTTCGTCGACAGGTTCAACCACGCCTTGAAGTTTCTCATCGATGATAGATGCAAACTCAAAACATAATCCCATCTGTTTTGCACGGATATGAAACAATAAGTCGCCCGGAGTAGAAACTGCCGTATGCTTCTCGCCTTTTATCTCTTCGAAAGTTTTCAGTTCTTTGGGTTTTCCCTGTTCCGGGAAAAGACGGTTCCAGGCATCGGCTCCAAATCCCATGGTACAACTGAACATCATATCAGGAAAACGGTTACGCATACTGCGAATCAGGGCCGAGAAATTGGCACACACATCTTTTACTTTGCCAAGAGTTTCAGGCGAATCTTTTAAAGTATAAACAATAAAAATAACATTTTCGCCTTGTTTCCCCGCTACGTCTTGTGGGATATTACCACCAAATGAATGTTGATAAGGATTCATATTTTTCTTTTTTTCTATTAGTTTCGTCAATGAAATAGTTCTGTTCTAACTCATCTTTTTATTAGGATCTTCAATATATGCGGCAGCCCCTTTATCCATAAACAGTTCTACATTTTGCGCATGATGAGCCACATAGGCTGCGGGACCAGTGTCTCCCGAATTACAGATTTCTTCTACTACATCGGCTTTATTTTTTCCGGTAATCAGGAAAATGACATAGCGGGCATTCTGAATGGGGTATCCCGTCATTGCGATACGCTTCTGCCCGTTACGGGGATGTGCACTGACCACATAAATAGAGTTTGAAGTCAGCAAATCTTCTTGCCCGGGAAAGATCGAAGAAGTGTGTCCGTCATCTCCGGCTCCCAACAGTATAATATCGAATTCGGGCCAACCACGCTTAAACGGCACTTGCTGCCGGACTAACTCCGAATAACGAACCGCCTCTTTCGCAGGCTTTGCCTCTCCACGGATACGGAATACATTCTCATAGAGAATAGGAGTGATACCCAAAAGAAGGTTGCGCATCATTCCGTAATTACTGTCCGAATCATCGGGAGGCACACAACGTTCATCCACCCAATAAATCCGCATACGGTCCCAAGGGGTAATTTCCATATATTCATTCGCCCATAAATCGAACATCAGAGCAGGGGTATTACCACCACTAACTGCGATATTGAACACTCTGTCCGGCTCTTCATTCATGATTTCCACCAGGCGGAGTATCAATGCTCGTGAAGTTTCAATTGATGAGGGAAAAACTGATAGTTTCATAATTCACAATATTGATCTGTATTTGTCAAATTCTTACAAGGATTCGTCCAGTCAGCCCCATGTTCGTGCATCATTGCTTCACTTTCCAAAGGTCCCCACGTACCTGCGGGATAACCGTAAAGAGGCGCATCGGGGTTATCTTTCCAATAGCGGAGCACCGGATCGAAGAATTTCCATGAGGCTTCTACTGCATCACTTCGAGTAAATAAAGTCGGATCGCCCTGGATACAATCATCTATCAGACGGGCATAAGCGTCACCACTAGGCACACCGCCCAACTGTGCATAACTGAAATCCATCGTCACCTGGCGGACTTCGAAACCTGCACCGGGGACTTTCATTCCGATTTTGAGCACAATTCCTTCATTCGGTTGCAAACGAAGGATCAATTTATTAGCCCGTGGACAGTTGCCACTAGCACAATGAAACATCTGGTGAGGTGTTTCCCGGAAATGCACAACGATTTCCGTTACTTTCGTCGGCATTTGTTTACCTGTACGAATGTAGAACGGAACGCCACTCCAGCGCCAGTTACTAATGCCCAGTTTCATGGCAATATAAGTTTCCGTGCGCGAATCGGGAGCCACTCCTTTTTCTTCACGGTATCCTTTTTTACTACCGGAGGCTGTATATTGTCCGCGAACAATATGTTCATTCAAATCGATATCATTCAATGGAGTAAGAGATTCGTAGACCTTCACCACTTCATTACGGAAATTGTCTGCATTGAAAACAGCAGGCGGTTCCATAGCCGTAAGGGCCACGAGCTGTATCAGATGATTCTGCACCATATCCCGTAGCGCACCTGCCGTTTCATAGAACCCGCCTCGTTGCTCGATACCCAGATTTTCTACGGCTGTAATTTCTACGTAGTCAATATAGTTACGATTCCAGAGAGGTTCGAAGATACCGTTGGCAAAACGGAAAGCCAGTACATTCTGGGCCGTTTCCTTACCGAGAAAATGGTCGATACGGTAAATTTGATGCTCATTGAAAACAGAGGCATACGTTTTATTCAGTTCAAGTGCCGACTCGAGATCATAGCCGAAAGGTTTCTCAACGATGATGCGCGAGTGGGGAGTGTTAAGTCCGGCAGCTTTCAAATAGAGGGGCACTACTCCGTAAAGTGATGGCGGAGTGGCAAGATAGAACAGCAGATTGTCCGGATCTACCTCATTAGTCAATTCAACCAGACGTTGGCGGAGTTGCGGGTAACCTTCTTCTTTTGCCGGGTCCATCGGTAAATAGTAGAGATGGGAGACAAATGAAGCCATAAGAGCTGTGTCCTGTTCTTCAGACTTGACAAACTGTTGTAGTTCTTCTAATATATAGGAACGGTAGTTATCGTCAGAATAGACCGTACGCCCGATACCCAATATGGAAAACTCTCCGGTCAACCGTTTTTCACGGTAGAGGGAGTAAAGGGCAGGCATCAGCTTACGCTTGGTCAAATCACCTGACGCACCGAAAATTATCATTGCAAATTTATCCACTTTATTAATTTCTAAATATGAATTATAGGTTTACTCAAACATTATAGGTACCCGATTTCGTATCTCCTCCGTGGCCTGTCCAGTTCTCGTGAAAGAACTGTCCGCGCAACTCATCCTTACGCTCAAAAGTGTGCGCACCAAAATAATCGCGTTGTGCCTGTACAAGGTTGGCGGGCAGATCGGCAGAAGTGAGCGAATAGAAATAGTTGAGGGCAGAGGAGAAAGCAGGAACGGGAAGTTCTTCTTTCATGGATTCCGCCACCAGGCTCTTCCATCCGGGAAGCAATGTCTTCATTTCTTCTTTAAAATAAGGAGCCAACAACAAGTGTTTAGGCTTGTCGGTGGCTTCGAAGGCAGCTGCAATATCGTTCAGGAATATACTGCGGATGATGCATCCCCCACGCCACATACGCGCAATGGAAGCCAGGTCGAGATGCCAGCCGAAAGCGTCGGAAGCACGTTGCAACACGGCGAATCCCTGGGCATAAGAGACGAGTTTGGAAGCATAAAGAGCAGAAAAGATATTCTTTACGAGTTCCGCCTTATTATATATAGGTTGTGTATGTTGACACTGGAATTGCTTGGAAGCCAGGTGACGCAAGTCTTTCTGTGAAGAAAGGCTTCGTTCGAATACCGCCGTGGCAATTAGCCCTAACGGCATACCGAGTTCCATCGCATTGATAACCGACCATTTTCCGGTTCCTTTCTGTCCGGCTGCATCCAGGATTTTATCAATGAGATAACCTCCGGATTTGTCTTTATGCCGCAGAATGTTGGCGGTGATTTCGATCAGATAACTGCGAAGTTTGCCTTCGTTCCAACGGGCAAAGACATCAGCCATTTCCTCATTGGTCAGATCAAGCAGCTTTTTCATCACCCAATAGGCTTCGGCAATCAGCTGCATATCACCATATTCGATACCGTTGTGAATCATCTTCACAAAATGACCGGAGCCGGCAGGACCCACCCATTGACAACAAGGAGTGCCGTCCGGTGCTTTTGCCGCAATACTTTGAAGAATCGGTTTCACTTCCGGCCATGCTTTTTCCGAACCACCGGGCATGATAGAAGCTCCATTCAAGGCTCCCTCTTCACCACCGGACACACCGCTACCGACGAAAAGAAATCCCTTTGATTCCGCCAGTTGGACACGACGGTTCGTATCTTCGTAATTAGAATTACCGCCATCAATAAGGATATCTCCCGGTGAAAGCAGCGGGAAAAGCTGATCCATCAGTTCGTCAACCGGACTTCCGGCACGAACCATCATCATAATCTTACGGGGAATAGCTATCGAATCTACAAATGCCTTTATATCTGTGAATCCTTCGATGTTTTTACCTTTTGCACGACCATTCAGGAAGCGTTCTACCACCCCCTCTTCTACTCCGGGAACAGTACGGTTATAAACCGACACGTGCCATCCCTTACTCTCCATGTTTAAAGCAAGATTCTCGCCCATCACAGCCAAGCCGATAAGTCCGATATCTGTTTTATTCTGATTTGCCATAACTTGTATATTTTGAATATTCTTTATCTTAGTAACATTTGAAATGCACATTTGTTCGCAATATTTTAGATTAAAATATTATTTTTGTGGTCTACAAATAAAAACAAGGATGAAGAAGATTAAAATCGGCTTATTGCCGCGTATCATTATCGCTATCATACTAGGTATTGCTATCGGTACAGTTTTCCCGGCACCACTGGTACGGATATTTGTTACATTCAACGGTATTTTCAGTGAGTTTCTCAACTTTTCCATTCCACTGATTATCGTCGGACTGGTCACTGTGGCTATTGCCGACATTGGTAAAGGTGCGGGAAAGATGTTGCTTGTCACCGCACTCATTGCATACGGTGCTACGTTGTTTTCAGGTTTTCTCTCCTATTTCACAGGAGTCACAGTATTCCCATCACTCATCGAACCGGGCGTGCCGCTCGAAGAAGTAAGCGAAGCACAAGGAATTCTTCCCTACTTCTCCGTCTCCATTCCTCCGCTGATGAATGTAATGACCGCGTTAATTTTCGCTTTTACGCTGGGGTTGGGGCTCGCCTCCCTGAACAGCGATGCGCTAAAAAACGTGGCAAGGGACTTCCAGGAGATCATCGTCCGCATGATTAGTGCTGTCATTCTGCCGTTGCTTCCGCTTTATATCTTCGGTATTTTTCTAAACATGACGCACTCCGGACAAGTATACGCTATCTTAATGGTATTTATCAAAATTATCGGAGTAATTTTCATTCTTCATATCTTCCTGCTGGTTTTCCAATATTCCATTGCAGCATTATTCGTGCGCAAAAATCCGTTTAAACTGCTCGGAAAGATGATGCCGGCATATTTCACGGCTTTAGGCACACAATCTTCAGCAGCCACTATCCCCGTCACACTGGAGCAGACGAAGAAGAACGGAGTATCCTCAGACATTGCCGGCTTCGTTATTCCACTATGCGCCACGATTCACCTGTCGGGCAGTACTCTGAAAATCGTAGCCTGTGCACTGGCATTGATGATGATGCAGGGAATACCGTTCGACTTTCCCCTATTTGCCGGGTTTATCTTTATGCTGGGGATTACAATGGTAGCTGCACCGGGTGTTCCTGGAGGAGCAATCATGGCGGCACTAGGTATCTTGCAGTCCATGCTCGGCTTCGATGAATCAGCACAAGCATTGATGATTGCTCTTTACATTGCCATGGACAGTTTCGGAACAGCTTGCAACGTAACCGGAGATGGAGCTATTGCTTTGATTATCGACAAAATAATGGGCAAAAACCGTGCTGAACGACTGTGCTGAAAAATAAATTGAAAGAGGTTTGCATATACTGCAAAAAATGTCGACATTTGCGCCCGTATTATTCCAAATAAACAATTATAACGTATGAAAAAAGCCCTAATATCAGGCATTACCGGACAAGACGGTTCGTATCTTGCCGAATTACTTTTGCAAAAAGGTTACGAAGTTCACGGTATCCTTCGTCGTTCTTCGTCGTTCAATACGGGACGTATCGAACATTTATATTTTGATGAATGGGTGCGCGACATGAAACAGAAACGTACGATCAATCTGCATTATGGGGATATGACAGATTCCAGTTCGTTAATCCGTATCATTCAACAAGTGCAACCTGATGAAATTTACAACCTGGCTGCACAAAGCCACGTAAAGGTATCATTTGATGTTCCGGAATATACTGCCGAAGCGGACGCTATCGGTACGCTCCGTATGCTCGAAGCGGTACGGATTCTGGGACTGGAAAAGAAAACCCGTATCTATCAGGCTTCCACTTCCGAGTTGTTCGGTAAAGTGCAGGAAGTTCCACAGAAAGAGACAACTCCGTTCTATCCCCGTTCTCCGTACGGGGTAGCCAAACAATATGGTTTCTGGATTACCAAAAACTATCGCGAAAGCTACGGTATGTTTGCCGTAAACGGTATCTTGTTCAACCACGAAAGCGAACGCCGTGGCGAGACTTTTGTTACCCGCAAAATATCTCTGGCTGCCGCCCGCATCGCACAGGGCGAACAGGACAAGCTGTATCTAGGTAATCTGGATGCACGCCGAGATTGGGGATACGCCAAAGATTACGTAGAATGTATGTGGCTGATTCTGCAGCATGACGTTCCAGAAGATTTCGTAATCGCTACTGGAGAAATGCATACGGTACGCGAATTTGCTACGCTAGCTTTCAAGGAAGCAGGCATCGAACTCCGCTGGGAAGGCGAGGGCATAAATGAAAAGGGAATTGACGTAGACACCGGCAAGCCATTGGTAGAAGTTGACCCCAAATATTTCCGTCCATCGGAAGTTGAACAGTTGTTAGGCGACCCGACCAAAGCAAGAACATTGCTGGGTTGGAATCCGTGCAAGACTTCATTTGAAGAACTGGTCCGTATCATGGTACGCCACGACATGGAAAAGGTGAAACGCATGATCGCGAACAAACATTAAACGGAAGAATGGAAAAGAATGCAAAGATATATGTAGCAGGACACCACGGTCTCGTGGGTTCTGCTATCTGGAAAAATTTGCAGAATAAAGGATACACGAATCTGGTAGGCCGCACTCACAAGGAGCTTGACCTGCTCGACAGTGTATCTGTCCGCCAGTTTTTCGATGAAGAACAGCCGGAATATGTATTCCTTGCTGCTGCCTTCGTTGGCGGCATCATGGCAAACAGTATCTACCGCGCCGACTTTATCTACAAAAATCTGCAAATCCAACAGAATGTCATCGGGGAAAGTTTCCGCCACAACATAAAAAAGCTACTCTTTCTCGGCAGTACCTGTATTTATCCACGTGACGCCAAGCAACCGATGAAAGAGGATGTATTACTTACTTCTCCGTTGGAATATACCAACGAGCCGTATGCCATCGCCAAGATTGCCGGTCTGAAGATGTGTGAAAGTTTCAACCTGCAATATGGAACGAACTACATCGCTGTGATGCCGACCAACTTATATGGTCCGAATGATAACTTCGATTTGGAACGCAGCCATGTACTGCCTGCTATGATCCGCAAGATTCATCTGGCCCACTGCCTGAAAGAAGGCAACTGGGAGGCTGTCCGAAAGGATATGAACCTGCGCCCGGTAGAAGGTATCAACGGAGACAGTCCGAAAGAAGAAATTCTGGCTATCCTAAGCAAATATGGTATCAGTGAAACGGAAGTGACATTGTGGGGTACGGGAACTCCTCTCCGCGAGTTCCTTTGGAGTGAAGAAATGGCAGACGCCAGTGTATTCGTCATGGAACACGTTGACTTCAAAGATACATATAAAGAAGGTAGCAAGGATATCCGTAACTGTCATATCAACATCGGAACAGGTAAGGAAATCACTATTCGACAACTTGCCGAGCGGATCGTAGAGACAGTAGGCTATCAAGGCAAACTGACTTTCGACAGCAGTAAACCGGACGGCACGATGCGTAAGCTAACCGATCCTTCGAAACTGCACGCACTGGGTTGGCATCACAAAATCGAAATCGAGGAAGGTGTGCGAAAGATGTATGAATGGTACTTGAAATAAAAAATCAAACAATCTGTTGATATGCTATCAGTATAATTATTTTAGCTTATAGCATATCACAGACTCACTCTTCTCTCCACCCTCTCCAAAAATTCTTCATAGTTAATTTTCCATTCTTAATTTAATTGCTATATTTGCACAATTTAATACCAAATGTGCAAAAACAATGGAACAAAGTTTTATAGCTTACATTGAGAATAGTATCAAGAACAATTGGGATTTGGATGCCCTGACAGATTACAAGGGAGCCACCCTTCAGTATAAAGATGTAGCCCGCAAAATCGAAAAACTCCATATAATTTTTGAGGAAAGTGGAATCCGCAAAGGAGATAAGATTGCCGTATGCGGAAGAAACAGCTCCCATTGGGGAGTAACTTTCCTTGCTACACTGACGTACGGAGCAGTAATCGTTCCTATTCTCCACGAGTTTAAAGCAGACAATGTACACAATATCGTCAACCATTCCGAAGCCAAACTGCTGTTTGTAGGAGATATGGTATGGGAAAACCTGAACGAATCGGCAATGCCACTACTCGAAGGTATCCTGATGATGAATGACTTCACCCTGCTGGTATCCCGTAGTGAACGGTTAACTCACGCACGCGAACATTTGAATGAAATGTTCGGCAAAAAATATCCGAAAAATTTCCGTAGAGAACATATCGAATACCACAAAGACGAACCCGAAGAATTAGCCGTTATCAATTATACTTCCGGAACGACCAGTTATTCAAAAGGAGTAATGCTCCCCTATCGTAGTTTGTGGTCGAATACTAAATTTGCATTTGAAGTATTGGAGTTGGAAGCCGGAGACAAGATTGTATCCATGCTTCCTATGGCGCACATGTACGGACTGGCTTTCGAATTTCTTTATGAGTTCTCCGTAGGATGTCACATCTACTTCCTGACCCGTATGCCTAGTCCCAAAATCATTTTCCAGGCATTTGAAGAAGTAAAACCCAGTTTGATCGTTGCCGTCCCACTGATTATCGAAAAGATTATCAAGAAGAGTGTACTTCCGAAGTTGGAGACTCCGGCCATGAAAATATTACTGAAAGTACCTATTATCAACGATAAGATTAAAGCAACGGTACGCGAAGAAATGATTAAGGCGTTCGGCGGAAACTTCAAAGCAGTTATCGTAGGGGGTGCAGCTTTCAATCAGGAAGTTGAGCAATTCCTGAAAATGATTGATTTTCCTTATACAGTAGGTTATGGAATGACAGAATGTGGTCCGATTATCTGCTATGAAGATTGGAGAAGGTTCAAACCCGGCTCTTGCGGAAAAGCTGTACCACGTATGGATGTACAGGTTCTATCTTCCGACCCGGAAAACATCGTAGGAGAAATAGTTTGTAAAGGACCGAATGTTATGCTGGGATATTACAAGAATGAAGAAGCTACAAAAGAAGTTATAGATAAAGACGGCTGGCTGCACACAGGAGACCTGGCGTTGAAAGATGCGGAAGGAAATATTACAATCAAGGGACGCAGCAAAAACTTATTGCTCAGTGCCAGCGGACAGAATATTTATCCGGAAGAAATAGAAGACAAGTTGAACAACCTGCCCTATGTGGCCGAAAGTATTATTGTCCAGCAGAACGAAAAACTCGTCGGACTTGTTTATCCGGACTTTGATGATGCTTTTGCCCACGGTTTGAAGAACGAGGACATTGAACGGGTTATGGAAGAAAACCGAGTGGCGTTGAATGCTATGTTGCCGGCATATAGTCAGATCTCAAAAATGAAGATTTATCCGGAAGAATTTGAAAAGACGCCGAAAAAGAGTATTAAGCGTTATCTGTATCAGGAAGCGAAAGGATAATTATCCTCCCATGCATTTCCACCTGAACCGAGAAAAAAGAAATCAAGAGAAAGAGAAATATATTAAAAATGAAGATAAGAAAAACAATCCTCACGGCAGCTATTCTCATGGCTGCCGTTTGTTTGCCGGCACAGAACAAGAGTGCGGGTATCAATATTTCCATTTGGAAAGATATATGTACGCAGCCGCATGACAGTACGCAGACGACCTATGTCAATATCGGTCTGCTTTCTACGTTGAACCGCCTGAATGGTGTCGGTATCAATGCATTGGGAAGTGTAGTGCATGGCGACATGAATGGAGTGCAAATCACAGGTTTGGCTAACTTGGCAGGTGGAACAATGCGCGGTGTTCAGATAGCGGGTGTCAGCAATATCAGCGGTGACAATACCATAGGACTTTCTACTGCCGGATTAGTAAATATTACCGGAGACGGTACAAAAGGGGTAATTATTGCCGGTCTTACCAGTATCGGAGGAGATAATACTTCGGGAGTGATGATGAGCGGTTTTATGAATGTGACAGGAAACATGGCTTCGGGCTTCCAGTTCTCCGGCGCAGCCAATATCACCGGACAGAGTTATAACGGTATGGTAACATCCGGACTACTGAATGTGGTGGGCGAAGATATGAATGGTTTGCAGATTGCAGGTATTGCCAATATTACTGCCCGAAAACTGAATGGCTTACAGATCGCTTTATGCAACTATGCAACAAAAGCCCGTGGTTTACAAATTGGTCTGGTCAATTATTATAGGGAAGATATGAAAGGCTTGCAACTGGGTCTGGTCAATGCCAATCCTGATACGAAAGTGCAAATGATGCTGTATGGTGGCAATTCTACAGCTGCCAACATCGGTGTGCGTTTCAAGAACCAGCTGTTCTATACAATTCTGGGAGTCGGTTCCATGTATCAGGACTTAAATGACAAGTTCTCAGCCAGCGCCTCCTATCGTGCTGGTATTTCCTTCCCTGTTTATAAAGGACTATCTATCAGCGGAGATCTTGGTTATCAACACATTGAAGCATTCGACAATAAGGATGAAGTAATTCCAAAACGCCTATATGCACTGCAAGCCCGTGCCAATCTGGAATATCAGTTTACTCCAAAATTCGGTATTTTTGCAACGGGTGGTTACGGACTTACCCGGTTCTATAATAAATCAAGCAATTACGATAAAGGTGTTATCATTGAAGCAGGCATTGTT
>ENA-UESP01002128-UESP01002128.1-human-gut-metagenome-genome-assembly--contig:-NODE-2128-length-11406-cov-5.045812_pt1 | contig 11406 bp, 13 predicted proteins | sample MGYA00243003_ERZ508004 | MGnify/ENA primary metagenome ERZ508004 (study PRJEB26167, sample SAMN06115443) | human gut metagenome | host: Homo sapiens | place: China:Henan | collected 2015-07-29...
CTTGGATCCTTCTATTTTTGATTGATCTTTCTCAAAGTTAGGCCTGGACTCAAAAGAGTTTTAAAAGTTGAATCGCTCTTCTGATTAACCTACAATCATTGTACGTACAATATTTGTAGGTTAATTATGAAGTTCTACGGTAGAACAGAAGAGTTAGAAACGCTGTCGGACCAATTGCCTCTTCTTGAGAATGGGTCCAGACTTGTCGTCGTCACAGGTCGAAGACGAATCGGGAAAACCACACTCATCACCAAGTTCGCTAAAGAATCTTCTCTCGCGTCACTCTACTTTTTCATACAGCGAGGCTATTCGGAGGATGACCTCGTGAAATCTTGCCTTGCTCAAATCAAGAGAGAGTTGAACCTGAAGGGATTCCTTCCTGGCATTAGCAAGCTTTCAGAACTCGTTGAATTTTGTATGCAGCTGAGCAAAACGACGCCTTTGATTTTGGTTTTTGACGAATGCCAGGAGTTGGACTACGTCGCGCCAAAATTTTGGTCTGAACTACAGAATGTTTGGGATAAAAATAAAAATGAAAGCCGACTCCTCCTGATCATGAGCGGCTCCATCATTTCCGCCATCAAACATATCTTCTCTGACGCTAACGAACCTCTTTACGGACGAACTGACCTTCTCCTCAAAATAAAGCCATTTAGCTGCCACACCATCCGACATTATCTGGAAGAAAACAATCCCGACTTCACCGCTGAGGATTTACTGATGTTTTACGCTATGACCGGCGGCGTTCCTAGATACATGGAGCTCCTTACCTCATCAGGTTGCTCGGACGTTAAGAGTTTCAAAAAGTTCCTTTTTTCTCAAGCGAGTTCTTGGTATCGACAGGACGGACATGTCATCCTCGGAAACGAATTCCGGATGGAGTCGAGCGCTTATTTTTCTCTCTTAAGAGCAATCGCTTATGGGAAGACACAATGGTCGGAACTTCAAAATGAAGTTTCAACCAATCTCGCCCCTTACATGTCTCGCCTTGAAACGCAGTTCAATCTTTTGAAAAAGAACTATCCATTCGGTAAGGAAAGTTCCGGAAGAGGCACCCGTTACCTCCTTACCGACGAATATTTCCGTTTCTGGTTCAAATTTATTGAGCCTATGACTTTCGCATCACTTTATGAAAGTTCGCAATGGAACCTGTCTGAGGGGCTTTTTGATAAAGCTTGGCCGGACTTCTGCGGAAGAACTCTGGAAAATTGGTTCTTAAAAGATTACTCAGAAAACGGGGCGTGGACGGCTGTTGGTCAATGGTGGGACAAAAGAGGAGAAAACGAAATCGACCTCGTTGCAGTCAACGAACTCGTCGACAAAATCCAATTTGCTGAAATAAAAAGAAATCCTAAAAAAATATACCTCGAAAAGCTTCAGGAAAAAGCAGAAGTTTTTCTCAAAAATAACCCCAAGTATCAAAAATTCTCCGTGTCTTTCAAAGGCCTCTCTTTGGAAGATATAAAGAATTGAACCAATGTCTTGAACTTGTACAAAGGCAAGTTCAAGACATTAACTAAAGTAATCCAGTCCGTCAGATAAGCTCGATTTAGGCTGCTAATTATTTTTAACTGACAGACATTTTTACTTTTTTTAATGATTGCAATTCTCATTACCATTATCGTTCTCGTCTGGAATGGACTAATTCCAGTTGAGCGAACTTCCACACTCAAACCTAAACAAAGTCTCTCAGGAGAAAACCATGAGATTGACATCTCTGTTTGTTGCTTTCTTGATGACTGCGTCCACGTTTTCTGCCACCGCAGCTGAACCGATCAAAGAACTCAATATTTCTTACGTAAAACCGCCGTTTGTCCTCCAACTTCTTGTCATGAAGGATCACAAACTGCTTGAAAAAGAATTTCAGGCAGACGGCATCAAAATTAATTGGCACAACATGGGCACGAGTCCTCAAGCCGCTCGGGCTATGGGTTCGGGGAGCCTGGACATTGCCGGCAACATGAATACCGCTGCGCTTCTCATGCTCAACTCTGAAGGTCTTCCGGTCAGAGTGGTTACCGGAACAGCTCATCCGACCTCTAACTTCGCAATTGTGTCTAAACCCGGAACGGAACTTTCTGTTAGAGACCTCAAAGGCAAACAAGTCGTCGGTCCGAAAGGTACTTTCTTACATCAGCTTCTCGTTGCTGCCTTAGAAAAGGAAGGCATGAAAGAGTCCGATGTCCAATTCATCAACATGAGTATTCCTAAGGCACTAAAACCATCATCAATGCAGAAGGATTGGTGGAACCCACTCTTGTGATGACGACTACCAAACAGTTTGTCGAAGAACATCTGAACATCGTCAAACGTGTCGATAAGGTATACGCAGAATCTTTGCAATGGATGAAAGCCCATCCTGCCGAAACTGCTGAGATGGGTGCAAAAGAACATGGCATCTCTGTTGAAGATGCAAAAACGCTGATGGAGCGAAGCCACTACTTCGACAAGATGACAACCAAGGACTTAGAAGATCTAAAAGTGAATCAGAAGTTCCTGCGAGACAACGGAATGATGAGAAATGAAGTCACCGTGGAAGAATTGGTTCTGCCGGTTGAGATGGAATAACAAACTCAGTAAGGAATTGATGCCATGCTAAACGAAGAAATTAAAGTTACAGAAAACGAAGGTAAGACCGTCACGGTCCTCACCTTAGAGGATTGCGAAAAATATCACGGACTCAAACGCTACGGCGGTCTGGCTCTCTGCTTCCGCGTTATGAAATTCGCGTTAGACAGACTTGTGCCGGAGGGAGAAGCCGCCAGAAGAAAATTAATCACTTTCAAAACTGCGTTCGATGGTCCGGGTATTACAGACTCTGCTGAACTCATCGGCAGATGTGTGACACGCAAACGTTTTATGGCGCTTCCAACCGACGGGATCGAAGCACCTGAATGCATCTGGGGCAAACTTTATTTCGAAGTCAGATACGGAAAGAAACTCATGAAAATCTCCGTCCGTGACGGCATCATTTCTCCGGAGTTTTTAGCGGCCGGCAGAAAGTTCTATTCCGGAACCGCCACGCCGCAGGAAACCGAAATTTGGATTGGTTTCAAAGGCAAGCTTTACGACGCGGTAGTCAACTCAAAACTTGAGGACATTCTGAAAACCGAGATCGTCGGTTAAGCAAACAAGTTACACCTGAGCCGTGAGAGAATTTTCACGGCTCTTTCAATTTAGTCCTCTCCGACGAATATTGGAATAACTTACGGCATCGGATTTTTCGTTTTACTTATGCTCGTGGATCGGAAGATAGTTGATTTCTCCGCAGCCCACGCCTTTCTCAGCAATCGTGTTTTCACAAAAGACTTTCAGTTTGTCGTAAGAACCTTTGGCGATCACCGCTTCCACACAAGTGTCATGAGTGGCGTGAACATGCATTGAACTGATGACCATATCCAAATGTTCGTGCTGATGGTCAACATTTCGCTTAGACAACAGTGCCTTCCTGTGGTCGTAAGTATAGCTAACGACGGCCACACATTCTTGAGAAGGATTCACCAAAGCCTCCTGAGCAAGCTCTTTCTTCAAAAGGTCTCGGAAAGCTTCCGATCGATTTTGGTAACCTCGCTTAGCAATGAGTTCATCAAAAGCTTGCGCCAGAGATTCGTCTACAGTGATGGAGATTCGTTGCATGATCTGCGGATTCATTAATTTCTGAGATTCTAAAAATTTTTACCGATCGCCGCAAAGTCATAGTGTGCTACTTAACTGCTGTGACCGCAAAACGCACAGGAAGCCGCATCTTTTTTCCCTCCCATAGGAGGACTTCACTCTTGACTGCGCAAGCTTTTAATCGGCCGAGAACTTCTTCGTCCCACTGAGGACGAACTTGTCTGCTTAGAGGCAGATCGCGCGCGATGTCATCGATAACGTTCGTTTTGATGCCGAGGAGGACGTGATTACTAGAAGCGTCAACCTTCGGCTGGATAGAGGCATATTCCGCGTTATACAAATAGCAGTAGTGATTGCCGTCAAAAACGAAAAGCTTTCCGCCCGGTTTAAGAACTCTCAGCCATTCTTTATAAGCCGCTTCCGGATCTTCAAGATTCCATACAAGGTTTCTGCTGACCACCGCATCAAAAGAAGCATCCGCAAACGGGAGATGCTGTGCGTCAGCTCGGCAGAATTCGACATCGTGATAGCCGTTTCGATTAAGCAAATCTTTTGCTTTTTCCAGCATTCCTTCAGAATAATCAGCGGCGGTCACATTCATGCCGAGAGAGGCTAAAAGAAGTGAAAAGAAACCCGGACCGCACCCGATATCCAGCACTTTCGAGACCTCGGGTATCTGTCTGAAATACTCCTTGTAGAACTCATCCTTATGCTCCTCTCTTTCCTTTTCGATCTGCTGTCGATAGCCTTCGGAGCGAGTGTTCCAATACTCTCTTATCTTTTCTAAATTGTTCATAGCGATCTTACAAAGGTTTAATGGGAGTCATAGTCGTAAGTCCCCTGCTGTTCTTCTCAATTAGGCTCTCAATCTGATAAATGGGATCGATCGTCTCGGAGTTAAGAACGGCGTCGGGAGTATCGAAAGCATGCGCCATTCCGTTATGGAGGAACAGCACGGCATCGCTAAAACGGGAAGCCAGCATTAGGTCATGGATCACGTATAGAGCGACGGCGTTTCTCTTCTTGCAGTAACGATGCACGGTCTCCATCACGACAAGCTGATGGCGGACATCTAATGCGCTGGTCGGTTCATCAAGCAGAAGCAGCCTAGGCTCAGAGACAAATGACTGTGCCAAGAAAACAAGCTGTTTTTGTCCTCCGCTCAAACTCCGCACCGGAGTATTGGCAAAAGCGTCTAGTTTCAATTCACGAATGACTTGGGAGACTTTTGCAAGCTGAGCCTCCGAGACTTTCCAGCTTAATGTTTTAGTCAGTCCGAGAAGAATCGTTTCAAAGGTCGTCAGCGAGGACGTAATTTTTTCGAGCTGCGGTAAGTATGCGATTGAAGAGCGACCGAGCTTCTTGCCGTCCTCTTCCAAAACAATGCTGCCTTGATGAGCAATTAGGTTCGCGATACAGCGAATAAACGTCGTCTTCCCTGCGCCGTTTCGACCCAGTACTGCAGCCATTTCGCCTTGCTGAAAGGACACCGTGATGTCCTTAAGAATTTCCTTGTTCTTGATAGAACAAGACAAGCCTTCGATCTTCAGTTTCAGCATCCTTACTCCCGCGACCTTAGCAAAAGGAAAAACAGGAACGGAACACCGACAATGGAAGTCACAATTCCCACAGGGAGCGTCGCGCCTTCAGACATCAGTTTGGAAATGATCGATGCGGCAAGCATAAGCGCGCTTCCGACCATAGATGATCCGATAATCAAAAACCTTTGATCGTCACCCAAAAGCAGCTTGGCGCAGTGAGGCGAGATCAAACCTACAAAGGCCACCGTACCGATAAATGCTACGGCAGAAGCGACCAGAACGGAGCTCACCGTAAAGACAAACATCCTTAATTGGTCCGTGTTGATGCCAAGTCCTCGAGCCCTCTCGGTTCCGTCACTGAGCGCAGTGAGTTTCCACGAATAGCAAAAAGAAATCAGAAGCACAATCGTCCAGCAAGTCGAGGAAACGCCGGCGCTGATCCAAGAGGAGCGCTGAAGGTTGCCAAACGTCCAGCCGGAGATAATTTGCGCGATTTCCGGAGAAGCTCGGTACTGCAGATACTGCTGGAGCGCCTGAAAGAAGAAATTCATAATGACGCCTACAAGAATGAGCGTCGTTGCCGTAAGCGAGCGCTTACTTCCGAGATAGAAAATGAATGCCGATACCGTCAGCGCCATGACAAGTGCAGCCAGCGAAACACCGAGCCAGATTTGTCCGAATAGTGCAAAGCCGGTCGTAATGGCAATGGCCGCTCCGAAACTTGCTCCTGCCGTCACGCCCAAGGTGTATGGGCTGGCAAGAGGATTATTCGTAATCGTTTGAATCAGAAGTCCCGCCAGACTCAGAGATGCGCCCACAAAAAGACACGTAAAAGTCATGGGCAGCCGAATTTCCCAAACAATAAAAGAAGCGGACGATCCTCCGGCGGGTCCCTTGAGAACCGCATCGACCAGGTCTTTAAAGGCGATAGACGATGAACCGACTTGAATGTCCAGAAACACCAGAACACTCAATATCAAACCGACGAGCATCGTTGACAGAACCCTTTTGCGGATCCTGTTTCGATACTGTCGGATGATGAAATCTTCTGAGCTCATTTTTGATTCAAATGAATCATAAAGGTGCCGTCATACTTGAGTTCAGGTAAATAGGTTTATTCAAATTGCCGACGGGATCAATATCCTTAAACGCTTCGGGATAAAGCACCTTGGCCATATATTGAGTAAAGGTGTAGTCAGCCATGTTCCTCAAGCTTCCATGGTCTACACCGTAGACTCGGTTTTCCTTAACGGCATCGAGCATGTTCCAGCCGGGACGCTTTGTAAAATTGGCCAACCTTTCCTGAGCTTGCGACTCGGGGACGGTAAAGCCCATTCGCATTTGGTCCCCCTCGGATTTATTGCGCCAAATGCTCCCGCCGATAAAAATAACCTTCGGATTCTGAGAAATCACATACTCTTTATCGAGGGCCATGTAAGGCTGAGGAGAATTCTCGGCGAGATTCGCTGCTTTGATGTTTTTGAGGATTGCGCCCCAAAGTACGTCCTTATTGTATGAATTACCGTAGCGAGCCAGCCCCTTGCTGGCGGTCTCCATGTAAACCTTCGTACCAACCTGATCATCAGGAAGTTTGACAATCGTTGAGTAAACGTGGTCAAGAGCCTCTTTATAGGTCTTGTTCTGAGCTTCGGCGATCCTTTCCCGACCCAGAAGCTTGCCAAGAATTTCCGTACTGAGTGTATGGTTTACCGTTGTCATCGCATGGTAATCCAGGACGACGACCTTGATTCCGGCTTTTTCAAACGTTTTAATTCTCTGGCTGTTTTCCGCGTACTGAGTTCTTCCGATCAGCAGGACATCCGGATGGAGACTAAGGATTTTCTCGGCATTGAGAATATCGTCGTGGTAGCCGCCGATACTCGGCAGATCTTTCATCTTAGGAAAAGACTTCGTAAAAACTTGATATTCACCGTAGCGCGTATCTTCCCATCCGTCTTTTGTCAGAGCAACGACTTTTTCAAGGCTGGCCGCACCGCCCACCATCATAAAGTTCGCGATGTAGTTAGCGACGATAAAGGTCTTCGGCTGATCCTCGAAATGAACTTTCCTCCCCTCGATATCCGTAATATCAAAGGCCGCCGCGAGCACGGAACCGCTAAAGGCCGCAAGAGAAGAAAAAGAAAGAGCAAGAATCAACTTTCTCAGCATTGTGATCCTCTTCGATTGTGGGTCGTTGCTTTCGTGACGGCCCGAAAGTCAGAAACTCAGCAAATAAACCTCTCACGTTTGACGTTCACGAGCTGTCAAAAACCACTTTTCGAGGAGGCTCGTTTTAACTCGGCTTTATTCAGGAACTTGAGTTATTTGAAAGGTATTACTTTTTTCTAAATTATCATATTCATGAACCACATGCGGTTTCGTAAGATAAATTTCTAATTCGTCATACTCATTTTGACCAACGGCGCCAGACCCTTGTCCTATAGAAATAACAAAACCTCCGGCGAGAGAAACGTCGGAGGCTGATTTTTGCGGACGATTAAGCTAACTACTAGGCGATACTATTGACGACCGTAACCGCATTCAATGTTCTCGGGAAACCATTCAGCGGAACGGCTACCTGGAGAGCATCAATCAAATTCTGTTTAGTCGCGCCTTCTTTAAGGTTTGCGTCTGCATGAGCCTTAAGCTGAGCTTCGCATCCGCCGAGCGCTGCAATCGCAGCAAAGACAACCAATTCACGATCCTTAACGGACATGCCGGTACGCGTATAGAAGTCACCGAAGCAATATCCGGACAAGTCATTGATCATGAGCGGTTTCATCGGTTCCGTCGTGTTCTTGTGCATCTGTGTGATCGCATCGCCGAAAATAGCAGTCTGAACTTCAATGCCTTTGGCCAAACGATTTTGATCGTTGACGGCGGTCTGAGAGGCTAACGGAAGACGGACACCAGCCTCCTTAAGAGCTTTGTTTACCCCTTCTAAAGCTTCTTTAACTCTACCTATTCCAACGTATGGCGCAGTCTGATAGACGGCTTCCTTAATCGCAATCGGTTCAACGGCTGCTTTCAAAGCTGCTGCTGTGACACCCTCAGCCTCTTCCGAAAGGCCCTGAGCTGCACATGTGGCCAATAAAACAAAATATTTTTGATTCGTCGCAAGTGTTGTTGCGCGTTTAGTAACGTTCATCATTCTCGCGATGATGGCGTCCATATCCGGATCCAAATTTCTTTCTTTTGCACTAACGGTATTTGTCATAACTGCTCCTGCTGCACCAACGGTGGCAGACAGTAATACTTTTCTTCTGTTCAAAACCATCTTTAACCCCTTTTAGTGACATAACTTAAAAACCTTCCGAGAGCCTGTTCTTCAGCAAGCTGATATTGAAGACAACCTAGCTGTGCTTTCCATTATCGCGACTCAATACAAACTCGTCATCTTCAAAACTTGAAGCCTTGGAAATTCCCGTTAATAACACCAGCCGACCGTTCATTTTCTCGATTTGGCTCCCTATTCCTAAAAATTCTAGAGTTCCTGTTTATTTATTTCCAATACTTATTTACAATCATCTTTAATGCAATAAATACATAAATTGAAAATCTCATGGACCTAAGAGTATTGATGTCATTTGTCACTGTGTGCAGGCTTGGCAACATCACGCGTGCTGCCGAAGCGCTTTACATATCTCAGCCCGCTTTGACACGGCAAATTCAGGAACTTGAACAAGAATTGGGCTGCAAGTTATTGGTGAGAAGCACTCGCAGTTTGTCGCTTACCGAGAACGGCTATCTCTTTTTACTTCGTGCTCAGGAAATATTAGACCTTGCCAAACAAGCCAAGACCGAGCTGTCAGAAAACGGAGACATCCTCCACGGTGTCGTTCGCGTAGGGATCGTTGAAAGTCGAATCATGGATTACTTTGCTGACGCAGTTGTGCAATTCAACCAAAGGTATCCGCACGTTCAACTTGAAGTCTATTCTGCTGACGGCGACGACTTAAAACGCTATGTCGATGAAAATAAACTGGATATGGCAATACTCATTGAGCCGGTGGAAAGCGCGAAGTACACCAAAATTCCCATCGATGTCATTGAAAAGTGGGGATTAGTTGTTCGCAATGAAGAAGTGCCGATCAAGAAAAAAACGCTGAGTTATGAAGAGATTATTGAACGAACCTTAATTCTTCCGCGCAGCTACATCGTGCTTTCTGAAATCAGCAGTTGGTTCAAAGTTCCGGAAAGTAAGTTCAAAGTTGCGGCCTATCATAATCTCGCATCCAATGCTTTAACAATGGTTGAGAAGGGAATCGGTTCCCTGCTTTGTATTGAAGGAAGTTTCACAAACCGTCCGAAGCCGAATCTCCGCTTCCTTCCGATTACGCCCGAAAGAACAACTTCACATGTCGCAGTCCGCAAGAAGAACAGAAAACTCTCAAAGCCTTGCGAAATCTTCTGGTCGGATATCGAACAATACTTTCCGGTCCAAAAATAAGTAAAGGCCTGAACGACAGATTCGCTCAGGCCATTTTTTCATTGATCCGGCGCCTTTCAGGGGTGTCGGATAATTTTTATTTTGGCATCGGCAGCTGGAGAACGTCTCCCAGAGCCATGCAGACACCCGCAATCACGATAATAGAAATAACGTTCAGCCAAAAACCTGCCTTAATCATTTCGCCGATCTGGATGCGGCCGGTACCGAAAATAATCGCATTCGGCGGTGTCGCAACCGGCATCATGAAGGCGGCAGAAGCACCAATAGTCGTCACTAAGAGCACTTGCTCCGTCGGAATACCGAGAACAGGAGCTGCAGCAGCCAGAAGCGGAAGCATCGTAGCAGCCAAAGCAGTGTTCGAAGTGAATTCCGTTGCGAAGATCACTAAAGTTGCGACCCCCAAGATCACGAGCACAGGCGGCAGACCAACGAAGGATGTTGCCTGGGCTGCGATGAGGTTGGCAGCGCCGGTTGCCTGAATACAAGCTGCCATAGAAAGGCCGCCTCCGAAAAGGAGAAGCACGTCCCAGGGAATATTGTCGCAGTGCTTCCAGTCAAGCGCTCTTTCACCGCGGGAAAAATTAACCGGAATACAGAAGAGAGACACACCGGCAGCCATTGCAATCACGGCATCACTAACCATTCTGAAAGGACGAACACCGTTTTCTAAGGTGAAGGAGCGAATCTGAGAACCGAGGCACCAAAGAACCACTGCACAAATGAAGACGATCAGAACTGAGATTTCACCGCGGGTCGGTTTGCCGATGTTCTTTAATTCGGTACGGATCCATTCACGGCCGCCGGCAATCTTTTGAATCTGTTCTCTGAAAAGCACCTTGGTTAAGAGCAGCCAGGAAAGAGGCATGAGGAGAAGAACCACCGGCATACCAACCTTCACCCACTGAACGATGGAAACATCAACACCGTACGTCTGCTGCACAAAGCGAACGAAGATACCGTTAGGAGGCGAACCGATAATTGTTCCCATACCGCCGATGGAAGCGCCATAAGCCACGGCTAACAGGACACAGATACCGAAGTTTCTTTCGCCCTTAGTAATGGTCGGAGAGTCGGAATTCTGACGAACCACGGACATGACGGCGATGGCGATCGGAACCATCATGGCTGCGGTTGCCGTATTCGACACCCACATGGAAATGAAACCTGTTGCGATCATCACACCGGCAATAATGGCGCCGGGAGAGGTACCGACAATTTGCATCGTCTTTAAAGCGATACGCTTATCGAGGCCCCAGCGCTGAATACCCGCTGCCAGCAGGAAGCCGCCTAAGAACAGATAAATCGTATCAGAGGCATAGGGCGTCAGCGTTTTTGCTAAAGTCGTAACATCGCAAAGAGGATAAAGAATAATCGGCAAAAGCGCCGTCACGGCAATCGGCACGGTTTCTGTAAACCACCAAAGGGCCATCCATAGCAGAATAGCTAAGCAGGCCTTTGCGGCATGGGAGACGGGAACCGAAGCTCCGGCACCGTTAACATACGCGTCCGGAAGAACCCAATATAAAAGCAGGGCTAAAACAGGGGCGGCAAAAAGAGCAATCGTTTTCGACTGTCTCGAGAAGGAACCCATTTGCAGTGGTGTTTCCATTGATACTCCTATGTATTGAGTTATCGAGCAGCTGTGCTCAAGGCGAAACAGATTTATTTAAGCACAAAAATTTGTTTATTCTTCGCGAGGCAAATTAAAAATTTCAACAGATTAAATCGAGTAGGGTTTCGCTGAGTTCCAGCGAACACCCTCTCACACCACCGCCCGTACCGATCTGGTAGGCCAAGTCA
>ENA-UESP01002131-UESP01002131.1-human-gut-metagenome-genome-assembly--contig:-NODE-2131-length-11392-cov-4.007601_pt1 | contig 11392 bp, 8 predicted proteins | sample MGYA00243003_ERZ508004 | MGnify/ENA primary metagenome ERZ508004 (study PRJEB26167, sample SAMN06115443) | human gut metagenome | host: Homo sapiens | place: China:Henan | collected 2015-07-29 | study...
ATCCCTTTCATCCACGCCATCAACTGCGCACCGTACCATGCGCCGAGGCTGTAGTAGATCATGTTGCGTACCACGCTGTTCATTCCCCACCACGGCAGCGGCAGGAAGTTGATCGCGATGCTTGCCAGCGCCAGCAGTCCCAGCATCGGCAGCTTCCAGCGGCTCAGCAGTTTACACAACGTGAAGTAGACCACCAGGGCATACAGATACCACAGGCTGGTGCTGGCGGTGAGCATCCCTTGCACAAATCCTAGGAGCGAATCGGCGTAGGCCGCGTTCGACGAGGTGGCAACCTCGCGATCGGGCGCCAGCCAGGCGTTCAGGTGGGTCAGCGCCTGCCATTGCAGAATCCCCCACAGCGCCAGAACCCAGACAATGCTCCAGATTCGCTTGTCGAGGCTGGTTCGCCAGTCCACCTCGTCAATATAACGACGGATCAGATAGCCGGAGATAAAGAAAAAGACCGGCATACGGAAGGGGGCGAGATAGAGATTAAAATAGATCCAGCATTTGGCGAGAAGGCCAGAGAGCGGGTGTTGCAGCCCGATCAGGTGCGGATAAAACGTGATAACCGAATGGTAGATAACCACCAGGCAGATGCACAGCCCTTTTATCTGGTTAATCCATAATGCTTTTTGTTTCATGGTGCGTGACGACCTTGTTGCCATAAACGAAACGCCGATTGTTGTAAAATGAAGCACTGATGTAATGGGTAACAGTCTGTATCAGGACGATTTTCGGAAAAGGTGGAGGCTGTTTGGCGGAAGTTAAGTCAGTAGCATGATGATTTATCTGAATTTTTCGGAAAAATGATTACCGAATCTTACGGTTTCAGTCATTTACGCTTAACGGATTCGCTTATATACTCGTGGGTCTGCTATCAGCAAACAGACGGATTTCATGTATCAACCTGTCGCACTCTTTATAGGCTTACGTTACATGCGTGGGCGCGCCGCGGACCGCTTCGGTCGCTTTGTCTCCTGGCTTTCGACTATTGGCATTACGCTTGGCGTGATGGCACTGGTGACGGTGCTTTCCGTCATGAACGGCTTTGAGCGCGAGCTGCAAAACAACATCCTTGGCCTGATGCCACAGGCAATTCTCTCTTCTGAGCATGGCTCTCTTAACCCGCAGCAACTCCCGGAAACGGCAGTCAAACTGGACGGCGTTAATCGCGTCGCACCTATTACTACCGGTGATGTGGTACTGCAAAGCGCGCGCAGCGTGGCGGTCGGGGTGATGCTCGGTATCGACCCGGCGCAAAAAGATCCACTAACGCCGTATCTGGTCAATGTGAAACAAACTGACCTCGAGCCGGGGAAATATAATGTCATCCTCGGTGAACAGCTTGCCTCACAGCTAGGCGTTAATCGCGGTGATCAAATCCGCGTGATGGTGCCATCTGCCAGCCAGTTCACGCCGATGGGGCGTATTCCAAGTCAGCGCCTGTTCAATGTGATTGGCACTTTCGCCGCCAACAGTGAAGTCGATGGCTATGAAATGCTGGTGAATATTGAGGATGCCTCGCGTCTGATGCGTTATCCGGCAGGCAATATTACCGGCTGGCGTTTGTGGCTGGATGAGCCGCTGAAAGTTGACTCTTTAAGTCAGCAAAAACTGCCTGAAGGCAGCAAATGGCAGGACTGGCGTGACCGTAAAGGCGAGCTGTTCCAGGCCGTACGCATGGAAAAAAATATGATGGGCTTACTGCTGAGCCTGATTGTCGCCGTTGCGGCGTTTAACATTATTACCTCACTAGGGCTGATGGTAATGGAGAAGCAGGGCGAAGTAGCGATCCTGCAAACGCAAGGCTTAACTCCGCGACAAATCATGATGGTCTTTATGGTGCAAGGGGCCAGCGCCGGGATTATCGGTGCGATCCTCGGAGCGGCGCTTGGCGCCCTGCTTGCCAGCCAGTTAAATAATCTGATGCCGATAATCGGCGTCCTGCTTGATGGCGCGGCGCTGCCGGTGGCTATCGAACCTTTACAGGTCATTGTTATTGCGCTGGTGGCGATGGCTATCGCGCTGCTGTCTACGCTTTACCCTTCATGGCGCGCTGCCGCCACTCAACCCGCTGAGGCTTTACGTTATGAATAAGATCCTGTTGCAATGCGACAACCTGTGCAAACGCTATCAGGAAGGCAGTGTGCAAACCGATGTGCTGCACAATGTCAGTTTCAGCGTCGGCGAAGGTGAAATGATGGCGATCGTCGGTAGCTCTGGTTCCGGTAAAAGTACCTTGCTGCACCTGCTGGGCGGGCTGGATACGCCAACCTCCGGCGATGTGATTTTTAATGGTCAGCCAATGAGCAAACTGTCGTCGGCAGCGAAAGCTGAACTGCGCAACCAGAAGCTGGGCTTTATTTATCAGTTTCACCACCTGCTGCCGGATTTTACCGCCCTGGAAAACGTGGCTATGCCGCTGCTGATTGGCAAGAAAAAGCCCGCTGAAATCAACAGCCGTGCACTTGAGATGTTAAAAGCGGTGGGGCTGGAGCATCGTGCGAATCACCGCCCATCTGAACTTTCTGGCGGCGAACGCCAGCGTGTGGCGATTGCCCGTGCGCTGGTGAATAACCCGCGCCTGGTACTGGCGGATGAACCTACCGGTAACCTCGATGCGCGTAACGCCGACAGCATCTTCCAGTTGCTTGGGGAATTGAATCGCTTGCAGGGCACCGCCTTCCTGGTGGTTACTCACGACCTGCAACTGGCGAAACGTATGAGCCGCCAGTTAGAAATGCGTGATGGTCGTCTGACGGCGGAACTGAGCCTGATGGGGGCGGAGTAATGGCGATGCCTTTATCGTTATTAATTGGCCTGCGTTTTAGTCGCGGACGGCGGCGCGGCGGCATGGTGTCGCTGATCTCCGTCATTTCTACCATTGGCATTGCCCTCGGCGTGGCGGTATTGATCGTCGGCTTAAGCGCGATGAACGGCTTTGAACGCGAACTGAACAACCGTATTCTGGCGGTGGTGCCGCATGGTGAAATCGAGGCGGTGGATCAGCCGTGGACTAACTGGCAGGAAGCACTGGATCACGTGCAAAAAGTGCCGGGTATTGCCGCTGCCGCGCCGTATATCAATTTCACCGGGCTGGTGGAAAGTGGCGCGAATCTTCGCGCAATCCAGGTGAAGGGCGTTAACCCGCAACAGGAACAGCGTCTGAGCGCATTACCCTCGTTTGTCCAGGGCGATGCGTGGCGCAATTTTAAAGCGGGCGAACAGCAAATTATCATCGGCAAAGGCGTGGCGGATGCGCTGAAAGTGAAGCAGGGGGATTGGGTGTCGATTATGATCCCCAACTCGAATCCCGAGCATAAACTGATGCAGCCAAAACGTGTGCGTTTGCACGTTGCCGGTATTTTGCAGTTGAGTGGTCAACTCGATCACAGTTTTGCCATGATCCCGCTGGCGGATGCCCAACAATATCTTGATATGGGTTCCAGCGTGTCAGGTATTGCCCTTAAAATGACGGATGTTTTCAACGCCAATAAGCTGGTACGCGATGCGGGTGAAGTGACCAACAGCTATGTTTATATTAAAAGCTGGATTGGTACTTACGGCTATATGTATCGCGATATCCAAATGATCCGCGCCATTATGTATCTGGCGATGGTACTGGTGATTGGCGTGGCCTGTTTCAACATCGTCTCCACCTTAGTGATGGCGGTGAAAGACAAGAGTGGCGATATCGCAGTATTAAGAACGCTGGGGGCGAAAGATGGTTTAATTCGCGCCATCTTTGTCTGGTATGGATTGCTGGCAGGGCTGTTCGGCAGCCTGTGTGGTGTGATTATCGGCGTAGTGGTTTCACTGCAACTTACCCCGATTATTGAGTGGATTGAAAAGTTGATCGGTCATCAGTTCCTCTCCAGCGATATCTATTTTATTGATTTCCTGCCATCGGAATTGCACTGGCTGGACGTCTTCTACGTACTGGTCACAGCATTGTTGCTGAGTCTTTTGGCAAGTTGGTATCCGGCGCGGCGCGCCAGTAATATTGACCCTGCGCGAGTCCTTAGCGGCCAGTAAAGGCAGTACATTAAAACAAGGAGCGGCAATGTATTACGGGTTTGATATTGGTGGAACAAAAATTGCGCTTGGCGTGTTTGATAGCGGTCGGCAGTTGCAGTGGGAAAAGCGGGTGCCGACACCGCGTGACAGCTATGACGCATTTTTAGATGCAGTGTGTGAGCTGGTAGCTGAAGCTGACCAACGTTTTGGCTGTAAAGGTTCTGTCGGCATCGGTATTCCGGGAATGCCGGAAACAGAAGATGGTACGCTGTATGCCGCCAATGTCCCCGCTGCCAGCGGTAAACCGCTGCGTGCCGACCTGAGCGCACGTCTTGATCGCGATGTACGCCTTGATAACGATGCCAACTGTTTTGCCCTTTCAGAAGCCTGGGATGATGAATTTACTCAATATCCACTGGTGATGGGGTTGATTCTCGGCACCGGCGTTGGCGGCGGGCTGATTTTCAACGGCAAACCGATTACCGGTAAAAGCTACATTACCGGCGAGTTTGGCCATATGCGTCTGCCGGTTGATGCGTTAACCATGATGGGGTTGGATTTCCCGTTACGCCGCTGCGGCTGTGGTCAGCATGGCTGCATTGAAAATTATCTGTCTGGTCGCGGTTTTGCGTGGCTGTATCAACACTATTATCATCAACCGTTGCAGGCTCCCGAAATTATTGCGCTTTATGATCAAGGCGATGAGCAGGCAAGGGCGCACGTTGAGCGTTATCTGGATTTATTAGCGGTTTGTCTGGGAAATATCCTGACCATTGTTGACCCTGACCTGGTCATCATTGGTGGTGGCTTATCGAATTTCCCGGCAATCACAACGCAACTGGCGGACAGGCTGCCTCGTCATCTCTTACCTGTAGCTCGTGTTCCGCGCATTGAACGCGCGCGCCACGGTGATGCGGGAGGAATGCGTGGTGCGGCCTTCCTACATCTAACCGATTAAACAACAGAGGTTGCTATGCTGTCGCGTCGGGGTCATCGGTTAAGTCGTTTTCGTAAAAATAAACGCCGCCTGCGCGAGCGTTTGCGTCAGCGTATTTTTTTCAGAGATAAAGTGGTGCCGGAAGCAATGGAAAAACCAAGAGTACTCGTACTGACAGGGGCAGGAATTTCTGCGGAATCAGGTATTCGTACCTTTCGCGCCGCAGATGGCCTGTGGGAAGAACATCGGGTTGAAGATGTGGCAACGCCGGAAGGTTTCGATCGCGATCCTGAACTGGTGCAAGCGTTTTATAACGCCCGTCGTCGACAGCTGCAGCAGCCAGAAATTCAGCCTAACGCCGCGCATCTTGCGCTGGCTAAACTGCAAGACGCCCTCGGCGATCGCTTTTTGCTGGTGACGCAGAATATCGACAACCTGCATGAACGCGCAGGTAATACCAATGTGATTCATATGCATGGGGAACTGCTGAAAGTTCGTTGTTCACAAAGTGGTCAGGTTCTCGACTGGACCGGAGACGTTACGCCAGAAGATAAATGCCATTGTTGCCAGTTCCCGGCACCCTTGCGCCCGCACGTCGTTTGGTTTGGCGAAATGCCACTCGGCATGGATGAAATTTATATGGCGTTGTCGATGGCCGATATTTTCATTGCCATTGGCACATCCGGGCATGTTTATCCGGCGGCTGGGTTTGTTCACGAAGCGAAACTGCATGGCGCGCACACCGTGGAACTGAATCTTGAACCGAGTCAGGTTGGTAATGAATTTGCCGAGAAATATTACGGCCCGGCAAGCCAGGTGGTGCCTGAGTTTGTTGAAAAGTTGCTGAAGGGATTAAAAGCGGGAAGCATTGCCTGATGCACTACGCTTATCAGGCCTGCAAGGGGACGCAATTAATTGAATTTGCGGGTTTTGTGGGCCGGATAAGGCGTTCGCGCCCCATCCGGCATAATACACGCGCACTTTTCCGGCCTCTTTTATCGTTTACTCGTCAATAACAATGCGGCAATAAACGTACAGACACCAATTAGCCCTGCCCAGAGTGGCGATATTCTGGTAATCGCAAAGCTATTATCGATATACAGGCATAAAGCCTGATAGCCCATATTGGCAATAGTCATCGCCACTGCAAATTTTAACGCATAAATAAAACGAGTCGTGTAGTAAAAGATCCTGGAAAATAAGATAAACGTCGCAGCCCAGGCGATAAAACCTAATGTGTTGGTGCTGCCGGGGGGAGCATTTTCATGCTGTTGTCCTGGATGCGGATAATACGTTAGTGGCGGCGTCGATTGTTTTAATATCTGTGCTTGTAGAACAGCCAATGCATTATTGATTCCCTGATACCAGAGATCTGCATTTAAATAAGCCAGCGTGTGATTTTCTATCAGAAGGCCGAGATGTTTATCGTCCAGACCACTTTCAACCCTACAAGACCTTCCCGCTGATGGGACTGGATATGACGGACGAACACGACGAAGTAACTCCTCTCTCCGAATATGCACGGATGGCATTGAACCGCCCGGAACCAAGTAAGGAAAATATCATGTGTGTGATTGACGAAGCATGTTCTTCCTGCGTACAGATTAATTATGAAATCACCAATCTTTGCCGGGGATGTGTGGCACGCAGCTGCTATATGAATTGCCCTAAGGATGCAATACGTTTCAAGAAAAACGGTCAGGCAATGATTGATCATGATACTTGCGTCAGTTGCGGTATCTGCCATAAGAGTTGTCCTTATCACGCGATTGTATATATCCCCGTTCCTTGCGAAGAATCCTGTCCGGTGAAAGCTATCAGCAAAGATGAGCATGGCGTGGAACATATTGACGAAAGCAAGTGCATCTACTGTGGAAAATGTATGAATGCCTGCCCGTTCGGTGCTATCTTTGAGATTTCACAAACCTTTGATGTACTGCAACACATCAAGAAAGGAGAAAAGTTGGTAGCTATCATCGCTCCGTCTATCCTCGGACAGTTCAAGACTTCTATCGAACAGGTATACGGCGCCTTTAAAGAAATAGGATTCACCGACATTATCGAAGTAGCCGAAGGAGCCATGATGACCACCAGCAATGAGGCACACGAACTGCTGGAAAAACTGGAAGAAGGACAGAAATTCATGACTACTTCCTGCTGTCCTTCTTACATTGAACTAGTAGAAAAGCACATGACGGAAATGAAACCGTACGTTTCCACCACAGGATCACCGATGTATTATGCGGCACGAATCGCCAAAGAGAAACATCCGGATGCGAAGATTGTATTTGTCGGTCCATGCGTAGCCAAACGAAAAGAGGTACGCCGTGACGATGCTGTAGACTATATCCTGACATTCGAGGAAGTAGGTTCTATTTTGGATGGAATGGACATTCAGCTGGAACAGGTGAATTCTTTCTCTATACTGCATACTTCCGTCCGCGAAGCACATGGTTTTGCACAAGCCGGTGGTGTGATGGGAGCCGTAAAAGCATATCTGAAAGAAGAAGCGGACAAGATCAATGCTATCCAAGTGTCGGATATCAACAAAAAAAATATAGCCTTGCTGCGTGCCTGTGCCAAAACAGGAAAAGCAGCGGGACAGTTTATCGAAGTGATGGCTTGCGAAGGTGGCTGTATCACCGGACCGAGTACGCACAACGACATTGTTTCAGGACGTCGTCAATTAGCACAAGAGCTGCTCAAGCGGAAAGAAAGCTATGAGACAATGGATAGATAAACTGCGAGAAGAAAGGACACTCCGACCGGAAGAATTCCGGCAACTGCTGACCGAATGTGACGGAGAATCATTGCGCTATATCAATAAACAGGCGCAAGAAGTCAGTCTCCGTCATTTCGGAAACCGGATTTTTATTCGCGGACTGATTGAAGTCAGTAACTGTTGTCGAAATAACTGCTATTACTGCGGTATCCGGAAAGGGAATCCGAATCTGGAACGTTATCGGTTATCCACAGAAAATATACTGAATTGCTGCAAGCAAGGGTATGGACTCGGCTTCCGTACCTTTGTGCTGCAAGGAGGAGAAGACCCCGCACTGACAGAGGAACGGATAGAGGATATAGTCTCAACGATTCGCCGGAGTTATCCCGATTGCGCCATAACACTGTCACTCGGTGAAAAGTCACGGGAAGCATACGAACGTTTCTTTCAGGCAGGCGCCAACCGCTATCTGCTGCGTCACGAGACTTATGACAAAGAACATTATCAACAACTGCACCCTGCCGGTATGTCATGCGAGCATCGTCTGCAATGCTTACGGGATTTAAAGGACATCGGCTATCAGACAGGTACCGGAATTATGGTCGGCAGTCCGGGACAGACGATAGAACACCTGATTCAGGATATTCTGTTTATCGAACAGCTTCGCCCCGAAATGATTGGTATCGGCCCCTTCCTGTCTCATCGCGACACACCTTTTGCCCAGTCCCCCAGCGGAACCGTGGAACGGACGCTCCTTTTATTATCCATCTTCCGTCTGATGCATCCGTCGGCGCTGATTCCGGCAACTACGGCACTGGCTACCCTCACTCCCGACGGCCGGGAACAGGGAATACTGGCAGGCGCCAATGTTGTCATGCCCAATTTGTCGCCACAGGAAGAACGCAAAAAGTACAATCTGTATAATAACAAAGCCTCCCTCGGAGCGGAATCTGCGGAAGGACTCAACATATTGCAACAGCAGCTGGAAAAGATCGGTTATCAAATCTCCTTCTCCAGAGGCGATTACAAACAATAAAGAAATGTATAAAGTAGATTCACCCCAAGCAGAAGAATTCATTCATCATGAAGAGATTCTGGAAACTCTTGAATATGCATGGAGTCACAAAGACAACCGCGCATTCATAGAACAGCTGATCGAAAAAGCCGCTCTTTGCAAGGGACTGACGCACCGTGAAGCAGCTACCCTGCTGGAATGCGACCAACCTGACCTGATAGAACGAATCTTCCATCTCGCCAAAGAAATCAAACAGAAGTTTTACGGCAACCGTATCGTTATGTTCGCACCGCTTTACCTGTCGAACTATTGCGTAAACGGATGCGTATATTGCCCTTATCATGCCAAAAACAAAACAATCGCCCGCAAGAAACTGACGCAGGAAGAAATACGCAAGGAAGTAATCGCTTTGCAGGATATGGGGCATAAACGTCTGGCACTTGAAGCCGGCGAACATCCGACTCTCAACTCACTGGAGTATATACTGGAATCCATCCGGACCATTTATAGTATCAGACACAAGAATGGGGCTATCCGCCGTGTAAACGTAAATATCGCCGCCACTACCGTCGAGAACTATCGCCGGTTGAAAGATGCCGGCATCGGCACGTATATCCTATTTCAGGAAACTTATCACAAAAAGAACTACGAAGCTCTCCACCCCACCGGACCGAAAAGTAACTATGCTTATCATACCGAAGCAATGGACCGCGCCATGGAAGGCGGCATAGACGATGTAGGAATGGGAGTACTCTTCGGACTGAATACCTATCGCTATGACTTCGTAGGATTACTGATGCACGCAGAACATCTGGAAGCCCGTTTCGGTGTGGGTCCGCACACTATCAGCGTACCGCGCATCTGTTCGGCGGACGACATCGATGCGGGGGATTTTCCCAATGCGATTTCCGATGATATATTCAGCAAGATTGTTGCTGTCATCCGGATAGCGGTTCCTTACACCGGCATGATTATATCCACACGTGAATCACAGGAGTCCCGCGAAAAAGTACTTGAACTCGGTATCTCACAAATCAGCGGCGGCTCCCGCACCAGCGTAGGCGGCTATGCGGAAACGGAACTTCCGGAAGATAACTCCGCACAATTTGATGTAAGCGACACCCGGACTCTGGACGAAGTGGTCAACTGGCTGCTCGAATCAGGATATATCCCCAGCTTCTGCACCGCCTGCTATCGGGAAGGACGCACCGGGGACCGATTTATGTCCTTAGTCAAATCGGGACAGATAGCCAACTGCTGCGGCCCCAATGCATTAATGACTCTGAAAGAATACCTCGAAGATTATGCGTCGGAAGACACCCGAATCAAAGGTATGAAGCTGATAGCCAAAGAGACCGACCGGATTCCGAATCCCAAAATCAGAGAAATAGCCATCCGGAACTTAAAAGATATTTCGGAAGGAAAAAGAGATTTCAGATTTTAAGGGGCAAGGTGCCCCTGCCAAGTTTCCATGCGGATAATTAACGTTACAACAATTGCTTGATTTATGAATTTAGTCCACACCCCCAATGCCAACCGGCTCCACATCGCCCTCTTCGGAAAGCGTAACAGCGGAAAATCCTCCCTGATCAATGCGCTGACCGGACAGGATACCGCTCTTGTTTCCGATACTCCCGGAACAACGACCGATCCCGTACAGAAAGCAATGGAAATTCACGGTATCGGTCCTTGTCTGTTCATTGATACTCCGGGATTTGACGATGAAGGTGAGTTAGGAAACAGACGTATCGAACGCACATGGAAAGCCGTAGAGAAAACCGATATCGCCCTTCTGCTTTGTGCAGGTGGTGGCTCTGCCGAGGAAACCGGAGAACCGGACTTTACCGAAGAACTTCATTGGCTGGAACAACTCAAGGCAAAAAACATCCCGACCATTCTGCTCATCAACAAGGCAGATATACGGAAGAACACCGCATCCTTTGCCATCCGGATAAAGGAGACTTTTGGAAGCCAGCCGATTCCTGTCAGTGCCAAAGAGAAGACAGGCGTCGAACTGATACGACAAGCCATTCTGGAAAAGTTGCCGGAAGATTTCGATCAGCAAAGTATCACAGGCAGCCTGGTAACGGAAGGAGATCTTGTCTTACTGGTCATGCCACAAGATATTCAAGCCCCCAAAGGGAGGCTTATTTTGCCACAAGTACAGACAATGCGGGAATTGCTCGACAAGAAATGTCTGATCATGAGCTGCACCACAGATAAGTTACAGGAAACGTTGCAAGCCCTCTCCCGCCCTCCTAAACTGATTATTACAGACTCACAAGTCTTTAAAACAGTTTACGAGCAAAAACCGGAAGAAAGCAGACTGACTTCTTTTTCCGTCCTTTTTGCCGGCTATAAAGGAGATATCCGATACTATGTGAAAAGCGCCTCAGCCATCGGAAGTCTGACAGAATCTTCCCGTGTACTGATAGCCGAAGCCTGCACACACGCCCCTCTATCCGAAGACATCGGGAGAGTAAAACTCCCGCATCTGTTAAGAAAGCGGATTGGAGAAAAGTTATCGATAGATATCGTGGCGGGAACTGATTTCCCGCAGGATCTTACTCCTTATTCTTTGGTTATCCATTGCGGCGCTTGTATGTTCAACCGCAAATATGTGCTGAGCCGCATCGAAAGAGCAAGGTTACAAAATGTGCCGATGACAAATTACGGAGTAGCTATCGCTTTCCTCAAC
>ENA-UESP01002133-UESP01002133.1-human-gut-metagenome-genome-assembly--contig:-NODE-2133-length-11387-cov-7.671530_pt1 | contig 11387 bp, 5 predicted proteins | sample MGYA00243003_ERZ508004 | MGnify/ENA primary metagenome ERZ508004 (study PRJEB26167, sample SAMN06115443) | human gut metagenome | host: Homo sapiens | place: China:Henan | collected 2015-07-29 | study...
CTTCAGCTTGCAAGCGTGCTGGGCGTGGAGGAAGAAAACGGCTTCACCCTCAACTACGACAAGTACAACTGGGAAGAACACCCGGACCATTTCATTCTGCAGGATGCGGACCAGCCCATCGACTTTGGCGAGGGCAAAAAGAACATCTACGCGCTGGAAGGCACCGAGGTGCTGGTGCAGCGGGGCAGGGAAGTGCAGATGGCGGCCCACGATTATGGCAAGGGCCGCGCCGTGTACATCAGCGGCGTGCCCTACAGCTTTGCCAACAGCCGCACCCTTTACCGGGCCATCCTGTGGAGCGCCCACAGCGAGGAGGAGCTGCACACCTGGTTCAGCTCCAACTACAACGTGGAAGTTCATGCCTACGTCAAGAACGGCAAGTATTGTGTGGTGAACAACACCTACGAGCCGCAGGACACCACCGTTTACACCACAGACGGCAGCAGCTTTGCGTTGCATCTGGATGCCAACGAGATCAAGTGGTATGAGATCTAAGTTCTCCTTTTCATAACCGAACACAACGGGCAGCTCTGTTACCAGAGCCGCCCGTTGTGTTTGTTGTATCTGCCGATAACTCAACCTGTGTCAATCGAACGCTGCATAAGAACAAGCGTGCCCCTGCCTGTGGCAAGGCAGACGAAGAATATCTGCTGACCACTAAGCTGTTCTGCGGCAAGTGCGGTGCGCTGATGTTTGGCGAAAGCGGAACCAGTGCCACCGGACGCACCTACTATTATTATAAATTCATTTTCTTCTGTTTTGCGCCGCGCCAGGGCTGACACGCCTCCAAACAGCTCAGATTTCCTCCCTATTTTTCATGCAAATTATTGCAAGAAATCCCAAATTAGCTTGAAACGCTTTTCACACGATGATAAAATAGTAACAATGCCTTTTATAGAAGAATCCGCACAAAATCAGTGTGGACAGGCCGCGAGCATGGGGATTCCTGTGGGGTGTGTAAGAATCACCAAAATCAAGGCAACACTGCTCTCCGAAAATGTGAGGAAAGTATATTTATATGATGAAAAAGATCTCCCGCCGCTCCTTTTTGCAGGCTTGCGGCGTTGCAGCTGCCACGGCAGCGCTGACCGCCTGCGGCGGCAGTAAGGCTGAAAGCAAAACGGAAGATGCGCACGAGGCCATCACCTTTATGGCACCTTATAAAGAGGTAGAAGCCTTTATTGAGCAGGTGCACAGCGTTTACCCGGAAGTGAACGTTGAAGTCGTGCCCTACAGCGGCGATAACACCACCACCTGCCTGCAGAACATGTTTGCGGCGGGCGATCTGCCGGACGTTTGCACCTTGACCTACTACGACCCCCGGCTCGATCTGGTCTCCGACAAACTGCTGGATCTTTCCGGTTACGATTTTACCGACAACTATGTGGAGTCCCGTCTGCAGGACGTGTTCGACAACGGTGCCATCTACCTGCTGCCCTCGACCTACAACTGCTACGGCATCACCTACAACAAGACCCTGCTGAAGAAATACGGCTGGGAACTGCCCAATTCTTTCGCTGAACTGGAAGTGCTGGCTGCAAAAGCCAAGGAAGCCGGGGTCGATCTCTGCCTGCCGCAGATCCAGTATCCGGGCTACGGTTTCCAGTATCTGTGCAACATTGCAGATGCCGATTTCCTTGGCACACTGGACGGCAGACTGTGGCAGAAGGATTATCTTTCCGGCAAGGCGAACGTCAGCAACACCCCCGGCATGATGCAGGCAATGGCGTATGTCAAAAAGTGGAAGGACATCGGGATGCTGAACGACTCCGGCGATGCTCTTGACGACAATGTGACCCGGCAGAGGATGGCCGAGGGCAACACCCTGTTTCTGATGGGCGGCACCAACGGCATCGTGGAGGCAGACGACAACGCCGATCAATTCGGCCTGATGCCGTATCTTTCCGAGGACGGCACCCAGAACGTTTTTGTGCTGAATGTGAACCGCTTCTATGGTCTGAACAAAAAGCTGAAACAGAGCCCCCAGAAGCTGGAAGACGCGCTCAAGGTGATGCGTGTGCTTTCCACCGTTGCAGGCACCAGCGCTCTGCAGCCCGCAACGGTGCTGAAAAGCAGCCTGCTGCCTTTCAAGGGTGCAAAAGCGGACGGCACCTACTATGCCGACATCGCCGATGCCCTGAATGCGGGCAACACCGCGCCCTTTATCTACTCCGGCTGGGAAAACACCGTCGTGACCACCGGCCTTAAAATGCTGGACTTTATCAAGGGCAACGCCACCATGGAGGATGTCGTCCGTCAGCTGGACAAGGATCAGGACAGTGTGGTGAACAACACCCCGGAGGTCATCACTACCGTTACGGAGGAACTTTCGCAGCAGGACTGCGCCATGCTGGTGGGCCGCTGCTTTGCACAGGCTACCGGCAGCGACCTTGCGCTGGTCTCGCTGAGCACCTGGATTCCCGGCAACCCGTCCGAACAGAACCACCACGGCGTAGCCGCCAAGCTGTACGCCAAGGGCATTACGGATTACGACCTTTCGGTCATCCTGCCCACCGGCTGGAACCGCACCATCCAGACCGTTGCCCTGACCGGGCAGCAGATCAGCGAACTGCTGGCTTCTGGTTACGATGCCTTACGGCAACGGCAAGGGCTATCCCTATGTGCTGGTAAGCCCAGTGCAGCCGGAGGCGGGCAAGACTTATCAGGTTGCCATCTGCGGTGTGAGCGACCAGCTGGCTGCCGAAGCAACGGTCACAGACAGCGGCGTGGTGGGCATGGATGCCGCGAAAGCCTTCTTTGGCGCATACACCACCATCAGCCGGGCAGACACCGCATGGAGCTGAACAAAACGGACAGGAGATACTGGATGTGAACAACAAAATCTATAAAAAGCTGTTTGTGGGCTTCGGCTTTGTCATCATCGTGTTGATCCTGAACCTTTTTGCCATGAGCCAGACCTACATCCAGAACCTTGTCTACCACGAGCGGCTGAGCCAGATGGAAGAGGTCACCCACCAGATGTTCCGCAGTCTGGAGGATGTGATCGACAACCACTGGAACGAGGTGGATGTACAATGCAATTATTTATACTACACCCCGCTGGAGACCGATACCGATCTCTACCGCTATCTGAAAAAGCTGTCGGAGCTTTCCAATTACCATGAAAAACAGGTCGAATTGATTGCCGTGGACTCTGCCGGACATTATTATACCGAGCATGGCCGCATGGGGCTGCTGCGGGGAATGACCTATCTGGAAAGCGCACCGCAGCGGGTCAGCTACGTTGCCAACTCGCTGACCGTGGATGATTCCCGGATGGTGTTCCTGAACCAGCTCTCCACCCCCATCACACTGCAAAGCGAGATCGGCGAGATCACCCTGCGCTACTTCGGCACCTCCCAGTGCATGACCCAGCTGAACGATTATTTCCGCTGCGACGCCTACGAAAATAACAACAGCGTCTATGTGCTGGACAACGATGGCTTCAAGCTGTTCAACGCCAATGATACCGAGCTGCTGAAGGGGCACAACGTATACACCGTGCTCTCCCAGATGTCCTATCTGCACGGTTCTTCCTTTGCAGCAGCAAAGGAGCGGTTTGCCCGCACAGGCTCCTGTTATTCCAACGCCGTGCTGGACGGGACCGAGTATTTCTACGCCCTGAAGCAGATGGAAAACGCCCAGTGGACGCTGGCGTTCCTTGTTCCGGCAGAATATGTGGCCGTGAATACGCAGAAGCTGGTCAGTCTCGTCACGGCCAGCATGATAGGCTTTGCCGTGGTGTTCTCGATCATGGCAGTTCTCGTTGGCTGGTTCCTCCTGCGGGAAAAGCAGCAGCGGGAGCTGCGGGCTGAAAAAGAGACGAACCTCCGTCTGGAACAATACAACATCCAGCTGACGCAGGCAAACGACGAGATGCGGCGGGCGCAGGATGCTGCCGCAGAGGCGCTGCAATCCGCCGAGCGTGCCAGCAAAGCCAAGACGGACTTCCTTTCCAACATGAGCCACGATATCCGCACCCCCATGAACGCCATCATCGGCATTACCACTCTGATGAAAAACGAGCTGCACCAGCCGGAAAAGCTTGCCGAGCATCTGGGCAAGCTGGAAAGCTCCGGCCAGCTGTTGCTGGGCATCATCAACAATATTCTGGATATGAGCCGCATCGAGAGCGGCAAGACCACCCTGAATGTGGAAAAGATGAATCTGCCCCAACAGATCAGCCAGCTGGACAGCATCATCCGCCAGCAGGCAGGCCAGAGCCGCCAGACCTTTACGGTAAACACCCATCTGCAGCACGAAAACGTGCTGGCCGACCCCAACCGCTTGAATCAGGTGCTGATGAACATCCTCTCCAACGCGGTCAAGTATACGCCCACCGGCGGACACATCCGATTTGAGGTGGAAGAGCTGCCCCGGAACGAGCACTACGCCCGATACCGCTTTGTGGTGCAGGATGACGGCATCGGCATGAGCGCGGACTACCAAAAGACCCTTTTTGACCCCTTTACCCGTGAGGAGCGCTCCGGCACCAACAAGGTGCAGGGCACCGGCCTTGGCATGGCCATCACCAAGAGCATCGTGGACCTGATGGGCGGCTCTATCAATGTGGAAAGCGCCACCGGCAAGGGAACCCGCTTTGAGGTGGTGCTGGAATTTCCCATTGACGCCGAGGCAGACCATGCGCAGCAGGTGCAGGCCCTGCCGGAGGAAGCGGAAGAAACTTCGCCCCTGTCCGGCATGAAGTTCCTCTGCGCCGAGGATAACGCCATCAACGCCGAGATTTTGCAGATGCTGCTGGAAGCCAAGGGTGCCAGCTGCACCATCTGCCCCAACGGTCAGGAGATCGTGGACGCCTTTGCCAATGTCAAGCCCGGCGAGTATGACATGATCCTGATGGATGTGCAGATGCCGGTGATGGACGGCCTGGAGGCCACCCGCCGCATCCGCAATGGCGAAAATCCGCTGGGCCAGGTCATCCCCATCCTTGCCATGACGGCCAACGCCTTCCTTGAGGATATGCAAAAGAGCAAGGAAGCCGGCATGGATGCACATCTCTCCAAGCCCGTGGACATTGCAGCACTGGAACAGACCGTCAAGCGCTTCCGTGTTACCCCCCCCCAATTAAATAGTGGAAAACCACGTTTCCGCAGATGAAACAGACATGATGTAAATGATGGAGAAGAAGGTCAGAACGTGAATACATTTTCCGAGATCGAGGAATATTACAAAGCGCGGGAACAGCAGCTGTTGAGAAAACTTCATCAACAGGAGGCCGCTCTTGCCGCGGCAAATCAAAAGCTGAAACAATTGACCGAAGATCAGAAAGTATCGGAGGACGAAACAGCCCGGCAGCGTGCCGCACGGGAGCAGCAGTTTAGAGACGAGCTTTATCGGGACCCGCTGACAGGAATTTACAACCGCCGCTATTACGAAGAGGTCGTCCGCAAAGCCATCGGCCCGGAGGGTGTCGCACTGCTGGATGTGGATGATTTCAAGATCTGCAACGATACTTATGGGCATTATGCCGGGGATATGGCACTGAAAACGGCGGCAAAAGCCATTCAGTCCTGCATCCGGGAGTCGGATCTGCTCATCCGCTACGGCGGGGATGAATTTCTGCTGGTGTTACCCGGCATTCCGGGAGACTTTCTGCAGACCAAACTGGAACAGATCCGCACGGCCGCGCAGATGACATCGGTACCCGGCTATTCGCATTTCCGCATCTCGCTGAGCATCGGCGGAACGATACAGACGATCACCGACCCTATGGAAAATATCGTGCGCCGTGCGGATTGGCTGATGTATCAGGCAAAGTGCCGCAAGAATGCCGTCATGGTGGAGGTCCCGGGGCATAATCTGTCCGCTTTGGAAAAGCTTTTGCAGGAAAAAACCCAGATCCTGCTTGTGGATGACTCTAAAATGAACCGCATGTTACTGCGAGAGATTTTAGGAGATGGCTACCACATTCTGGAAGCGGAAAACGGGCAGGAATGCATGGAAAAATTGCGGGCGGAGGCCGGGAACATCGCGCTGGTGTTGCTGGACATCAATATGCCGGTCATGGACGGTTTCGAGGTGCTCAAGGCTATGAACGCCAACCACACCATCGAGGATACCCCGGTCATCATGATCTCCAGCGAGGACTCCGACGCGGCGATCCGGCGCTCCTATGAACTGGGCGCGAGTGATTATGTCAACCGCCCCTTTGATGCTCGTATCGTGTACCGCCGCGTGACCAACACCATCAAGCTGTATGCCAAGCAGCGGCGGCTGGTGCAGATGGTCTCTGACCAGATCCGCGCTCGTGAAAATAATACGGATATGCTGGTGGGTGTTCTGAGCCATATCGTAGAGTTCCGCAACGGCGAAAGCGGCGCCCATGTGCGGCACATCCGTATCATCACAGAAACGCTGCTCCACCGTCTGCTGGAGATCAGCAGCAGATACTCTATCACCGCGGAACAGCAGGATATGATCCCGCTGGCCTCCGCTTTGCATGACATCGGTAAGATCGGCATTGACGAAAAGATCCTCAATAAGCCCGGCAGGCTGACCCCGGAGGAATTCAAGGTCATTCAGACCCACAGTATGCTGGGAGCCAAGATGCTGCACGATCTGGATGGTTTTGCCGAGCAGCCGCTGCTGCAAACGGCCTACGAGATCGCCCGCTGGCACCACGAACGCTGGGATGGGCGCGGCTACCCGGATGGGCTGAAAGGGGATGAAATTCCCATCAGCGCACAACTGGTCTCGCTGGCTGATGTGTACGACGCGCTGACCAGTGAACGCTGCTACAAAAAAGCCTTCTCCCACGAAAAAGCCGTGCAGATGATCCTGAACGGCGAGTGCGGGGCGTTCAACCCGCTGCTGCTGCAGTGCCTGACGGATGTGCAGGCTGACCTGAAAGAAGAATTAAAGCAATACAACTGAGCAGCGGACGCAATCAAAATAGGAGTATAAAAAGCCCAAATGAAACACAGAATCTCACGCCGTGCATTTCTGCACGGCTGCACGCTGCTGGCGGCATCTGCTGCCGTCGGCAGCCTGACTTCCTGCGGCGGAGCGAACGCGATGGAGAGCGGTCTTCCGCAGATCATTGTGGGGAGCGATACCTATCCGCCCTATATTTATCTGAACAATGACGGCATTCCCGCCGGGATCGATGTGGAGATCGCCACCGAGGCGTTCCGCCGCATGGGGTATGCTGCCCGGTTTGAAACGATCGACTGGGAGCAGAAAACAAATCTGGTGGAAAGCGGCGCCATCGACTGCATCTGGGGCTGCTTTTCCATGGATGGACGCGAGGAGATATACCGCTGGGCGGGGCCCTACATGGTGAGCCGTCAGGTGGTTGCGGTGGATGCCGACAGCAGCATCCAGACACTCGGCGACCTTGCCGGGAAGACCATCGCCGTGCAGAGCACCGGCAAGCCGGAGGAGATCTTTCTCAGCGGCTCCGACCCGCGCATCCCGCAGACGGTGGAGGTGCTCAGCATCGAAAACCGCAGTGTGCAGTACGCAATGCTGACCTGCGGCTATGTGGACGGCATCGCCGCCCACGAGACAGGCATCCTGCAATATAGAAAGGACAATGCCGTAGACTTCCGCATTTTGGAGGAACCGCTGCTGATCACCGGGCTGGGCATCGCCTTTGCCAAGAACGACACCCGCGGGCTGGACAGCCAGCTGACCGATACCCTTGCGCAGATGCGCGCGGATGGCACGCTGGAGCGGATCGTTGGCCGATACCTTGAACATGCTTCGCAGTATCTGGAGGTGGACACCATTGGCGCGTAAAAACAGAAACACCCCGGATAAAAGGATATGGACAGCCTATCTGATCATCGGCGTGCTTTTTATGGCCGGTGTCGTTTTTCTCTCGGGTTGGCGGGCACTGCGCGCAACGGAGGCACGTTTCTGCCAGACCCTTGATTTTGTCAAATCCCAGTCCACCAGCTTTGAAAAGTACAACGATACCATCACGGCAAAGGCACTCCGCCGCACGGCGGTCGCAGTCCATCAGCTGGCAGAGGATCCTGCGCTTGACCTCTCCGACCCGCAGTGCCTGAACAGGCAGGCAGAAAAGCTCTGGCTCACCGGCATTTCGGTTCTGGGACCGGATGGCACGCTCCGGTGCGAGTCCACGACCAACGGCATCGGCTATGACCGGTTTGGCGACCAGCTGAAAAATGACGCTGTTCTGGACGTATTCTCTTACCCGCGAAAGACCTATGTGAAGCGCATCCTGCTGGAAGATGGCTCTGCTGTGGATGTTGCGGCGCACCGGGCAGAAAGCACAGAGCTGCTCCTGCTTGCCTACCGGTACACCCCGGCGGAATTTGTGGAGGAAACGGCGCTGTCCATCCAGAGCGTACTGGATGGCTACCCGGCAGAAACCAGCGGCACACTATTCATCGTACAGAACAATCAGGTCACTGCCTCCAACCGCCCGGAGCTGATCGGGCAGGATGTTGCGGACAGTCCGCTGGTGCAGGGGATCCGCAAAGCCGGGACCGCCGAAACGCTGACCCATACCCACGATTGGAACGGCTCCGGCTGCTATTTTGGAATGTACTGCCATGGAAGATCCTTTGATCTCTATGCGTATACGGATGAAAAATCGGTCTTCCGTGAATCGCTTCCGTTGATTTTGACGGCGCTGGTCGGTTACATTCTGCTTGTAATGATTCTTTGGGTGCTGCGCAGACGCTCCGTGCAGGAGATGGAGCAGCAGAAGAAAGAACAGGAGAAAAAGTATCAGGCTCAGCTGGAGGAACAGAACCGCAAACTGGAGATCGCGCTCCAGCACGAGGGGGCGGCAAACCGTGCCAAGCGGGAGTTCCTGTTCAATATGAGCCACGATATCCGCACCCCCATGAACGCCATCATTGGCTTCACCTCGCTGGCTGCGACCCATATCGACAATAAGGAACAGGTGCTGGACTACCTGAAAAAGATCTCCACCTCCAGCCAGCACCTGCTTTCCCTCATCAATGATGTGCTGGATATGAGCCGCATCGAGAGCGGAAAAGTAAAGATCGAAGAAAAAGCGGTGCACTTGCCGGACCTCGTCCACGATGTGCGCTCCATCATTCAACCCAATGTTTCGGCAAAGCGGCTGTCGCTTTTCATCGATACCATGGATGTGGAGAACGAGGACATCATCACCGACCCACTGCGGCTGAACCAGATCTTGCTGAACATTTTGTCCAACGCCATCAAGTTCACTCCCACAGGCGGTATGATCAGCATTCGCATTGCCCAGAAGAACGGTGCGCCCAAAGGCCGTGGCTGCTATGAGTTCCGCATCAAAGACAACGGCATCGGCATGAGCGAAGAGTTCCAGAAGCACATCTTTGAGGCGTTCAGCCGGGAGGAAAACTCCACCGTCAGCGGCATTCAGGGCACCGGCCTGGGCATGTCCATCACCAAGAACATTGTGGACCTGATGGGCGGCACCATCGCCATTGAGAGCGAACCGGGCAAGGGCAGCGAATTCATCGTAGACCTCTGTTTCGCCCTCAGCGGACAAAAGGTGGAGCCCAAGCAGATCCCGCAGCTGGAAGGGCTGCGCGCGCTGGTGGCAGACGACGATACCGACACCTGCCTGAGCGTCAGCACCATGCTTTCCAAGATCGGGATGCGGCCGGAGTGGACGATCTCCGGCAAGGAAGCGGTGATCCGCACCCGGTACGCCCTGGAACAGGGCGACGAGTTCAGTGTCTACATCATCGACTGGCTGATCCCTGATATGAACGGCATCGAGGTCGTGCGGCAGATCCGCAAGGTGATCGGGAAAAGCTGCCCCATCATCATCCTGACGGCCTACGACTGGTCCGATATTGAGGTGGAGGCAAAGGCTGCCGGAGTGACCGCCTTCTGCGAAAAGCCGCTGTTCCTTTCCGAACTGCGCAGGGTGCTGGCAGAACCGTTCGGTGCAGAGCCTGCCCCCGAACCATCGCAGCCAGATGCCGCCGATCTCAAGGGAAAGAAGCTTTTGCTGGTGGAGGACAACGCGCTAAACCGTGAGCTTGCCCAGGAGATCCTGAAAGAAGCAGGCTTTGCGGTGGACACTGCCGAGGATGGTGAGATCGCCGTCCGGAAGATGAGGCAGGCGGCCCCCGGGCAGTACGACCTGATCTTAATGGACATCCAGATGCCCAAGATGGACGGCTACGAGGCGACACGGCAGATCCGTGCCCTGCCGGATGCTGCAAAGGCAGGCATTCCCATCTTTGCAATGACGGCAAATGCCTTTGAGGAAGACCGTCAGAATGCTTTGAAGGCCGGGATGGACGGCCACATTGCAAAGCCGCTGGATATTCCGCACCTGCTGCAGGTCCTCGCAGAGGTACTGAGATCCTGACGGCCACCGGCCAACAAAAGCAAAAACACCCGCGGCAAACTTCGCAGAGGTTCTTGACCTCCGAAATGCGAATTGCCGCGGGTGCTTTATTTTTTGATGCCTGACAGGCATTTGGTTCACAGGATCTTGTGCAGCTCCTGCACCAGGTCGCCGATCACGATGGGTTTGGACAAAAAACCGTTCATGCCGCTTTCCATGGCGCGGCGGCGATCCTCATCGAACGCGTTGGCGGTCATGGCAAGGATCGGGACCCCGGCCAGAGCGGGGTTTTCCAGCGCGCGGATCTGCCGGGTGGCGGTATAGCCGTCCATGACCGGCATCTGCACATCCATCAGCACCAGATCATAGCTGCCCGGCGCGGCGGTGCTTACTTTTTCCACCGCTACGGCACCGTTTTCCGCCGTATCGACCCGGAAGCCATACTCCCGTAAAATTTCCTGCGCGATCTCGCGGTTCAGCTCGTTGTCCTCCACCAGCAGGATGTGCCTGCCCTTGAAGTCGGCATCTTTTTGGGGCAGAAGCTCCTGCGCCGCGTCCGTCTGCTTCTGGCCGAGGGCACTCATCAAGGTCTCGCGCAGGTCGGATAGGAACATGGGCTTGGAACAGAAAGCGGTCACACCGGCAGCCTTTGCCTCCACCTCAATATCGGACCAGTCATAGGCCGTCAGGATGATGATGGGCGTATCGTCGTGCAGGCTGCGGATCTGGCGGGTGACCTCGATGCCGTTCATATCCGGCAGCCGCCAGTCAATGATATAGGCGTGGTAGACATCGCTCATCTCGATGGACTGCCGTGCGCGCAGCACCGCCTCCTTGCCGGAAAGGGTCCACTCCGCGCGCATGCCCACCTTGACCAGCATCTTTGTCACACTGTCGCAGGTGTTGAAATCGTCGTCCACCACCAGAGCTTTCAGGCCCTCCAGCTCGGTGATCTTTTCCACCGGGCGGTGCTCCGCCTGTACCCGCAGCGGCACGCGAACGATAAACTCGCTGCCCTTGCCCTGCGCTGTCTGCACCTCGATGGTGCCGCCCATCATATCCACGATGTTTTTGGTGA
>ENA-UESP01002136-UESP01002136.1-human-gut-metagenome-genome-assembly--contig:-NODE-2136-length-11370-cov-4.098734_pt1 | contig 11370 bp, 7 predicted proteins | sample MGYA00243003_ERZ508004 | MGnify/ENA primary metagenome ERZ508004 (study PRJEB26167, sample SAMN06115443) | human gut metagenome | host: Homo sapiens | place: China:Henan | collected 2015-07-29 | study...
GCTGGTGGGCTTCCGGCCCGAATCGACCGGCACGAAGCTTTCGGAGCCGGTGCGGTTTCTGACCAACGTCAACAAGAAACGCTGCACGACCTTCATCCTCTCGGACTTCATGGATTCGTCGAAGGACAAGGCCGCGCTGGACGACGCGCTGAAGATCGCCGGGGGCAAGCACGATCTGGTGGGCATCCGCGTATACGATCCCCGCGAGACGGAGCTGCCCGACGTGGGCATCGTCGAGCTGAAGGACGCCGAGAGCGGCCGCAAGGTATGGGTGGACACCTCGTCGCGGGCCGTGCGGGAGCACTACGCCCGGACGTGGGAGCGACGCAGCGCCGAGATCGACTCGACGCTCAAGCACAACCGCATCGATTCGACGATGATCTCGACCGACGGCGATTACGTGGCCGAACTGTTAAAACTGTTCAAACAGCGATGAAACGACTTTTTGCAATAGCACTGCTCCTTGCGGGCGCGGCCGTCCGGGCGCAGAACGCACCGACGGTCACGGCGCGCATCGAGCCGGACAGCATCATGATCGGCGACCGGTTCGACCTGACGGTCGAGGTGGACAAGGATCTGGTGCAGGTGGTGCAGTTCCCGGAATTCGAAAACAAGGAGGGAAGCCCCCTCGAACTGGTCAAGGACCACCCGATCGACACGCTCGAACGCGACGGACGCCACCTCAGGCTGCGCAAGCGCTACACGCTGGCGGCGTTCGAGGAGGGTAAGTGGAACCTCGGACTGCCGGCCGTGCTGTATGCCGACAAGAACATCGTCGATACGCTCCGGGCGCGCGACTCGCTCTATCTGGAGGTGGCCACGTTCCAGATCGACTCGACCTCGCAGTCGATCTACGACCTGAAACCCCAGCGCAACCTGCCGTTCCGCTTCGCGGAGGTCAGCGGATACGCCAAATGGGGCGTGCTGGCCCTGCTGCTGGCACTGGTGGCGCTCTATGCGCTCAAGCGCATTCTGGCCCGTTACGGCAAGGGGCTGGGCGACCTGTTCAAGCCCGCGCCGCCGCAGCCGCCCCACGTGGTGGCGATCAAGGCCCTCGAAGCGCTGCACAACCAGAAACTATGGCAGAACAACAGGCACAAGCAGTATTATTCGGGACTGACGGACATCCTGCGCACCTACATCGCGGCGCGCTGGGGCGTGGGCGCCATGGAGATGACCTCCGACGAGATCATCGAGGCGATGCGCAGCGAAGAGCTGCCCGACAAGGCCCGGATGGACCTTACGGCGATCCTGCGCGACGCCGATCTGGTGAAGTTCGCCAAGGCGACGCCCGACGGCGAGCAGAACGAAGCCGACTACCTGAAGGCGTTCTATTTCGTCGAGGAGACCAAGCTCGTCGTCGAAGAGGAGGAGCCGGAGCAGCCGGACCCGATGCAAAACCAAAATGCGTAACAAGATGTACAGACTCCTATATATCGTATTTCTCTTTGCCGCCCTCGGCGCTTCGGCGCAGGACATGCCCGAACGCAGCGAGGTGCGCCGCGGCAACCGGCAGTACAACAAGGGCAATTACGAAAAGAGCATCGAGCGTTACGAGCGGGCTTTGGAGGCCGCACCCGAATCGTTCGAGGCCCGTTACAACCTCGGAAACGCGCTCTACAAGGCCGAACGGTTCGACAAGGCCGAGCAGACCATGCGGCAGGCGGCGGCCGATACGCTGCGCACGGACGACGAGCGCGCCCAAGCCTTCTACAACCTCGGAAACGCGCAGTTCAAGCAGCAGAAATACAAGGAAGCGCTCGAAAGCTACAAGCAGTCGCTGCGGCTGAATCCCTCTGATCAGGAGGCCAAATACAACTACGCCTACACCAAGCGTCTGATCGACGACGACGAGAACGGCGGCGGTGGCGGCGGCGACGACAAGAATCAAGACCAAAACAAGGAGCAGCAGGGCGGTCAGGACCGGCAGAACGGCGATCAGCAGAAAGACGACCAACAGAAGGACGACAAGGGGCAGGGCGACGACAAGGAGCAGCAGGGCGACCCGCAGCAGAACCCCGCGCAGCCCGACAAGGAGCAGGAAGGCGATCAGCAGGGAGAGCCGCAGCCCGTTCCGGCCGGCATTTCGCCGCAGGAGCAGGAGCAGATGCTCGACGCCATTCAGGCGCAGGAGGACCGCACGCAGGACAAACTCAAGGAGAAGCAGGGCGTCGTGGTGCGCGGATCGAAAAACTGGTAAAAAAGAGGAACTATGCATTTCGCATCACCATATTATCTGTGGCTGTTGTCGGCGCTCGTGCCGATGATCGCCTACTACGTGTGGCGTACGCTGCAGGGCGGCGCGTCGATCCAGATTTCGAGCGTCGAAGGGGTCGTGCGCGCGCCGAAGACCGTACGCTACTGGCTGCGGCATCTGCCGTTCGTACTGCGGCTGGCGGCGCTGGCCCTGCTGATCGTGGCGCTGGCGCGCCCGCAGGACGTCGAGCGTCTTTCGCGCACGAACACCGAGGGTATCGACATCATGCTGGCCATCGACGTTTCGGGTTCGATGCTGGCACGGGACTTCCGCCCCGACCGCATCACGGCGGCCAAGGAGGTGGCCGGATCGTTCATCGCGGACCGTTACGGCGACCGCATCGGACTGGTAGCCTTCGCGGGCGAAGCCTTCACACAAAGCCCGCTGACGACGGATCAGGGAACGCTCCAGACGCTGCTGGCACGCATCCGCAGCGGACTGATCGAGGACGGCACGGCCATCGGCAACGGACTGGCCACGGCGATAAACCGCCTGCGCGAGAGCGAAGCCAAGTCGAAGGTCATCATCCTGCTGACCGACGGCGTGAACAACCGCGGCGAGATCGCGCCCCAGACGGCGGCCGAGATCGCCAAAGCGCAGGGCATCCGCGTCTACACCATCGGCGTCGGCACCGAGGGCATGGCCCCCTACCCCGCCGTGGACATCTACGGCACGCCGACCGGAGGAACCGTCATGGCGAAGGTCGAGATCGACGAGAAAACCCTCAGGTCGATCGCCGAGCAGACCGGCGGACAATATTTCCGCGCCACGGACAAGGCCAAGCTCAAGGCCATTTACGACCAGATCAACCAACTGGAAAAGAGCAAGGTGGAAGTTACGGAACACGTCACCTACCACGAGCAGTTCCTGCTCTGGGCGCTGGCGGGTCTGGGGCTGCTCGTGCTGGAGTTCCTGTTCTCGAATCTGGTGCTGAAAAGAATACCGTAAAACGTAATTTGCAATGTTTAGATTCGCAAATCCGCAATATTTCTGGCTGCTGCCGGTCATACCCGCGCTGATCCTGCTCTTCTGGCTGGCGGCGCGCAACCGCCGCAGGCGGCTGGAGCGCTTCGGGCGCATGCAGGTATTGGAAGAGCTGATGCCCGAAGTATCGACCGGGCGCGTGACGCTCAAATTCATCCTCTTCTGCGCAGCGGTCACGCTGCTCATACTGGCGGCGGCACGCCCGCAGTTCGGGTCGAAACTCCGCGAAGAGAAGACGCAGGGCGTCGAGATGATGCTGGCCGTAGACGTCTCGAACTCGATGCTGGCCGAAGATTTCGAACCCAACCGGCTGGAGAGGACCAAATACGCCATCAACAAGCTCTTCGACGGTCTGCATCAGGACCGTGTCGGGCTGATCGTCTTCGCCGGGGAGCCGAAGGTGCAGCTGCCGATCACCTCGGACTACCGCATGGCCAAGGCCTTCGCCAAGCGCATCGACCCGTCGCTGGTGCCGGTGCAGGGCACGGCCATCGGCAAGGCGCTGTCGCAGGCCCTGATGTCGTTTTCGGGCGAAACCGAGGAAAATCACAGCCGCGTCGTCATCCTCATCACCGACGGAGAGAACCACGAGGACGACGCACTGGCGGCCGCACGGCGCGCCGCGGAGATGGGCATACGGATTTACACCATCGGCATCGGCACGCCCGAAGGCGCCCCGATTCAGATCGGCGGCGAATTCATCAAGGACGAGAAGGGCGACATGGTCGTTTCGAAGCTCAACGAGGAGATGCTGGCCCAGATCGCCGACATCACGGGCGGCGCCTATGTCCGTTCGAGCAAGCAGTCGATCGGTCTCGACGAGATCGTGAAGAGCATCAACGAAATGGAGCAGAGCGAGTTGTCGGTGATGCGCTTCGAAGAGTTCAACGAACAGTACCAATACCTGCTGCTCGCGGCAATCGTGTTGCTGCTGGCGGAGTTCCTGCTGCTCGACCGCCGCAATCCGCTGCTGGCGCACCTCAACATCTTCAGGGAATAACTTACTTCGGAAAGAATTTTATCCGTAAAAAATACGGTAAAGGGGGAGACGATGATGCGTCTCCCCCTTTGCCGTTTGCCGCATTCGGAGCAATAAAAGACAAACGAAATCCCGTATGGTGCGAAGGCTCGCCGTGTCAATATTTAACAATAAAACAAACAGGCAAGAGACTTTACATCACCCGCTGCACCCCCGGATCACCCCCTTCAGAAGAGCTTGCAAGGCAACTTTAAACAAAAAATCCGGAGAAAATGCAGCAGAAATCATCAATTTTACTATATTTGAAGCGATCACTCAGTTCTTTTAAACCAATTTCTTTAAAAGGCTTGCCATGAAAAAAATTCTTCTGATGATTGTGCCGCTAATGGCACTGATCGGATGTTCGTACGACGATACGGACATCCAAAAACGGTTGGACGACCTCGACGGTCAGCTCACCGAACTGCAGGCGCTCGTCAAGGCGCTCAACTCCGACGTCACAACACTCAAGGAGCTTGTCGCCGGGAAACGGTTCATCTCGGACGTACAGCCCGGTGAAGACGGCGGCTACGTCATCACGCTGGTCACCGCGGCCGGCGAGACCTCGACGATCACCATCAGCGACGGAAAAGACGGGACTTCGTCGGTCATCGGGGTGAAACAGGATTCCGACGGTGTCTACTACTGGACGCTCAACGGCGACTTTATCCTCGACAACGGCAAAAAACTTCCCGTATCGGGCGTCACCCCCGAATTCAAGATCGAAAACAGCCATTGGTGGGTATCCTACGACAACGGCGCGACGTGGACCGACTGCGGACAGGCCCAGACGGACCAGAATCTGTTCAAGTCTGTCGCCACGAGCGAGGACGGCAAGCTGGTTTACCTGACGCTGGCCGACGGAACGGTGCTGACGTTCGAGTTGTACGTGCAGTTCGGCATCGCGTTCGACACCGCCTCGGCGACGATCCGCGTGGGCGAAACGGCGGAAATTCCCTTCACGCTGACCGGAGCCGACGCCAAAACCGACATTCAGGCCCTCGCTGACGGCGCATGGAAGGCCGAAGTGAAACGCACGGGCAACGAAGGCGGAACGATCGCCGTGACGGCTCCCGGCGACAGCTCGACCGGCAAGGTCATCGTGCTGGTCAGCGACGGCGACGCCAAGACGCTGATGCGCACGCTGACATTCGTGTCGGGCGTGCTGAACGTCTCGACCTCCTCGAAGGAGGCGACGGCCGCAGGAGGCCCCGTAACGGTCGAGGTGGAGACCGATCTGGATTACACGGTAGCGATTCCCGAAGCCGCGAAAGCATGGATTACGCTGGCAGAAACGAGGGGGGGGGAGATTCGGACCGAAACCCTGACCTTTAACGTCGCGGCCAACACGGAAACCCAGTCCCGCAGCGCCAACATCGAGCTGGTGGCGGGAGAAACGGTGATCGAAACCATCCTGATCTATCAGGAAGCCTATTACGACCCGGCCCAGATGGTGCTCAAGGTCGAAGCGAAGGAATACAGCAGCAGCGCCTACAACAACAAGGTCTACCTGCCCCTCTACGGCGCCGTGGACGTCACGGTCAACTGGGGCGACGGCCAGAGCGAGCCGGTCGCAGCCACGATCTCGACCGCGGCCGCGATGGTGAACCACACCTACGCCGAATCCGGCATCTATTACGTAACCATAAGCGGAACCACGGAGAAACTCTCCGGAAGACTCACCAACAAAACCGTGGCTCCCGCCATTCTCGAAGTCAGACAATGGGGCAAACTCGGCATGACGACGCTGGATTACGCCTTCGCGAACACCTCGCTCGTAACCGTGCCCCAGCCCGAAGAGGACGCCTTCGCCGCCGTCACCACGGTCGAATACATGTTCTCCGGGTGTGCGGCTCTGGAAACCGTGCCCGAAGGACTGCTGGCCGGCGCGCCCGAAATCACCTCGGTCGCCTCGATGTTCTACAACTGCACGGCGCTAAAGAGCGTCCCGGAAAAACTCTTCGAAAAGACGACAAAAGCCACCTCGGCATCCGGCCTGTTCAGCGGCTGCAAGGCGCTGGAAAGCGTTCCGGCAGGACTGCTGGCCGACATGCCCGCCCTGACCAACCTCGGAAGCATCTTCAACAACTGCGCATCGCTCAAGAGCGTTCCCGAAACATTCTTCACCAACCAGACGGAAGCGAACAGCCTCACGTCGGGATTCTTCGGCTGCGCGGCGCTCGAAACCCTGCCCGCAGAGCTGTTCAAGAACATGACCAAGCTCACCAACGTCGCGTCGCTGTTCAAGGGGTGTGCAAACCTCAAATCACTCCCCGAAGGGCTGTTCGACACCCTCACGGAAGCGACGAACATGAACAGTCTGTTCAGCGGCTGCAAGACGCTGGAGACCATTCCCGTCGATATTTTCAAGAACATGACCAAAATCACCACGGCCAGCTATCTCTATGAAGGGTGTATCAAACTGACCGAATTCCCTTCGCTGAAGCACTGCGTCGCGCTGAAAACGATTCCCGCGCTCTGGAAAGACTGCACGCAGCTGGAAACGGCGCCTGCGGACTACTTCCCGGAAAGCGTGAAAAACGGCACGTCCGCCGCTTACCTGTTCAGCGGCTGTACGTCGCTCAAGACCGTTCCCGAAGACATGTTCCGCCATTTCGAAGGTACGACCATCATCAGCGAAATGTTCCTCAACTGCACGTCGCTCGAATCGCTGCCCGTAACCATTTTCGACAGCATGAAAAAAATCTCGACGGCGAGCAAAACCTTCAGCGGCTGCACCGCCTTCACCGGCGAATCGCCCTACACGATGGTGCAGGACGGCGAGCAGCAGGTCAAGGTGCACCTCTACGAACGCACGAATTACCCCGACATCTTCGGCGCCAAGATCTTCACCACGGCCAGCAGTTACAAGGATACCTTCAAGGGCTGTACGCAGATGGCCGATTACGCCGATATTCCGATCCCGTGGGGCGGCATCAGCGACGGCACGAAGGCCAAGCCGACGCTCACGCTGACGGCCGCGCCCGCCGAAGGCAAGGAGTACTTCCAGCTGTCGGGCACCGTCAAGAGTACGGAGATGAAATCGGGAAAGGTTCTCTGCACGACGAAAGCGCTGCTCCCGGAACTGATCGAACAAATGGGCGAGCTTGAAAAAGTGATGAACCGCTACGGCAACCCCATCAGTTCGGCGGCTGTGACGCAGGCGAATTCGGAAACCGGAGCCACGTTCTATTTCAACGTCGATGCTGATACAGAATACATCTTCCTCGCATCGGGCACCAACGCCCACGGCACGACCATCGAACAGACCGAGGTGAAGATCCCGGCCGTACCGACGGGCGAGGCCGACTACGAGCGTTATATCGGCACTTGGACCGTGACCTCGACCTCGTCGGAAATCAACAAACAGCCCCATACATACACCGTGGAGATCACGCCCTACCGCACCAACGAAAGCTTCAGGGTCAAGGGCTGGGGCATCACCACGCTGGGCGACGACTACCCCTTCCTGCTCAAATACAACGAGGACGGCAACGTCACGATTCCGACGTTCGACCCGCAGGGCATGTACGGCCTGACGGCATACGTATACCTCAAATACCACTTCTACGATCCGGCGCAAACGCCGCCCTATCCGGTCTACACCACCGACCAAGAGCTGATGAAGGGCAGCTACGACGCAGCCGGCGGTTCGGTACGGTTCGAGGGCCAGAAGTTCCCCCACAACAATACGGAATACACCGTATGCGGCATCGACTACGCCATCTATTCGGGCGGTCAGTATGTCATTTGGCCGGATCTCTTCAAGGCCGGATATACGCTGCAGGATTATGCGATCGGGCCTTACACGATGACCAAAAATTCGGCGTCCGTAACGAAGTCCGAAGTCAAGGCCGAAACCGGCATCGCACCGCTCGCCGGAACGGAGATGCCGAAAGCCGCAACCCCGACGGGCGTACAGCGGCTGATCCGCAAGTAACGACACACTGAAGGTCCTCAGGGACCCGTCAAAAAGAGGGATGCGGCCTGACGGCCGCATCCCTTTTCGCAAAACGGACGCAACGCGACGGTTACTCGACGATGATTTCGTCGGTGAAGATCCAGCCGCCGGGACGGCCGTTGTGACGGGCTTTCAGGCGGACGTAACGCGCCTCGGTCTGGCCCGTCCAGCCGAACTCCCTGTAGCAGTCCTGCTTGAATTCGACCGGAATGTCGTTCCCGACCGTGGCGAGGGGCGTGAAGTGCTCGTTGTCGTCCGAGACCGAAAATTCGACCGCACGGGGCATCCAGATATCGGCGTAGAAGCCCTGCATGAAATCGGCGGCGATGCGCCGCACGGGCTGCCGCTCACCCAGATCGACGACCAGATCGACATCGGTGTCGAGCCAGCCCAGCCAGCGTCGGTCGCCGTAGTTCCAGCCGCCGCGCAGTCCGTCGGTCAGCGAGCCGTCGCCCGCAGCGGCGTATTTGGGACTGTAGGGCGTATGGTAAATCACGGTCTTGCCGGTCGAAAGGCAGCGGAGGGGTTCGAGCGATTCGGGACGCGGCCCCACGGCGTTCTTCTGATCGAAGGGGTGGTATCCGCGCTCCTGAAGCCATGCCACGGCGTCGAGCGCACGGGCATAAAAGTCGTCGTAATCCTTCCTTTCAGGCGCACTCCACCCCACTTCGGCGACGGCCAGCAGGCGCGGCCACATCATATGCTCGGCATGCTCGGCGGTCGGGACGTGCTCGCACCAGAGGTTGCCCTGCACGCCGAGGATCATCGGCACGACCCCGGCGCCGAGCGAATCGGGAGCCGGATCGTAGGAATAGGCCTGTTCGAGGGTCAGGAACGCCGCGGCGGCGACCGGTTCGGTCGTGGGATCGTCCTGACAGAAGTCGAGGTAGCAGTAATTCGAAGGGGTCATGACGGCATGATGTCCGGCGGCGGCAGCGGCGATGCCGCCCTCGGTGCCGCGCCACGACATGACCGTGGCGTCGGGCGCAAGCCCCCCTTCGAGAATCTCGTCCCAGCCCAGCAGGCGGCGGCCCTTGGCGTTGAGGAAGGTCTCGATGCGGCGGATCATGTAGCTTTGCAGCTCATCGACGTCTTTCAGCCCCTCTTTGCGCATCCGCGCGGCGCATTTGGGGCAGGTGCGCCAGCCCTGCTTCGAGGCTTCGTCGCCGCCGATGTGGATATACTCCGAGGGGAAGAGTCCGATCACCTCGGAAAGGACGTTTTCGAGGAATTCGAACGTCTGTTCGTTGCCGATGCAGAAGTCGGAATTGAGATAGGGTTTCCCGCTGCACGAAAGTTCGGGGAAGACGGCCAGCACCTCCTCGCTGTGGCCCGGCATCTCGATTTCGGGGATCACCTCGATATGCAGGGCGCGGGCGTATTCGACCACCTCGCGGATTTCGTCCTGCGTATAGTAGCCGCCATCGGCCGCCGGATCGTCGCGGCGGCAGTAGCGTTTGCCGCCGAAGTTCCACCCCTCCCAGTCGGGATAGGGCCGCCATGCGGCGATGTCGGTAAGGACGGGGTATTTCTTGATCTCGATGCGCCAGCCGGCGCCGTCGGTCAGGTGCCAGTGGAAGCGGTTGAATTTGTAGCGGGCCAAGAGGTCCAGCTGCCGCTTGACGAACTCCTTGTCGCGGAAGTGGCGCGAGACGTCGAGCATGAAGCCCCGGTAGCCGAAGCGCGGAGCGTCCTCGATCACAACGGCCGGAATCCGGCGGCCGCAGCGTTCGGCCAGCTGGCCCAGCGACTGAAGTCCGTAGAAGAGTCCGGCGGCATCGGGCGCCGTGACGGTGATTTTTCCGCGGGCGACGTCGAGGCGGTAGCTTTCGGGCGCGCCGCCCTCGGCAAGCAGCAGGTAGAGAACGGGGATGTCGTCCCCGGCGGCTTCGGCGAAAGAGACGGGGAAAAAGCCGTCGCCGGAGCGCCGCATCCACGCCTCAAGGTCGGCCTTGGCCTGCCCTTCGAGGTTGGTCGCAAAGAGCAGCGTCGAGGGCATCCGGAAGGCGCCGTCGCCCCACGCCACCTGCTGCGGAGCGGGGATAATACCCGTCGAAAGGTCGCCGCGAAAGTTCCCGCATGCCGCGAAAAGCATGCATGCGGCGGTGAAAAGCAAAAGTCGTGGTTTCATCGGTAAGTTTTATGGTGATAAGTTCGGTTCTTCGTACAAAGATAACACAATCCGGCGCCGCGTCAAATAAATTTGCCGCCGCCGGAGAGAGTATCGCCAAGCCGGGATTCATCTCCGCCGGAAGCAAACGGTCCGCCGGGAATAAAAAGCGGAATAAAAAGAAGCCGTGCCCCGGCGGCAGTCTCCTGCACCGGCCGCACGGCTTCCGTTCAGCGGATCGGAACGATATCCGAAAGGCGGATTACATCCACTTGGTGTCCATCATCCTCGGATTGGAGCTGCCGCCCACGGCGTCGTAGCCGTGGCCCGTAAGGTCCTTGACGATGTTGCCGCCGCCGTCCTTGGCCTCCCAAGCGTTCATACGCCAGTAAGCCAGCAGGCCGTCCGATTCCGGATTGACATAATTCATGTTGTTCGATATCTCGGCCTCAGTCAGCGCACGCGTCCAGACCCGGCACTCAGCGACATAACCATTGAGCGGACGTCCACCGCCATAAGAAGCGCCGAGATAAAAACCGCCCGAATTATCGCTCGACAAGTTGATGGTCTCCCCCTGTGTCGCAACACCAGTAACATACACGCCGTCGATAAAAATATCCCAACTCTTCCCCGACCATACGGCAGCTACATGATACCACTTGCCCGTATCAAAAGGTTTAGAGGTCGCAGCAGGCTGATAATCGCCATGGCAGATCTGAAGAACGTTCTTGGGGACCTTCACGTCTCCGAAGCGGACACCGCACTCGCCCTCAATACCCATAATCGAACTAATATAAGGATCATAATTCTGGAATCCGTCCATATAGACACGGGCTTCAAGCGTTATGGCTTTGAGTGCAGCAAGATTGGCGTCTTCCTGAAACGACGGCACTTTATAAATGTTACTTGATCCGAGGTAGATAGCCTTACTGATAACCGGTGTTATTAATACTATGAAAAATGTCCGAGAAAGTTCCAAGACAGAAAAAGCGCTGTTTTTGATCCTCTCGATGCTCACGGACATGCAGAAGATAGTACTC
>ENA-UESP01002160-UESP01002160.1-human-gut-metagenome-genome-assembly--contig:-NODE-2160-length-11236-cov-4.143382_pt1 | contig 11236 bp, 9 predicted proteins | sample MGYA00243003_ERZ508004 | MGnify/ENA primary metagenome ERZ508004 (study PRJEB26167, sample SAMN06115443) | human gut metagenome | host: Homo sapiens | place: China:Henan | collected 2015-07-29 | study...
AATCAAGGCTTAACCGTCCGGTCTACTCCGGGCAAAGGGCAGGCAGCATCGGCCATCCTTGAGTACCAGAGAAGACCGGTCCTACTATATTATATATTGCCGGTCTTCTTCTTCCAAACCAGGAAGAAGGCTAAAACAACGATTGTTATGGCAAAGCCGATAATCTGTGAAATGCCGTTTTCCATGCCTAAGCCTTCAGGAGCGACAAAGATGTATGTCGAGCAGACAGCCGTCATAAACAAAGCCGGAATCAGCGTAACGATATAGGGCTTCTTCGAGATCACCAAGTAGACAGTCAATGCCCATAAGGTAAACACCGCGAGTGTCTGGTTACTCCAAGCAAAATAGCGCCAAATCATATCGAAACCATCCTTGTCTTTCTGGCTGTAAAGCAAAAGAGCGATAGCCACCAAGAACAAAGGAATGCAAATCATGAGCCGCTTGGAGACACTGCGCTGTTCAAGATGCAGAAAGTCCGCCACAATCAGGCGGGCCGAACGAAACGCCGTATCACCGGAGGTAATTGGGGCGGCGATCACACCTAAGACTGCCAATATACCACCTACCGTACCGAGCCATTCTTTCGTAATACTGTCGACGACAACGGCAGCATTGTTTTCCCCCATACCATTGTTATGATAGAAATAAGTAGCAGCAGCAGCCCAGATCAACGCAACGATACCTTCCGTAATCATGGAGCCGAAGAAAATAGGACGTCCGTACTTCTCATTCTTGATGCAACGGGCCATCAACGGACTTTGTGTCGCGTGAAAACCGGAAATGGCACCGCAGGCAATGCTGACGAACATAATCGGGAAGATAGGCAGATGACCGGGATAGGTGTTCGGCATCCCGTCCGTGATTTCAGGCAACGGCGGATGATTGACGAACAACATCACCAGAATGCCGATCGCCATAAACAACAAAGCGGCAGCAAACAAAGGATAGATTTTCCCGATAATCTTATCGACCGGCAACAAGGTCGCCAGGATGTAATACAAGAACACGACAATGATCCAGAAAGTAGTATCCAGATGTTCCGGTGTCAGCTTTGCCAGCAAGCCGGCAGGCCCGGCCACAAACACGGAGCCGACCAGCACCATCAGGATTACCGTAAAACCACGCATGAACTGCTTGAAGTTCACGCCCAGGTAACGGCCGATAATCTCAGGCAAGCTCTCCCCGTTATGACGCAGGGACAACATCCCGGACAGGTAATCGTGTACTGAACCGGCAAAGATACTTCCCAACACGATCCACAGGAAAGAAGCGGTTCCGAACTTCGCTCCCATAATGGCGCCGAAGATCGGTCCCAGTCCGGCGATGTTCAGAAACTGGATCATAAAGACTTTCCAAGTTGGCATCGGAATATAATCCACGCCGTCCTGGTGCGTATAGGCAGGAGTCTGCCGTTTGGCATCTATGCCGAAAATACGTTCGATGAATTTACCGTAGATGAAATAACCTACGATGAGTGCAATAAGGCAACAAACAAAAGTAATCATAATCGGTAATTGAAAATGGAAAATTGAGAATTGAAAATTAGATTGATAAGGATACAACAAGGGAGAGAAAATGGAAAACTGAAAAGTAAAACAATTCTTCTTTATCTTTCAATTTTCCATTTCCAATCTTCAATTCAGAAGTTTTTTAACGACTTCCGAGATCATACGTCCTTCGGCTTTTCCGGCTAATGCCTTGGAGGCAATGCCCATTACCTTACCCATGTCCTTCGGACCGGTAGCCCCGACCTGTGCAATGATTGCCTTCAGCTCGACTTCCAGCTCTTCGGCAGACATCTGTTTCGGCAGGTACTTTTCGATAACGGCTACCTGTGCCAGTTCGACATCGGCCAAATCCTGACGTCCCTGCTGCACGTAGATAGCGGCGGAATCCTTACCCTGTTTGACGAGCTTTTGCATGATCTTCAATGCATCGGCATCTGTCAATGTATCGTTGGCTCCCGGAGCGGTCTTCGCTTCGAGGAAAAACTTCTTCACGTTTCTCAGTGTTTCAAGGGCGACTTTATCTTTCGTCTTCATTGCGTTTTTAATGTCTTCGCTGACTCTTTCGAACAAATCCATAGTTTTGTAAATTAAAGAATTAAGAATGAATAATTAAACCTTCGCGTATCCAACTACTCATCATTAATTTTTCATTATTAATTATCAATTAGTCATTATTCATTACCTAAAACTAATAACTGTGCCGCCAGATTTAGGCTTCTTGTTTTGGTTAGTGGCAGGCGAGGTGAACGACATGCCTTGGGTACGTACCGGTTCCTCACCCTTCCGGCGTATCTGCTGCACGTCTTTGGCAGTCCGCTTGTAGGCAGGTTTGTCTTCCATGAAAGAGATCAGAGCGTCATCGTCCAATTCGTCGACGGCAAATACAACGATTTCGGCATTCGGACGCGAGTCGATATATTCACCGTAATAACGTCCCATCAAGGCATCTTCTTCCGCTCGTCTTTTTCTTTCCGCTTCTTCCTTCTCTGCCATTTCGCGCAGTTGTTCTTCTGTGACAAGCTCCTGCTGTTCCGTCTTGGTCAGGATATCTTCCAACCCGAAACCGGTCACCAAGATCGTAATCTTGATCTTATGCCCTAAACTGTCATCATAACCATGTCCCCACTTCACCTCGTATTCAGTCTTGAATTGCGACATGAAATCATGTATATCGTCCATTTCACTGATACGAAGTTCGTCTTCATGGCTATAATAAATGACAAACGCTACCCGTTTAGCATTGAAAATATTGTTCACATCGTTGACCAACGTACTCTCCAAAGCTTCCGTAATCGCTTGTCGCAAACGTCCTTCTCCTTCTCCGAAACCGATACTGATCAAAGCTACGCCACTGTTACGCATCGTCGTGTCGACATCGGCAAAGTCAACATTCTGTTCCAAATCGGTCGTCACGATTTCGGCTATGCTCTTGGCCGCGATTGTCAATGTTTCATCCGCTTTACGATTCGCCTGTGGAACCGGCATGTCGGCAAAATTTCTCAATCGCTCATTGTTAATCACTAAAAGCGAATCGACATTCTGCGCCATATTTCTGACACCACGGAGCGCTTTCACGATTTTCGGCCGTCCTTCAAAGACAAAAGGTATCGTAACGATACCGACAGTCAGAATCCCCATATCTTTAGAGATCTTAGCGACTACCGGCCCGGCTCCTGTTCCCGTACCACCCCCCATTCCGGCCGTAACAAAGGCCATACGAGTACCGTCATCCAACATCCGGTAGATGTCTTCTTCACTTTCCAAGGCGGCTTTTTCTCCCACTTCCGGAACATTCCCCGAACCAAGTCCATGCGTCGTATTCTGTCCGATCAGCAATTTATTAGGAACCTCCGACTTCTGCAACGCCTGATTATCGGTATTGCATAACACGAAAGATACATCCCGGATACCTTCGCGATACATATTGCTGACCGCATTACCACCACCGCCACCGACACCGATCACTTTGATGATTGTCTGAGGCGCTTTTGCCAAATCAAAATCGTATGTATTATCGTCCATTGTCGTCTGTCTTTTATTGTTACCGATTATTGCTCATCTTTCAAGGCCTTGTCAATGCCTTCTCCCACCTTATCCACCGCATTTTTGAAAAGGTCGCCGATACCCCAGCCCTTACGGTTCTTTTTCTCTTCCTCCTTCTTTGTTCCGGAATTGCGGTTCTTAGTCGTAGCCGCTGACTGCTTTTCAACAGGCGGTTCTTCCTGCTTTTCTTCTATTTCAGCGATCACGGGTTCTTCTTTCGGCTCGATCTTCGGTTCTACCACTTTCGGTCTCTCCGGTTCGGGAGCGATATAAAGGGCGCAGTTCTCCGTTCCTTTCAGCAACAGGGCGGCTGCGGTCGTATATTCGGGATTATTGGCAATCATCTCGCCGTCGGCAATCAGATCTTTCCGGACGGAAGCATAACGAACATCCATCTTGAAACGTTCGCTGAGGGCTTCACGCATGTTCTTCAGAGCGGCTCCGTTGCCGGCAATCACGATACTGTAACCGGGATCTTTCGCCACTCCCGCATCTTCCATGCGGGCGTATATGTTTTCGATGATCTCACGGCTGCGGACTTCCACCACCATATTGATATCCGAAAGTTTGATCTCGCTCGAATGCTGTCCGTCGGCCAAGTCTACCGTGACCATCTGCTGTTCGTTATCTTTTTCCCAGATAGCGTTGCCGTAGGTGCGCTTGACACGTTCCGCTTCCTTCTCCGGCATACCCAAGGACATCAAGTCGCGAGTGATCAGATGGCTGCCCAACGGAATAACGTAGAGACCGGCCAGACTGCCATCCTTGTACATCGTGACAGAGGTGACGCCTGCACCGAAGTCGATCAACGCACACCCTTTCAATTTCTCCTGTTCCGTCAGGATCAGGTCTGCCAACGCCAGCGGCGCAACAACAACACCTGCCACATCGAGCTTGATCTGCTCCGCCATGTTCGTGGTTACGGCATGACGAAGAGACGGACGGCCAACGAGCAACTTATAGTGGGCTTCAATACGCGAACACCCCAAACCTATCGGATGGGTTTCCGGCTGGTTGTCGAGATAATAAACGGGAGCGGCTATATCCAGCACGTCCAGCATATCGGGACGATACTGCCGGCATTCCTGATCCAGTTCCTTCAGCACCTCTTCAGTCACCGTACCGCTACCGAGCACTTTCGACACGGCATGGTTAATCGAACGAAGCGACTGACCTCCCACCCCGACATATATCTTACCGATACGGGAACCACCCAATTTGTTTTCCAGCTTGCGGATCAACCGCACGATCTTGCCGGCTGCATCTTTTATATTATATACACATCCTCTTCGTATACAGGTATCGGAGTTCTCCACTTCGTAGGCAATGATGGAAAGTGTCCCGGCAGGGCCTTTCGCGCCTACCATGCCGACCATGTGAGAAGAGCCAAGGTCGATGGCCGCTATAAAGTCTGTGTATGCCATATTCTCTATCTTTTAGTACAAACAATCTGATCCTTATATTTTAAACTGATAATGCTGTACTTCTCCCACCCCACCTTCGGGATCGCTTTCTCGTAGAAGAGCCGGAGATTGTCCAGCTTCTCCTCGAAATCAGCAAAGGAGCCCAGTACGATACGATGGTTACCGACTCGCGGAATCAGCTTCACCTCGTTATCAGGATGAACGTAAATCTGTTCTATCTGATTATTCCAGAAATCATTCTCCTGCAAAAATAATGCAAATTTGTATAAGTCGGTTACCGCCAGCTCTTTTTCCACATATCCGCTCACAACCGGAACGTGCGCCACATAGCGGCGGCTGACAGGCATCGTGCTTCCCAAATTATCCACATAATAGTTGCCTCTCGGACTTATCACACGCAAGATAGGAATTTTTTGCTCCACTTCCAATTTAATCATGCCGGAAGGAGTCTTGTAAGCTTCCACACGGGCAATCATTTCATTTTTCAGCAATTCGTTTTCAATCCGGTCGGTGTTGATCTCGTCCATCGGCCTCTTGATCGGGTTCAAGTCAGCCTTCTTGAGGATATGCACCAAATCGCTCTCGCTCACAAAATGCTTGTCAAGGCTGTCCACGACCACTACTTGCAGGTCACGGCACAACTCCTTCTGCCTGCTTTCCCGAAAGAAGAAGGAGACAAACACGATGTAGCAGAACAACAGTGTTGCAACGATTATGGATACGATACGGATCACGATTTATTCTTTTTTATCCAATATTTGTTTTACCGGATCTACCAACAGTTCAATATTGCCGGCTCCGACCATCAGGACGACTTCGAGCTTACCGGCTTCGGCAGCCACCACGTCCAACAGTTCCTCCTTGCGGATCAACCGCTTGTCGGCAATGGTCACGGCATCGAAGATAATCTGTGAAGTGACACCCGGTATCGGCTCCTCACGCGCCGGGTAGATATCCAGCAGTATCAGTTCATCCAGGAGCGAGAGGCTGGCGGCAAAGTCGGCGGCAAAGTCACGCGTACGGGTGTAAAGGTGCGGCTGGAAAATACCGGTCACCTTGCGTCCGGCATACAGCTCCTTCACGGAAAGGATGCTTGCCTTCAGCTCGGCAGGATGATGGGCATAGTCGTCGATCAGGACGATATTTTCTTTCTTGAGATGGAAGTCGAAACGACGGCGCGGACCGGCAAAGGTCGCCATACCATGCTTGATCTCCTCCGGTGTCACACCGTTCAGCCAGGCAAGGGCGATAGCGGCAACTCCGTTCTCGATGTTTACTTTCACGGGCACGCCCAGCTGTATGTCGGGGATGCGGACATCAGGACCGACAAAGTCGAAGAAGATTTCGCCACCTCCGATGCGGACGTTCTCCGCATAAAAGTCGGGACTTCCTGTTGAGAGTTGAGAGTTGAAAGTTGAAAGTTCTTTTGCGTCGAGAGCGCCGGTATAAGTATAAAACTTCACGCCTTCCTGCAGGCGGGGAGTGACGTTGATGCCTTGTTTCATAAGCAGGCAACCGTCCTGGCGGATCAACGAGGTAAAATGTTCGAAACTTTCACGATAGGCTTCCGGAGTCCCGTAGATATCCAGGTGATCGGGATCGGCCGCAGTAATAACGGCCATATAAGGTTTCAACCAATGGAACGAACGGTCGAACTCGTCCGCTTCTATCACGGTCAGGTCACTCTTGTCGGAAAGCATCAGGTTGCTGTCATAGTTCTTCAGGATACCGCCTAAGAAAGCATTGCAATCCACATGAGACTGTTTCAGCAGGTGGGCGACCATCGAAGAGGTCGTTGTCTTGCCGTGCGTACCGGCCACACACAATCCCCGGTTGCAACCAGTGATCTCGCCTAACACACGTGCACGCTTCATCACCTCGAAACCATTCCCCCGGAAATAGCAAAGCTCCGAATGGTCTTCGGGAACGGCAGGGGTATAGACGACCAGTGTCTTTACCGGATCGGTAAAATCGTCAGGAATCAGATCCACATTGTCTTCATAGTGAATGGCGGCTCCTTCATAGTTCAACTGCTCCGTCAGACCGGAAGGAGTCTTGTCGTAACCGCCCACCTTCTTTCCTTTCGAAAGGAAATAACGGATCAAGGCACTCATCCCGATCCCGCCGGCCCCGATAAAATAGACAGCCGTTATGTTGCTTATATCCATATTTTCTTACTCGTTACTATTCTTTGTTACAAAGATACGATCTTCCCACCGTATTTGCCATAAAAGAACGGCATCTTCTTCAGAAAAGGCTATAGCTTTTCTTGTAAAAGACTATAACTTTTTTCACCAGAGGCCATAGCTTTTCCGGCAAAAAGTCATAGGTTTTTCTTTTCGATAATCTTGACGATCTCGTCCACTATGCGTTCCGCGCTCTGGTGCTGGGCCAATGTCGCGATGTTGCGGCCCAAGACACGGAGACGTTCGTCGTCGTGGATGATTTCGAGAGCCTTCGGCACCAATTGCTGTTCGGCATCTTTGTCGGCCACCATGACAGCAGCATCTTTACCCACCAATGCCAAAGCATTCTTCGTCTGATGGTCTTCCGCCACATTGGGAGAAGGGACCAGGATCACTGGTTTCTTCAGCAGGCAAAGTTCGGAAATAGAACTGGCGCCTGCACGGGAGATAATCAGATCGGCCGCCGCATAGGCATAGTCCATACGGGTGATGAAGTCCGAGCACCAGATCGGCATTCCCCTGTAAGCCTTCAGATGTTTCAAGGCTTCTTCATGGTAATAGCGTCCGGTTTGCCAGATTACCTGTACGTCGACATCCGAAGCGAAAAGTTTATCCAGATCTCCCTGTATACTGCGGTTGATCGTCCGTGCACCCAGACTGCCGCCGACCACCAGAATAGTCTTCTTATCCGGGGAGAGGCCAAAGAACTTCAAGGCTTCCTCACGCTTGTCCGACGCCTCTTCCAGATCCTGACGGACCGGATTGCCGGTCACGACGATACGGTCGGCCGGGAAGAACTTCTCCATGCCTTCGTAGGCGACGCATATTTTGCCGGCTTTCTTTGCCAGGAGCTTATTCGTGACACCTGCATAGGAATTCTGCTCCTGTATCAAGGTAGGGATTCCTAAGGAAGCAGCCATCCAGAGTGTCGGCCCGCTGGCATAACCGCCTACCCCCACGGCAATATCGGGTTTGAACTCCCGTATCGTCTTTTTGGCAAGCTTGAGGCTTTTGAGCAAACGGCCTGCGACACGGATGTTATTGGCCAAGTGGGCACGGTCGAAGCCGCTAACCGGCAACCCCACGATGCGATAACCGGCGGCAGGCACTTTCTCCATTTCCATCCGGTCATCAGCTCCCACAAACAGTATTTCCGCCTCCGGAAAACGTTTCCTGAAGGTATTTGCAATGGAGATAGCCGGGAAGATATGCCCTCCGGTTCCACCGCCGCTTATGATGATTCGGTACTGTTTCATATTTTAGTTTCTGTTGTTGTTTCTTCTATTGTCCGCACGGCCTCCAATGGATTCTCTTCACCCACGGGAGCTTTCGCGGTCGCTTCGAACAGTTTGTCCGAAACGGTATCAAGGGTTGCATCCGCGATCCTTTCGCTTTTCGGAAGCGTACCACCTTCGGCAACAGCAGCACTCCCTTCTTCTTCCGGTGTTTCTTCCTCATTTCCCATATTGGCCCCGAAACGGCTAACGCTCAAGATGATGCCGATATAGGCGCAACTGATTACAGTCGACGTACCTCCCCGACTGACCAACGGCAAAGGTTGTCCAGTCACCGGTATCAGATCTACCGCCACCGCCATATTCGTCAAGGCCTGGACGACAACCAACAATCCGCAGCCCAGCACCAGGAATTTAGGAAAGAGCTTATCACATCTACGAGCAATCATCCCCACCCTGACAAGCAAGATGATATACAGGAGCAGGACAAAGACACCCCCGACGATTCCCATCTCTTCTATAATAATGGCATAGATAAAGTCCGAGTAAGCCTGCGGCAGAAAGTCGCGTTGCTGCCCATGTCCGGGGAACTTCCCGAACAGACCGCCACGCGCCAGTGCAATCTTGGCATGCACCACCTGGTAGTCGTCACCGTCAATGCTGACAGCTCTTCCCGGTTCAAACTTGACGGCATCCGCCGGATCGGAAAAACGCTCGATACGTGCTTTCCAAGTGTGCACACGATCCGGCATCAAGTCGATCACCTTGTCCGGGGCAAACCGTATAAAACCCACTAACATCAAGACGCCGATGATACCCGCACCGCCCAATCTCAGCAGACGTCCGATGGATATCTGCCCGATGAACATCATCATGAAAGTCACGGCGAACAGCAGGATAGCGGTCGACCCGTTATTGAAGAAGATCAGAAAACAAACACCTCCAACGCCTCCCAAGATGTACCAGAACATCTGTTTATCCGTGAACCAATTCCGCTTGCTCAGGATAAACGCCGTATAACCGATAGCGGCTATCTTGGCTATTTCCGAGGGCTGGAAACGGATTCCGAGAATTTCCAGCCAACGAGGTTCCCCAACAGAACCATCGAGACCGGCAAAAGCAAACTCAACAAGGAATAGAACCTGCACGGTATGTTGTGCATCAACAGTACAAGCACGAAACCTCCCAACAGGAAAGTCGCATGACGTACAATAGGAGCCCAATGATTCGCATTCTTATAAGCAATCGTACTGGTTGCACTGAAGACCTCGATCACCGAGACCAAACACAGGAACATGAAGATCACCCATATCACCCGGTCGCCCTTGAACAGTTTACTTGCTAAATCCATTTCTTCGTCTTTCTTTACAGGTTACGCACACAAGCCTTGAACTGGTCGCCACGATCCTCATAGCTCTTGAAGAGGTCGAAGCTGGCACAGCAGGGTGACAACAGGACGGTATCTCCCTTTTCGGCCAGCTTATACGCTTTCGATACGGCTTCTTCCATCGAACGGGCATCCTCGATAACAGGAACCTTCCCGTCGAAGAAACCATGCAGCTTGGCATTGTCCACACCGAGGAATACGAGGGCGTGCACCTTTTTCTTCACCAGCTCTTCGATTTCGGAATAATCATTTCCCTTATCCGTTCCACCCAGTATCAAGACCAGCGGAGTGGTCATGCTCTGCAAGGCGTACCAGCAGGAGTTTACATTCGTAGCTTTCGAGTCGTTGATATAATCGACTCCGCGCACACGTGCCACTTTCTCCAGGCGATGTTCCACCCCGGTAAAGTCGCTCAGCGAAGCCCGTAAATTCTCATCGTGGATATCCACCAATTTGGATGCGATACCAGAAGCCAGCGAATTATACAGATTATGCGTTCCCGATAATGCCAATAAATCTTCTTCCATTGTAAACGTTCCGTTTGAGGTTTCAATTATTATCTTTTTGTCTTCCGTATAGCCCTTTACGCCGGCTTCGTGAGTTTCGGCGAACGGGTAGAGAGTTGCCTGCGGATGGCGTTTGGCGATTTCGCGGGCAATAATGGGATCGTCGTTCCAGAATATGAAAGCATCTTCAGCCGTCTGGTTCCGGATAATGCGGAATTTGGCATCCACATAGTTCTGCATCTCGTAGTTATAACGATCCAGATGGTCAGGCGTTATATTCAGCAAGATGGCGATGTCCGCCTTAAAGTCGTACATGTTATCGAGCTGGAAACTACTCAGTTCGATAACGTAGACGGCGTGAGGATCTTCAGCCACCTGGAGGGCAAGGCTGTTCCCGACGTTCCCGGCAAGCCCAGCATCCACTCCCGCTTGCCGGAGGATGTGGTAAGTCAGCATGGTCGTCGTCGTCTTGCCATTGCTCCCGGTGATACAGATCATCTTGGCATCCGTGTACCGTCCGGCAAATTCTATTTCGGAGATGATAGGCGTACCTTTCTCCTTCAGTTTCTTTATGATAGGAGCCTTGTCGGGAATCCCCGGACTCTTGATGATTTCGTCGGCATTCAGGATGTCGGCTTCGGTATGCCGGCCCTCTTCCCAACAGATACCGTGGGCATCCAGCATATCCTTATACTTGGGTTTGATGGACGAGAAATCGGAAACGAACACATCGAATCCTTTCGCCTTTGCCAGCACGGCGGCACCTGCGCCACTTTCACCGGCCCCTAAGATAACAATCCTTTTCTTCATTTGATTTATGATTTCTTTATTCATTTATGATTTATGATTTATGATTTATGCGTCGATAATAAATCACAAATCATAAATCATAAATCACTTTACCTCATCTTTAACGTCACAATCGTAATAACCGCCAGGATGATACC
>ENA-UESP01002161-UESP01002161.1-human-gut-metagenome-genome-assembly--contig:-NODE-2161-length-11223-cov-7.449668_pt1 | contig 11223 bp, 6 predicted proteins | sample MGYA00243003_ERZ508004 | MGnify/ENA primary metagenome ERZ508004 (study PRJEB26167, sample SAMN06115443) | human gut metagenome | host: Homo sapiens | place: China:Henan | collected 2015-07-29 | study...
GTTCAAGTCCGTCTCGGGGAGCCACAAAGGACTTCAGGGCTTGCGCGGCAAGCGCAAGCCCTTATTTCCCCAAAGCTGCAAACAAAGCAATCAATGATCCCCGATAGCTCAATCGGCAGAGCGGGTGACTGTTAATCACTAGGTTGGCGGTTCAAGTCCGTCTCGGGGAGCCAGACGATCAGGCCCTTGCGAGAAATCGCAAGGGCTTTTTCTGTTTGTATGCTTTTTGTTACAGAGACCGACGGCGCGGCTTGAGAGAAGGAGGTCCACAAGGCTCCCTCTCCTCCCCCCTGAAAGACCTTTCCGGCCTGCCTGATGTTTTCCGCCTCTGGACGAACAGAAAAAGGACCTTTCTAAATGGCTCCAGAAAAAACACTGGCATAGGCTTGTCAAAGCTCCTCAGCCTCGTACTGCCCCTAATCGGGGGGCGGGCCTCCCTGCCGAGGACTTTTCATACTCTGCCTATCCTTTGCCGGTGGCCCATGGGGCCGGTATGCTGGCAGCAGCATTCCCGGTAACTGCGGACGAAAAGACAAGAAACGGGCACGATCCCCGAAGATCATGCCCGTCTCAGATTCGATTAAAAAAGGCTGCGTACTTTATTGTGCCGCCTGGCCCTTGCCCTGGCCTTTGCCGCTGCCGCGCACGGGCATGGTGGCCCCTGTGCTCTTCATGATGAAGCTGAACAGCTCCTGCGGGGTCATGTCGTTGCTTGTGGCGATATCGATGAAGATGCTCTCCGGCTTCGGCTCGCCCTTGAAATCGGCCTCGCGCATTTTCTGCAGGATCAGGTCACTATCCAGCCCCAGGAAAGCACTGAACTGTTTCAGGGAGCTGGTCTCGGCATGGCCGAAGGGCGGTTCACCGTACTTGCGGGCCTGATAGTCCTTGATGGCATCGTTCCAGCCGACCAGCTGCTGCATGGGCGGGATCTCCAGCAAGGTGCCCGCATAGACGAACAGGCAGATCAGGGCCGCTGCCAGCAGGGGCTTGCGGCTGCCGTCCTTGGCGCCGTGGATGTAGTTCATGACCGGCTTCCAGTTCAGAAACGTATGCCACAATCCGGCCACCAGGAAGAGCGCCCCGCCGGTGATGTGCAGATCGCCCCACTGGGCCTTGGTAAAGATGATGCGCCAGTCCGCCCAGTAAGCCACACGGCCTTCCGGCACCACGTAGAGCATGACGGAACTGATGATCAGCAGGACAAAGGAAAAAAACGTCGTCAAAGAAATGATCTTGCGTAACATGGTCACCCCCCAATGGTATTTGATGGGGGTGCCTTTACGCTCTTCAAGGCCCGTGTTCAAGAGAGTTTTCCACGTTTCTATAAACAAAAAAGAGGAGACAGGATAGCATCCTGCCTCCTCCATCATACCCATCATGCCATGGATATGGGATAGCGTATCGTTATTCCGTGTATAACATGTCGATATAACATCAAAACATATTTTTAATACATCTGCGGGCAGGGGGCCTACGCCCTCCTACGGCGTCACCTTGTAGCGTTGCAGGCTCTTGGGCACCCACCATTCCTCAAAGTTGTACATGATGCCCGCCAGGGCGGGTTTGATGCCCATGAAGCGGTTCTGCACCACAGGCAGGGCATAGGGCACATAGAGGAAACAGTAGGGCTGATCCTCGTCCAGGATCTCCTGCGCCTGGTGGTACAGCGCGGTCCGGCGCTGACGGTCCGGCGTGGAGCGGGCCTCTTCCAGCACCTTGTCCAGCTCGGGGTTCTTGTAGTGGATGAAGTTCAAGCCGCCGGGCACGGCCTGCGAGGAATGCCAGACCGCGAAGATGTCCGGGTCCTGGGTGATGGTCCAGCCCAGGATGATGGCATCGAAGCGGCCGGTATTCACGAATTCCCGGATGAAGGCGGCCCATTCCACGGTGCGGATGCGTACGTCGATGCCCACGGCCCGCAGCTGGCTCTGGATGATGGTGGCGGTGAGGATGCGCGGCTCGTTGCCCTGGTTGGTCAGGATGGTGAACGCCAGCGGCTTGCCGTCCTTGTCCAGGATGCCGTCGCCGTCACTGTCCGTGAAGCCCGCCTCGGCCAGCAGTTTGCGGGCCCGGTCGGGATTGAAGCTCACAGGGCGCAGGCCCGGATGATAGGCCCAGGTGCCCGGCTTGTAGGGCCCGAAGGCCGGTTCCCCCAGCCCCAGCAGAACGCCCTTGACGATGTCGCCCCGGTTGATGGCGCAGGAGATGGCCTGCCGTACCTTTTTATCCTTGAAGAAAGGATGCTCCAGATTGAAGCCCAGGAAATTGTAGACCGAGGCCAGATAACGGTATTTGTGGAAGGATTCCGCCCATTTTTTCCCCGATGTCTGGCGCAGGTACTGCTGCGGGCTCAGCTCCATCACGTCCAGGCGCCCGGCGCGGGTCTCCATGAACATGGTGGCCGTATCCGGGATGATGCGGAAGACCACCTCGCTGATGTGCGGCCTGCCCAAAAAGTAGGTGGGGGAAGCTTCCAGCACGATGCGTACGCCCGGCTCCCAGCGCTGGAGACGGTAGGGCCCGGCGCCCACAGGCTTGCGGGCGAAGGAGGTGGTACGGATGTTCTGCCCTTCCAGGATGTGCCTGGGCAGGATGGGATTCATCCAGGAAGACACGGCCCGGGCAAAGAAATGCTCGTAGCGGACCTCGAAGCTGTAGCGGTCCAGCACGCGGAATTCCTTGATCTGGAGAAAGTCGTCCGCATAGGGGCTGCCCGTGGCCGGGTCGATGACCATTTTGTAGGTGAACTCCACATCCGCGGCCGTCAGTTCGGTGCCGTCTTCCCAGAGGATGCCCTTGCGCAGACGGAAGCGCAGCAGGCGGCCCTCGTCTTCCATGCTGAAGGACTCCGCCGCCCAGCATTCCGGCTCCAGATCCTTGCTGAAGCGCAGCGGCGCCACATAAAGCAGATCCGCCACTTCGTGGGAGGCGGAGTCCGCCGTCAGATACGGGATGAGGTTGGAGGCCTCACCGATACTGCCCAGCAAAATGCGGTCGCCATCCGTGGGGGGCATGCTGCCCTCCTCGTCATCCGCGGCGGCGGACAGCGGCAGACAAAGCAGCAGGAGGAGCAGAAAAAAAACTCTCCAGGTGGCGCTGCCCCCTGCCAGAGAGCCCTTGCCCGCTGCCCGGGAAGCGGCGAAAAATACCAACTTTTTTTTCATAAAATATTTTTTCATAAGTTACGCGCGTCTATTGCCATTGAAGTGATGCCTGTGATATTACTCCCAAATCTATTACTGCGATTTTTCAACGGAGCCCGCGCAGAAAACCGGGCCGCGGAGAGTATGCATGAGCAGATCTGAGCAGAACGTCGTCAGGGAGATGTGCCAGGCCTTCCTGCACGACGCCGTTCCGGAGTATATCCGTGATACGGCTTACTATATCCTGTCCGAAGGCGGGGTGCAAAAAATAAATATCCAGGAGGGCGAGACCTGGGAGGCGCAAGGCGTCATCCAAGGCGAAGACCTCCAGGTCTATACGCCCAGCCTGACTTTCTCCATCACGGATCGCAGCACCCGCCACCAGTGCAACTGTTCGGAATCCTTCACCAGCACATGCCGTCATGTGGCGGCCCTGGCCCTGCGTCTGCTGGAGGAACTGCGCAAGGAACAGGGCGACGCCGAAGAAGTCACGCCCCCTGCCAAGGACTGGAAGCAGAGCTTCCGCTCCTTCTTCTCCACAGACATGGAGCCCGAGCCCGGCAAGCACTACCTTATTTTCCGCTTCCAGCCGGAGCAGGGCCGTCTGCTGGTCTCCTTCTTCCGGGGCCGCCAGAACAAGTCCGGCCTGTCCAGCGTGCACAACGAGATCACGCTCCAGCAGATCATCAACAATCCCGACTGGTGCGAGTTCTCGCCCCAGCTGCCGCATGTGGCCCGTCAGATAGGCCAGCACCTGGACTATTACGGTCATCGTGTGGAGATCCCCGACGGTCTGACCTCGTGGTTCTTCTGGGCCGTACGCAAGGAATATTACCTGCTCTGGAAGGATACCGATCGTCCCTGCCGCATCGAGAGCACGCCCTTTGCCCTCAAGCTCAAGCCCAATTTCGATGACAACGGCTTCAGCTTTGACGTGCTGCTCAAGCGTGAAGGCCGCCCGCCCCTGCCCATCCGGGCCAACGGGGCGCCCAGCGACCACCTGCACGGCGCCGAGGCCCCCGAGGACGCGCCCATCACCTTCCACGGGCAGATGCCGCTCTGGGTCTGTTACCAGCACAATTTCTATCCCGTACAGACGGGCCTGTATCCGTCGCTGGTGCACAACCTCATCTACGAACGCCCGGTGGTGCCGCAGGAAGAGATCTCCGAGTTCCTGGACCGCGTCTGGACGCGCCTGCCCTCGTCCGAACTCTACGAGCCGCAGCAGTTCCTGCGCATGATGGAGCCCGTATTCCAGCCGGCCACCTACAATCCCAAGCTCTTCCTGGACGAGGAAGGCAGCCTGCTGACCCTGGAGATCGACAACATCTACCAGACCCGTCACGGCGAGTTCACGCTCAACGGCCCCAACCCCGATTTCCAGACCGGCAGCTACACCTACGAAGGCCAGACCTATCTGGTGCGCCGCCATCAGGAAGAAGAGGCCCAGCTCATGAACGAGCTGGCGGGAATGGACTTCCAGGCCCGTTCCAGCAAGCTGTGGTTCCTGGAGCCGGAAGAGGCCATCGCCTTCCTGCTGGACTCCTACCCCACGTTGGTGGAGAACTACCGCGTCTACGGCGAGCGCGCCCTTTCGCGCTACAAGATGCGCACGGCCAAGTCCTCCATCTCGGCCGAGGTGGTGAGCAACGAGAAGGAAAAGTGGTTCTCGCTGGAGATCAGCGTGGATTACGAAGGCCAGTCCCTGCCCCTGGACAAGATCTGGAAGGCCTGGACCCGCGGCAAGCGCTATGTGCAGCTCAAGGACGGCTCCTACACCAGCCTGCCCGAATCCTGGCTGGAAAAGATCGCCCACAAGCTCACGGCCCTGGGCCTGGACCCCAGCAAGCCGCCGCAGACCAAGTTCAAGCAGTTCGAGGCACCGGTGCTGGACAGCCTGCTGGAAGACCTGCCCGGCGCGCGCACGGACTCCTTCTGGAACAACCTGCGCGAGAAGATCCGCTCCTTCCGCGAGGTGCGGCCCGTACCGCCGCCAAAGGCGCTGCAGGCCAATCTGCGCAGCTACCAGCTGCAGGGCCTGTCCTACCTCAACTTCCTGTCGGAATACGGCTTCGGCGGCATCCTGGCCGACGAGATGGGCCTGGGCAAGACCGTGCAGACCCTGGCCTTCATCCAGCATATGGTGGAAAGCCGCTTCGAGGGCCCCAACCTTATCGTGGTGCCCACCTCGGTGCTGCCCAACTGGGAGCGCGAAGCGGAAAAGTTCGTGCCCGGCCTGCGCCGCCTGACCATCTACGGCACGCGCCGCGAGGGCATGTTCAAGCATATCGCGGAATCGGACCTCATCATCACCACCTACGCCCTGCTGCGGCGTGACCTGGAGGAGATGGAGAAGTACGAGTTCAACACCGTCATCCTGGACGAAGCCCAGAACATCAAGAACCCCAACACCATCACGGCACGCGCCGTGCGCCGCATCCATGCCCGCATGCGCCTGTGCCTGTCCGGTACGCCCATCGAGAACAACCTCTTCGAGCTCTGGAGCCTGTTCGAGTTCCTGATGCCCGGCTTCCTCGGTTCGCAGCATGCCTTCCAGCGCGGCATCGTCAAGCCCATCAAGGACGGCGACGCCGAGACCCTGGACTACCTGCGCACCCGCGTGCGGCCCTTCATTTTGCGCCGTACCAAGGCCGAAGTGGCCAAGGACCTGCCGCCCAAGGTGGAAAGCGTCACCTGCTGCGCGCTGGAAGAGGCCCAGGCCGAGCTCTACGCCGCCCTGGCCCGCAAGCTGCGCGCCCAGGTGCTGGCCGACGTGGACGAAAAGGGCCTGGCCAAGAGCCAGATGTCCATCCTGGACGCCCTGCTCAAGCTGCGCCAGATCTGCTGCCATCCGCGCCTGCTCAAGATCGACCTGCCCGGCTTCTCCAACAACCTGCCTTCCGGCAAGTTCGACGCCTTCAAGGACATGGTCATGGAGATCGTGGAGGGCGGCCACAAGGTGCTGGTCTTCTCGCAGTTCGTGCAGATGCTCCAGATCATCCGCCAGTGGCTGGAGTTCTCGCAGATCCCCTTCTGCTATCTGGACGGCGCCAGCAAGGACCGCTTCGAACAGGTGGACCGCTTCAACAACAGCCCGGACATCCCCATCTTCCTCATCTCGCTCAAGGCGGGCGGCACGGGCCTGAACCTGACCAGCGCGGACTACGTCATCCACTACGACCCGTGGTGGAACCCCGCCGTGGAAAGCCAGGCTACGGACCGTACCCACCGCATCGGCCAGACGCGGCAGGTGTTCTCCTACAAGCTCATCTGCCAGAACACGGTGGAAGAAAAGATCCTCAAGCTGCAGGAAGCCAAGCGTGGCGTGGCCGAGGCCATCATCCCCGGTCAGGACACCTGGAAGTCCCTGACCCGCGAGGATCTGGAGATGCTCTTCGAAGTCTAGGCAATACCGCCGCAAACAGCGTCATCACACGGCGCGGAAGCAGGGCCCTGCCCCGGCTTTCGCGCCGTTTCCCGTTTTCGGGAGGGCCCGCCTTCCGCATATCCGGGCCGTACGGCAAGGCCTTGCCGGCGGCCGCCTTCTCCCCGGCACCCCCCATCCCTGAGAAGACACGACCGCGCCCCGTCCTCCTGCCGCAACGCTCACTGTCCCGCCGTCCCTTGGCATACGTCCCCGCAATGACGCTCAGCCCCCTTGCGCGCCTGTTTCGGGAAGGCTATGCTCCAAGCAGCCTCCGGGCCTTCATCCCTGCCTTTCCGGCCCGGGGACGCCTCTTTTTCCGGCAGACGCCTGCCAAGGAGACGCCGCATGGACGAAGCTCCCCCCACCACGCCCCGCACCCTGCTCTGGCGCGGCACACGCTGCCTGCGCAATGATTCTCCCACCCTGCGCCCCTGCGGGCTCCGCCGCCTCTGCCGGTTGTTCGGCATCGACCTGGCCGCCCGCCAGCGGGAAACCGATCTTGTCCTGTCCATCTTCGCCGGGCTGGCTCCCCAGCACGGTCTGGACAGGGACCTGGCCCCTCTGGCCGTGCTGGCCCATACCTTGGTGGAGCTGGGGGACGGGATGCCCGATGCGGGCGAGATTCTGCTCACCCATCCTCTCAAGCGCCTTGATGCCGCCGGCAACCGGCTGCTGGCCATGGTCCTGACCCTGCTCACCGTGGGCAAGGGCCGTACGGACAAGGTGGAGCCCCTGCTCACCGCCATGGGTTGTGCCCGCGACGATCCCCGGCGGCGTACCGCCGTGGTGCTGGCGGCCATCGTGCAGGTGGCCCGTTTCGCCCTGCGCTTCGATCCGCTGGAGATACGCCTGCCCGGTGAGCCCCCCGTCCTCTTCCTCATCCGGGTGCGCACGCCCCTGCGCCTGCGCAAGCAGCTGGTCATCCATGCGCCGCTCTGGGAACGCCTGTTCGGCAAGTCCTCCCTGGAATGGTTCTGGACCTTCGATGCCGATGCCGACGCGCCCGTCCCGGTCCAGGCGCCGCCTTCCGGGCAATTGTTCAGCAGCCATTTCAGCGCGTATCTGCAAAGACAGGCACGGGCCCTGCATGAGCTGGCCCGCAGCGACAGCGCCCTGGACGAAGAGCCCATCCACGATGCCCGCGTCATCCTGCGCAGCCTGCTTTCCGTCTTCCGCAGCCTGAAGCCCTATCTGCGCAAGGACTGGCTGGCCTCTGTGGAATCCGACCTGCGTACGGCCCGCAAGCTGCTGGGCGGTGTGCGGGATACGGACGTGCTTTTGGGACACATCAGGGACTATGCCTTGCGCCCTGTCCCTGCCGGTGCCGCCGAGACCGCCGCCGCAAGCGGACAGGCCCCGGAAGGTACTGCCCCCCTTTTCCGGCCGGCGGATCTGCCCGCCGGTCTGCGCAGCCTGTATGCCGCCCTGCAGGAAGAACGCGCCACGGCCCTTTCCCGTGCCGCGGCCCATTATGCCTCGGACGCCTACCGGGAGCTGCTGCACAAGCTGGATGGCAATGCCGCGGCCCAGACCTGCCGCCCCATGCTGGACCGCCGCGGCCGCGCCCGGCCCATGCTGCTGGCGGACATCATGGCGGCCGGTGTGGATCAGGCCACACGCGACCTTCTTGCCCATGACCGCTGGACGCACGGGCACCTGATCCCCGAAGACCTGCTGCACAACATGCGCATCGCGTTCAAGCAGTTACGCTATCTGATGGCCTTTTTCGGCAGCCAGGGCGGCAAGAACGGCGAACGCCTGATCCGCCTGTGCCGTCGCTGTCAGGAAAGTCTCGGCCAGATGCACGACAACGCCGTGGCCGCGGCCACGGCCCTGCGCCACTTGCAGCACATGCCGGAGACCCGGCAGCATGCGGAGGATGCCGACGGTCTGGAGGCATATGCCCGCTGGTGCGAGGACGAGATGCACCGCCATGCCATGGCCTTCCTGACGGACTGGACGGACAACGGGCGGGACGAGCTTTGCCGCCTGACCCGCAAGCTTTCCCCGTCCGCAGGCGAGCCGCTTCCCCTGCTCCGCCCGGACGACTAGCCGCGGGCTCCCGGACGCGCCAGCGCCCCGGGAACGTGCGGCCCGGCTGGCAGCCCCTGATAAAAAAGCGCCCTTTTCAGGGCGCAACGGCAGGAAACCGGCAGGGCGGGCCATCTGGTCCCTGCCCTCCGGCTTTCGGGGCCTTTGGCCCCTGTAAAAGATGCCTCCGCTAGCAGGACGTACCCAGGAACTGGGTGGACACGAAGCTGGCGTACTGGTCGGTCATGCCGGTGATGAAATCCAGCACCCGCAGATAGGAGACGTACAGGTCATCCTCACGGCGCGGCGCATGGCCGCCCATGAGCTGCAAGGCCTGCTGCTCCTTGTAGGTGAGCCGCCCGGGATCGCAGATGCGGCGATGGCAGGCCGGGATGAAGGTATCCAGCAGGCGCTTGTAAACACTGTAGGACCCGATCTCCAGCGCCGTCTTGTGACTGTTCTTGAGGATGCGCCCGTTGAAGATCTCTTTGGCCCTGTCCATATAGGCCCGGACGTCCTCCGGCGCCATATCCATGAGCGGACCTTCGAACTCCCGCCGCATGATGCGCTCGTACTGCGCGGCGAAGGTCTCGAACAGGCTCGCGGTCACGTGGCCGATGACACGGGCCCGCACATACCCGGCCCGCTCCCGGTCGGAACCCATATCTTCCAGCCGCTGCGGGTCGAGCTTCAGGCTCGGGGCCAGGGGCTCCACCACCTTCAGGATGTCCGCCAGGGTGATGATGTCCAGCTCGCGGGCGTCTTCCATGTCCACGATGCGGTAACATGTGTCGTCGGCCGCTTCGGCCAGTAGGGAGAGCGGATGGCGGGCAAAGTCGCCCCGGCGCGTTTTCAGCCCCAGAGCGCAGAACACCTCTTCAAAGATGCCCGCCTCGGCCTGATAGTAGTTGAACTTGCACTTGCCGCTCCGCGTACGGGACTGCCAGGAATCCCACGGATATTTGACCATGCTGGCCAGCGTGGGATAGGTGAGCCGGAACCCGCCCTGATCGCGGTTGTTCTCCACCACGTTGACCACCCGGAAACCCTGGGCGTTGCCGTCGAAGCAGCGGAAATCGCTCTGATGCGTCTCCTCCAGCGCATTCACATAAGTGTGGTTGGCCGGGTCCCCGAACCAGTCACGGATGGCGAACTCGCCCGCATGGCCGAAAGGCGGATTGCCGATGTCGTGGGCCAGGCAGGCGGCTTCGAGGATCTGGCCGGGAAATTCCGGCGCGGCATACTCCGGCAGCTCGTCCCGGCGGCGCAAAAAATAGCCCGCCATGGCGCCCAGCGAACGCCCCACGCTGCTGACCTCCAGCGAATGGCTGAGGCGCGTGTGGATGTGATCGTTACGCACCAGCGGATGCACTTGTGTTTTGCGGGCCAGACGCCGGAACGAACTAGAATAGATGATGCGGTCCCGATCCTGCAAAAACGGGCTGCGGGCCGGGTCCAGCTTCTTGAAATCCACCCCGCTGCCCCCGTAGCGCAGGGGAAGGAGCAATTTGCGCCACTTTTCCTGAAAATTCATGGGACCTCCCGCGTGCCTGGAACAGTAAAAAACTATCGGTAAGTACAGAATTTGCCACGCCTGGATGCGGAACACAAGGGCGGCCGGGACATGGCGCACATACTGCCCGTTCCTTCCCGGGGCAGGAAGAAATGAACGGCCGGCGCTTCGGCTTCGGACAGGGGCAGGCAAGGAGTTCCGCCCCCTGCCCCACCGCATGGACCATGGCAGGCTGCCCCCTCTTGACGGACAGACGCTTGCCACCTATAAGGACAGCACGCGCTCGTAGCTCAGGTGGATAGAGCAGGAGCCTTCTAAGCTCTTGGCCGGGGGTTCGAATCCTCCCGGGCGCGCCATGGAACTATCAGGTGGATACATGCATGCCCGCGTGTATCCACCTTTTTTTATCCCGCATAACAGAAGTGGACATTCTCCTGTGGCTGACTTCCAGACTTTGCTTTTGGGGCAACGGTCCTCACATGCGGATGGAAGGAACGAGGAAAATCTATCTGGAATTCCTCTCCGTGCTTCTTGGATATCAACTTTTCATTACTGATATCGATCTAAAGAGACAACTCTACTTATTTATAGTCAAAAATAGTATTTATACCATATACAAATTTCCATAATTTCTATTTTACAAGAAACAGCCTGTCCCCTTGTTCTTCTATACGATATTCACGAAGCTTGTTAAGCACGTCGACACCACCAGCGGCAACTGCCATCATCACGCATGTTGCAGCTGTTGTTGGCCCAAGTATACCGGCAGCTGCAGTTGCAGATATAGCTGCAACTGCTGTTTTTTTAATATCTCCATCCTCTTTCGTGACCATATAAGCAGTCGTGGCAGCAGCAATTGCAAGACATCCTATACACAATGTCCATGCAATTTTTCCAGTCCCTTTCACCTTTATAAAAAAATCTTTTATTCCGCCTTCTACTTCTATATAGTCTACATTATTTTTGATTGCTTGCGCAAGTTCCTTCTCGTCTTTTACAACGCGCCCCATAATCTTCTCCGTTTCCAAGAAATAATTCACAAAAAACAGTTACTCCAGCATATCTTTCATTACCTTGATTACAGTGGATCTATACCAAGCTTAGTA
>ENA-UESP01002175-UESP01002175.1-human-gut-metagenome-genome-assembly--contig:-NODE-2175-length-11170-cov-3.265122_pt1 | contig 11170 bp, 8 predicted proteins | sample MGYA00243003_ERZ508004 | MGnify/ENA primary metagenome ERZ508004 (study PRJEB26167, sample SAMN06115443) | human gut metagenome | host: Homo sapiens | place: China:Henan | collected 2015-07-29 | study...
CGCGATGCGTTCGCGCAAGAGCGTCAACGTGCCTGCGGTGTCGATCGACCTGCCTTCGGTGACGGAGAAGGACCGCCGCTTTATCGAGTGGGCCGTGAAGAACGACGTCGATTTCATCGCACACTCGTTCGTGCGCAGCGCCAAGGACATAAAGGCCGTGCAGGAGATTCTCGATGCCCACGGCAGCAAAATCAAGATCATTTCGAAGATCGAAAATCAGGAGGGACTCGACAACATCGACGAGATCATCGAGGCGTCGTACGGCATTATGGTGGCGCGCGGCGACTTGGGCGTGGAGCTTCCGGCCGAAGCGATTCCCAACACCCAGCGGCGCATCGTCGAGAAGTGCATTTGCGCGAAGCGCCCGGTGATTATCGCCACGCAGATGCTCTATTCGATGGTCAAGAGTCCGCGTCCGACGCGCGCCGAGGTGAGCGACGTGGCGAGCGCCATTTACGAGCGCGTGGACGCCGTGATGCTGAGCGACGAGACCGCCATGGGCGACTATCCCGTGGAGTCGGTCGAGACGATGGCCCGCGTGGCCCGCGAGATCGAGCGCGACGAAACGCATTTCAAGCCGATGATCGACATGGACATGGTTTCGGTGAACCACGAGATCACGGCCCAGCTGGCCCGCTCGGCGGTGCGCGCTTCGACAAACCTGCCGATCAAATACGTGGTCCTCGACACCAAGACCGGCCGTACGGGCCGTTATCTCGCTGCGTTCCGCGGCCGGAAGACCGTGATGGCCGTCTGCTACCAGCTCCACGCGCAGCGTATTCTGGCGCTGTCGTACGGCGTGGTGCCGATTCTGCGCAATCAGGAGCTGCACGACAAGTATCATTTCTTGGTCGATGCGCTCGAATTCCTCGATCAGTACCGCAAACTCAAGGGCGAGGATCTGCTGGCCATCGTGGGCGGCAGCTTCGGACCCGACGGAGGTGCGTCGTATGTCGAGATCGCCAATGTGGACAACATCCGCCGGCGCAACGAGGAGATCGTTGCGGCGCAAAAGTGTTAGCCGTTGAAAGGGGAACTGAAGGATAAGGTCGCCCGCGGCGTGGCGTGGAGCATGGCCGAGAAGATCGGTACGATGCTCCTCCAGATGGCCGTGAGCCTTATTATCCTACGCCTGCTGACCCGCGACATCCTCGGCGTCATGGCGATTCCGACGGCCGTGGTGGCCGTGGCGCTGGTGCTCGTGGACAGCGGTTTTTCGCAGGCGCTGATCCGCAAGGCGGCCCCTTCGGCGGACGATTACAAATCGGTTTTCGCCTTCAATATCGGGGTTTCGCTGGTGATGTACGCGCTTTTCACGGCGCTGGCGTTTCCGGCGTCGCGGTTCTACGACATGCCCCAGATCGCGCAGATCGCACCCGTGTTTTTCCTGCAGCTGCCCATCGGGGCGCTGTGCGCCATTCAGAATACGATCTGCGTCAGGCAGTTCCGTTTCGCGCTGTTGTCGAAGGTGACTTTCGCCTCGTCGCTCGCGGGCGGACTGGCGGCGATCGGTCTCGCGCTCGCCGGGTTCGGGATCTGGTGTATCGTGGCCCAGCGCGTGCTGCAGGCGGCGGTGCGGACTCTGCTGCTGTGGTGGCTGAGCGACTGGCGGCCCTGCGGGGCGTGCAGCCGCGGACCGCTGCGCGAAATGGCTCCCTTCAGTTTCAGCCTGATCGCCACGGACCTGATTTCGACGTTCTACAATAAGATTCCGCAGTTTTTCCTCGGACGGCTCTATCCGGCCGATACGCTCGGCTCGTTCGATCAGGCGATCAAGCTCAAGGATCAGCCGACGATTTCGGCGATGCAGGCCGTGCAGAGCGTCACTTTCCCTGCGCTGGCCAAGATCAAGGACGACGCTCCGAAGTTCGCCGAGAGCTATCGGCAGGTCGTGATGGTGGTCTCCTACGTTCTTTTCCCGGTCATGCTGGGCATGTCGGCCGTGGCGCACGACATGTTCGCTGTCCTGCTGGGCGAGGAGTGGATGCCTACGGTGCCCTATTTCGAGACGGTATGTCTGGTGGGACTTTTCTATCCGATGTCGATAATCGCCTACAACGTATTGAAAGTCAAGAGCGGCGGTGCGCTGATCGTAAAACTGGAGGTCGCCAAGAAAGTGATGATGTCGGTGGTGTTCGCCGTGACGATTCCGATCGGCGTACAGGCCGTGGTATGGGGACTCGTGGTGATCGCATTCTGCGAAATGTCCGTCAATTTCCTCGCCACGACCAAGTTTACGTCGCTGTCGCCGGGGCGTTTCGTGCGGACGCTGCTGCCTCCGCTGCTGGCGGCCGCCGCGATGTACGGCGCGGTGCGGCTGACGGCCCGCGCGATTCCGGAGCATGCCCTGCTGCGGCTGATGGCCGAAGTGACGGTCGGTGCGGTTTGTTATGTCCTGCTGTCGGCCCTGTTCCGGCTCGAAGCCTTCCGAGAGGTGGCGGCTATTGTCCGGAAGCAGTTTTTGCACCGTTGATTCGCGCTGCTTGCGTCGGGGGCCGATTCACGGAGCGTCGGTAAAAATAACCGCCGGTTATACCTTGGGGTGTAACCGGCGGTTTTTTGTCGGGGTGGAAGACCCTCCCCGGCCGTCAGGCGTAGACCTTCGGGGTGATGACGCCCCGAAGGACGACCAGCGCGTTGGTGACGAGCGATTCGAGTTCGTTCTCGCCGGGGTAGACCGCGATGGGGGCGATGAACGAGCAGAATTCCGAAATGTACTCCACGACGGATTTGTTGTGGGCGATGCCGCCCGTCAGGATGACGGCGTCAACCTGTCCGCCGAGGGCGGCGGCCATGGCGCCGATCTGCTTCACGATGCCGTAGCACATGGCGTCCTTCACCACGCGGGCTTTTTCGTCGCCCTGACCGATGCGCTCCATGACCTGTATCATGGAGTTGGTCCCCAGATGCGCCACGAGACCGCCTTTGCCGGCCAGCATCTGCTGGATGTCGTGCCGCGTGTAGCGGCCCGAAAAGCAGAGATCGACCAGTTCGCCGGCGGGAAGGGTTCCGGCGCGCTCCGGTGCGAACGGTCCGTCGCCGTCGAGGGCGTTGTTCACATCGACGACGCGGCCCTGCTTGTGCGCCGCGACCGAGATGCCGCCGCCGAGGTGGGCGACTACGAGGTTCGCCTTCTCGTAGACGATGCCGATGCGGTCGCAGTGCAGGCGGGCCGTGGCTTTCTGGTTGAGTGCGTGGAAGATCGAACGCCGCGGGCAGTCGGGATGCCCGCTCAGGCGCGCTATATCGTCCATTTCGTCCACGACCACGGGGTCGGCGATGTAGGCTTTGATGCCTGCGGTCGCCGCGATTCCGTCGGCCAGCAGACCGCCGAGGTTGGAGGCGTGCTCCATCGTGGCGTGCTGCAGGTCGCGGCGCATGGCGTCGTTCACTTCGTACACGCCGGCGGGAATGGGTTTGATGAGGCCGCCGCGGCCGATTACGGCAGCGAGGGACATGATGTCGAAGCCGTGTTCCTTCAATGCCGTGAGGATCATGTCACGGCGCCAGTCGAGCTGGTCGATGATGTTGGGGTAGTGTGCGATCTGTTCCGCCGAGTGACGCAGGGTCAGATCCAACAAAGGCCGCTCCTCGTCGTAGAGGGCGACCTTCGTTGAAGTAGAGCCGGGATTTATCGCTAGAATTTTGAAGCCCATAAATCGGTTCCGGTTAATTAGGTTGGTGGGTTAGGTTGGTGGGTTAGGTTGGTGGGTTGGTTCAGGCTGTCTTACTGCTTCACGGCCAGACAGGCCAGCGCGATCGAGTAGAGCTTGGTCTTGCTGGTGTCGCCGCGCGAGGTCAGCACGCAGGGGACTTTCGTTCCCATGACCATGGCGGCCAGTTCGCCGCCGCAGAGGTGCGTCACCGACTTGAAGAAGACGTTGGCCGATTCGAGGTTGGGGAAGAGCAGGCAGTCGGGATCGCCCGCGACGGACGAGCCTTTGACCTTCTTGTGTTCCGCAACGTCCTTGTAGAGCGCCACGTCGAGTGACAGGGGACCGTCTACGACGACGTCGCCCAGCTGTCCGCGGTCGCCCATTTTGGCCAGTAGCGCGCCTTCGGTCGAGGAGATGACGTTGGGAAGCAGCTGCTCCGACGGAGCGATGCAGGCGATTTTCGGAGTCTTGATGCCCAGCAGGTTGGCCGTGCGCGCGAGGTAGCCGATCTGCACGGTTTTCTGCTTGAAGTCGGGCAGCGGAATCACCGCCACGTCCGAAATGACGAGCAGTTTGTGGTAGCAGGGCATCTCGACGATCGACACGTGGCTCAGCACGCCTTTCGGGGGAAACAGTCCTGCTTCCTTGTTGAGAATGCCGCGCATGTATTTGTCGGTCGAGACCAGTCCCTTCATCAGCACGTCGGCATTGCCGGCAACGACGGCCGCGACGGCCTGCTGCACGCACTTGACGTCGCTGGTTTCATCGACGATGTTGAATGCCTTGATGTCGATGTCGTTCTCGGCGCAGACCTGCTCGATAACGCTTTTTTCGCCGTAAAGCGTAGGCTCTACGAGGCCCTCCTTGTAGGCTTCGTACACCGCCTCCAGCGTATGTGAATCCTGACCGTATGCCACGGCCAGCCGTTTTTTACCTCTTTTTCTCGCCTCCTCGACGATTTCAGTAAGATGTTGGATCATAAGTTGTGGAAATGTGCTTTGAAAATTATTTTACGAGATTGTATGTGTCGGTAGCGATGACCAGCTCCTCGTCGGTGGCGATGACGGCCACTTTGACGCGCGAACCGGGAGTAGAGAGGATTTTGTTTACGCCGCGGGCGCCCTTGTTGGCCTCGCGGTCGAATTCGACGCCCATGAATTCGAGACCCGTGCAGACGCTCTCGCGCATCTCGCACGAATTCTCGCCGACGCCGCCCGTGAAGACGATCATGTCCACGCCGCCCATTTCGGCTGCGTATTCGCCGACGAATTTGCGGATGCGTCCGTAGTGCATGTCGCGGGCCAGAATGGCGCGGGGATTACCCTCGTCGTAGGCGAGGTCGATGTCGCGCATGTCGCTCGAAAGGTCGGTAAGACCCAGCACGCCCGATTTCTTGTTCATCATTTCGTTCAGCTCGGCGTAGGACATGCCCTCCTTTTCGCCGATGAAGGTGACGGCGCTCGGATCGACGTTGCCGCAGCGGGTGCCCATGACCAGTCCGTCCACGGGCGAGAAGCCCATCGACGTGTCGAACGACTTGCCGTTCAGCACGGCCGTCACCGAAGCGCCGTTGCCGATGTGGCAGGTGATGATCTTCGAATTCTCGAAGTCCAGTCCCGCGAGTTTGGCGCCGGTCTGCGCCACGTATTTGTGGCTGGTGCCGTGGAAGCCGTATTTGCGCACGCGGTATTTGTCGTAATAGGCGTGGGGCAGCGCGTACATGAAATTGACGGCCGGAATGGTCTGGTGGAACGACGTGTCGAAGACCGTGACCTGCGGCGTTCCCGGCAGCACCTTCTCGATCGAAAGCACGCCTTCGAGGTTGGCGGGATTGTGCAGCGGCGCGATCTCGAACAGCGAGCGGATTTTGCTCTTGACCTCCTCGGTGACGATGCAGCTTTCGGGGAAGAATTCGCCGCCGTGGGCTACGCGGTGGCCGACGGCTTTCACCTCGTCCAGCGAGCGGATGACGCCGTGCTCCGGGGCGGTGAGGGCGTCGAGCACGAGTTTGATGCCCGTCGTGTGGTCGGGAATCGGACGGTGCAGCTCGAAAGGCTGTTTGCCGACGGGTTTATGGATAAGGTCGCCTTCCGGCAGGCCGATACGTTCCACGATGCCTTTTGCGAGCAGTGTGCTCGATGCGGCTTCCATGTCGATCACCTGATACTTGATCGACGAGCTGCCGCAGTTCAATACCAAAATTACCATTGTCTTTCTATGTAGTTAATTCCTAAATGTTGTTCCGATCCACATGCCGAGCGCTGCAAAAACGATGCATACCGCGACGCTCAGCGCCACATAAACCGCCGCCGCATTGTAGCATCCGGCCCGCAGCAGACGCACCGTGTCGGCCGAAAAGGTCGAAAAGGTGGTGAAGCCTCCGCAGAATCCCACGATGAGCAGCCAGCCCAGCGTCTCGGAGACACTGGCTTCCAGCAGGATGCCGATCAGCAGCGAACCCGCGGCGTTGACCGTGAACGTGCCCGCCGGAAATCCCAGCAGCGTCTGTCCGGCCAAGATCCCGCCCGAAAGCAGGTAACGGACGATGCTGCCCGCCGCGCCGCCGAATCCCACGGTCATAAGTTCACGAATCATAAGTTAAATATACATCTAATTTTAAGGATGTGCAAATTTACGGAAAAAATGATTACGAATCGTTATATTTTTTGTTGTTTTTCGGGTGGAATCCGATGCGGAAGGCTTCAGGATTCCCGGATCTGCCCGTCGCCCGTGACGACGTATTTGTAGGTCGTCAGTTCGGGAAGGCCCATCGGACCGCGGGCGTGGAGCTTCTGGGTCGAGATTCCCACCTCGGCGCCGAAGCCGAACTGGCCGCCGTCGGTGAAGGCCGTCGAGACGTTGACGTAGACGCAGGCGGCGTCCACGGCGCGTGTGAACTGCGTGGCGGTCTGTTTGTTCTCGGTGACGATGGCTTCGCTGTGGCGCGACGAGTAGCGGGCGATGTGCGCGAGGGCCTCTTCGGGCGATGCGACGGTCCTGACGGCGAGTTTGTAGTCGAGGAATTCCGTGCCGAAATGCTCTTCGGACGCGTGTTCCAGCAGGTCGGCGGGGTAGTGTCCGCCGAGGGCCGCGAAAGCCTCGGCGTCGGCGTAGACCGTGACGCGGGCGGCGGCCAGCGGGGCGCAAAGCTCCGGCAGGTCGGCGAGCCGGTCGCGGTGGATGACGAGGCAGTCGAGGGCGTTGCAGACGCTGACGCGCCGGGTTTTGGCGTTGCAGACTACGGCGCGGCCTTTTGCGAGGTCGCCGTCGCGGTCGAAGTAGGTGTGGACGATGCCGGCGCCGGTTTCGATGACCGGAACGCGGGCGTTTTCGCGCACGAAGCGGATCAGGCCCGCGCCGCCGCGCGGAATGACGACGTCGACGTAACCCACGGCGTTCAGCAGCGCTCCGACGGAGGCGTGGTCCGAAGGAAGCAGGGTGAAGGCGTGTTCGTCGATGCCTTCGCTGCGCAGGGCTTCGTGCAGCAGGGCGGCGATGGCTACGTTGGAGTGACGGGCGTCGCCGCCGCCCTTCAGCACGCAGGCGTTGCCCGTTTTGATGCAGAGCGAGAAGATGTCGGCCGTGACGTTGGGCCGCGCTTCGCAGATCATGCCGACCACGCCGAACGGAACCCGCCGTTTGACGATGGTCATTCCGTTGGGGCGGGTGCGCCGCTCCAGCTCTTCGCCCTGCGGCGAGGGCAGGTGCGCGACGACCTCCATGTCGTCGGCGATGGCGGCGATGCGCTCCGGAGTCAGCCGCAGACGGTCGCGCAGCGGCGAGTCGGGGGCCATGGCTTCGAGGTCGCGGGCGTTGGCTTCGAGCAGGCGGGGCGTATGCGTGCGCAGCAGTTGTGCGGCGTGCATCAGCGTGCGTCCGAGTCGTTCGGTTTCGGTCTCGGCCAGAAGCGTTCCGGCCTGACGGGCGGCTTTGAACAGGGATTCGTATTCCATAGTCGTCTTATTCGAGGTAGAGGTAATCGCAGTGGACGAGGGGTTTCAGCCCTTTGCGCCCGATGTTGCGGCGTGCGGTTTCGCTGTCGCACGAGATGCGGCCCACGGCCAGCTGCGTTCCGTCGGGCGAGAGGATGCGCACCAAATCGTCGCGTTCGAAATCGCCCTCGACGGCCGTGACGCCCACGGCGAGGATGCTGGCGGCCTTGCTGGCCCGGACGGCCGCTGCGGCGCCTTCGTCGATGCGCAGGACGCCTTTGGCGAAGCCTTCGCTGCTGGCGATCCACATTTTGACGCCCGACGCCGTGTGCGGGGCGGGTTCGAAACGGGTGCAGAGCACCTCCTCGCCGGTCAGCGCCAGAGCGGTCAGGATGTTGTCGCGGCGGCCGTTGGCGATGATGACTTCGATGCCCTCGCCGGCCACGCGCGACGAAATGCGGCTCTTGGTCGCCATGCCGCCCCGGCCCCGCGACGAGCGCGCCGGGTCGATGTACCGCGAGAGGTCTTCGGAGGGTTTCACGCGGCGGATCACCTGCGACGAGGGGTCGGAGGGCGAGCCGTCGTAGATGCCGTCGATGTTGCTCAGGATAATCAGCGCTTCGGCCTGCATCATGGCCGCCACGAGTCCCGAAAGCTCGTCGTTGTCGGTGAACATCAGCTCGGTGACCGAGATGGTGTCGTTCTCGTTGACGATCGGGATCACGCCGTTGGCGAGCATGACCTCCATGCAGTTGCGCTGGTTGAGATACTGCCGCCGCGTGGAGAGGCTCTCCTTGGTGGTGAGCACCTGCCCGCAGACGATGCCGTATTCGTTGAAGAGGTCGTAGTAGCGGTTCAGCAGCTTCACCTGACCTACGGCCGAGAAGAACTGGCGGGCCGATACGGTGTCGATGCGGCCCGTGCGCTGTTCGAGGACGCTGCGGCCCGAAGCCACGGCGCCCGACGAGACGAGGATCACCTCGATGCCGGCGCGGTGCAGCCGGGCGATCTGGTCCACGAGGGACGAAATGCGCGTGGTGTCGGGGCGTCCGTCGTCGCGGGTCAGCACGTTGCTGCCAGCCTTGATGACGATGCGGCGGTATTTGCTGGTTCTGTCCATGTCTTTGCGGTCCGGGCGTCGCCCGGCGTTACGGTTCGTATTTGTAGCCCACGCCCTTGACGGTGACGATCTTTTCGTCGCCGATCTTCTGGCGCAGCTTGCGGATGTGTACGTCGATGGTGCGGTCGCCCACGACCACCTCCGAACCCCAGATCCGGGCATATATCTCTTCGCGCGAGAAGAGTTTGCCCGGCGACGAGTAGAGCAGGTCCAAGAGGGCGAACTCCTTGCGGGGCAGGCTGATTTCGCGGCCGTCGCGCGTGACGGTGTAGCGCTCGCGGTCCATGGCGACGCCCTCCTCCGCCGGAGCGGGGGCCTTTCCGGCGTCGATGCGCTTGAGGATGGCCTGCACGCGGCTGACCAGCAGTTTCATCTTGATCGGCTTGGTCAGGTAGTCGTCGGCCCCCACGCCGAAGCCGGCCAGCTGCTGCTCCTCTTCGCCCAAGGCCGAGAGGAAGACGACCATCGTGTCGCGCAGCTGCGGGTCCTCGCGGATGGCGCGGCAGGTCTGCGCCCCGTCCATCACGGGCATCATCATGTCCAGCAGGATCAGGTGGGGGCGGTGCTGCGCCGCGGCTTTCAGCGCTTCGGCTCCGTTCTGGGCCGTGAATACCTCGTAACCCTCCTTGACGAGGGTGTATTTCACGAATTCGAGGATGTCGGGTTCGTCGTCGACGAGCAGGATGCGGTGGCTCATAATTTCGGTCAATGCGTTTTCGGCGGCGCACCGGCGACCGGTTGGCCGTGTGCCGCGCATATCTTGTGCGAAGTTAGCAAATTTCCGGCGAAATCGTTCGGCGGCACGGGAAAAATGGTTATATTTGCGAGATTTATATACTTCCGTATATATGGAACTCAAAAACGTGTATTGAGATGGCTACTGAAAATCCGATTCTTCCTGCTCCTGAGGAGCAAGTCAGCAAGGCTGCTGAAGATGTGCAGAAGGCAACTTCCGAAGTGACTCCCGAAGTCCCTGATTCCGAAACGGCTGCGATTGCAGAACCCGAAACGCCCGCTGTCGCGCAGGGCGAACCCGCAGCGTCCGCCGCCGAGGCGCCCGTAAGCGAAGCGCTGGCCGAAGAGACCGTCGCCGAAACGGCTGCGGAAGCTCCTGCTGCCGGCGAGGTTGCCGCAGATGCGCCTGCTGCCGGCGAGGTTGCCGCAGATGCGCCTGCAGACGGGGAGGGAGCGCCTGCGGAGATGCCTGCGGCTGAAGTCCCCGCCGCAGAGGTCGTTGCCGAAGCTCCTGCCGCCGAAACGGCTGCGGAAGCGGCTCCCGCAGAAGAGACGGCGCGTGCGAAGCGCGCCCGGATCAAGCCTGCGGCCGAAGCGGTCGTAACTGAGACGGAAGAGGAGGCTGCGGCGTCCGACGTGCAGGTGGATTTCGCGGACGAGGAGGCCGCGCTGGCGGCGCAGGACGCCGGACTCGAACTAGAGGGCGAGACCGCCGAGGAGGCCGAGGCCGAGCAGATGGCGGGAAGCGCCGCCGATACCGAAGACAAATTCACGGGCCGGGGCAAGGAGGAGCTGGTGGCTTTATTCACGCGCATGCTCGAAGAGCAGCCCGTGCAGTCGATCCGCCGGGATGTGGAGGCGCTGAAGATCGCCTTCTACCGCATCCGCCGTGCCGAGGTCGAAGCCGCACGCCGCAAATTCATCGAGGAGGGCGGCGCCGAAGAGGATTTCGCGCCGGCAGTGGACGGGGTCGAAGTGCAGCTCAAGGAGCTGTTCAAGGAGTACCGCCGTCGCCGCGACGAGTTCATCGCCAATCTCGAAGCCGAGAAGGAGAAGAACCTGCAGGTCAAGCTGGGAATTATCGAAGAACTGAAGGAGCTGGTCAATTCGGACGAGACGCTCAACCATACCTTTACCAAATTCCGCGAGTTGCAGCAGCGCTGGAAGGAGACCGGCATCGTGCCCCTGCAGAACGTCAAGGATTTGTGGGAGACCTATAACCTGCACGTCGAGAATTTCTACAGCTTCATCAAGATCAACAAGGAGCTGCGCGATCTGGACCTGAAGAAGAATTACGAGCAGAAGGTGACCCTGTGCGAGCAGGCCGAGGCGCTCGTGCTGGAGCCTTCGGTGGTCGAAGCGTTCCACAAACTGCAGAAACTGCACGACGAATGGCGCGAGACGGGTCCCGTGGCCAACGAATACAAGGAGGTGCTGTGGGAGCGTTTCAAGGCGGCGTCGAGCCGGATCAACAAACAGCATCAGGAGCACTTCGAGGCGCTGAAGGGCGAGCAGGTCCGCAACCTCGAACTGAAGACGGAGCTTTGCGCCGCCACCGAGGAGCTGGCCGCGCAGCCGCTCACCACCCGCAAGGAGTGGAACCGGGCCAGCGACCGTCTGCTGGAGATTCAGAAGACGTGGAAGACCATCGGCTTCGCGCCCAAGAAGGACAACAACCGCATATATGAACGTTTCCGCACGGCGTGCGACAGGTTCTTCGAGGCCAA
>ENA-UESP01002178-UESP01002178.1-human-gut-metagenome-genome-assembly--contig:-NODE-2178-length-11146-cov-4.319812_pt1 | contig 11146 bp, 9 predicted proteins | sample MGYA00243003_ERZ508004 | MGnify/ENA primary metagenome ERZ508004 (study PRJEB26167, sample SAMN06115443) | human gut metagenome | host: Homo sapiens | place: China:Henan | collected 2015-07-29 | study...
ACGGAAATAAACTATGCAAGATCTGAAAGCGCTGGAAGGGAAAAGCCTTGCCGAGTTGCGTGAGATAGCCAAAGCATTGGGTATCAAGAACGTTATGATTAAAAAGCGCGAACTGATAGAGAAAATAGCCGGGACGGACACCCCGGAGGAGGCTCCTGCGGAAAATGAGGCCGGAGCGAAAGGGGAGGTTTCGGAAACCGCCGCAGAGCCGGCGCAGGAAGCAGCCCCGCAGACCGCCGCGCCGAAGACCAAGGCCCCGCGCGGACGCCGTCCGCGACTGGCGAAGAACGAAAACGCAGCCCCGCAGCCGGAGGCCGCGGCAGAGCCGGAACTCCCGATGGAGACGAAGCCGGCGACGGCTGCCGAACCGGAAGCCGCAGCGGCTCCTCCGCAGGCCGAAACGCCCGCGGCAGAGCCGGCGAAGGCCGAACCCAAACGCCGGGGCCGCAAGCCCAAAGCGCAGGCGACGCCGGAGGTGCAGGCGGTGCAGGAAACGGCGGTCCCTGCCGCCGCGCAGGAGACCCACACGGAACAGGCTCCCCGATACATAGAAGAGGAGGTCATCACCAAGGACGACTTCGCAGGGGAGATCGAAGGCGAAGGCGTGCTGGAGATCATGCCCGACGGCTACGGATTCCTCCGCTCGGCCGACTACAACTACCTCAATTCCCCCGACGACATCTACGTTTCGCCCTCGCAGATCAAACTCTTCGGACTGAAGCCCGGCGACACGGTGAACGGCGCGATCCGCCCCCCGAAGGAGGGTGAGAAATACTTCCCGCTGGTGCGCGTGAACGAAATCAACGGTCTGGCCCCGGAGTACATCCGCGACCGCGTGCAGTTCGAATTTATGACGCCGCTGTTCCCCAGCGAGAAATTCTGCCTCACGGGCAACGGCCACAACAACATGTCCACGCGCATCGTGGACCTCTTTTCCCCCATCGGCAAGGGCCAGCGCGCACTGATCGTGGCCCAGCCCAAGACGGGTAAGACGGTGCTCATGCAGTCGATCATCAACGCCATCGCCGACAACCATCCCGAGGTGTACATCATCGTACTGCTGATCGACGAACGCCCCGAGGAGGTGACCGAAATGGCCCGCAACTCGAAGGCCGAGGTCGTGGCCTCGACTTTCGACGAGCAGGCTTCGCGCCACGTGAAAGTGGCCGAAATGGTGCTCGACAAGGCCAAACGCATGGTCGAGAGCGGCCACGACGTGGTGATCTTCCTCGACTCGATCACCCGTCTGGCCCGCGCCTACAACTCCGTGCAACCCGCCTCGGGCAAGGTGCTTTCGGGAGGTGTCGACGCCAACGCCCTGCACAAGCCCAAGCGTTTCTTCGGCGCAGCCCGCAACACGGAGGAGAAAGGTTCGCTGACGATCATCGCCACGGCGCTGATCGACACCGGTTCGAAGATGGACGAAGTGATCTTCGAGGAGTTCAAGGGTACGGGCAACATGGAGTTGCAGCTGGACCGCAAGCTGGCCAACAAGCGCGTATACCCGGCCGTGGACGTGATCGCCTCGGGAACCCGCCGCGAAGACCTGCTGCTGCCGCGCGACGTGATGAACCGCACGTGGGTGCTGCGCAAGTACCTCTCGGACATGACGCCCGTCGAAGCCATGGAGTTCCTCCAGAAACAGATGGGACTCACCGACACCAACGAGGAGTTCCTCGCCACGATGAACCACTAACCACACGGAGCGCAAACACCGGGTACAGATGAAAAGGCTGATTCTGACGAGTTTATGTCTTCTTTTCGCCCGCGGGGCGTTCGCATGGGGACAGAAGGGGCACGACGTGACGGCGTATATCGCCGAATGCCGTCTGACGCCCGAAGCGGCAGAGAAGGTCCGCAAGGCGCTCGACGGCTACTCGCCCGTGTATATCGCCAACTGGCTCGACTTCGCCAGCTACTGGCCCGAATACGCCTATTCGAAAACCTGGCACTACCTCAATATCGACGAAGGCGAGACGCTGGAGAGCATGTCCCGGAATCCCGGGGGCGACGTGCTGACGGCGGTGACCCGACTCACGGAGAAACTCAAGTCGGGACGCCTCACGCCCGAGGAGGAGACGCTCTCGCTCAAGATGCTGATTCACCTGGTCGGGGACATGCACTGCCCGATGCACCTCGGACGGTTGAGCGACCTGGGCGGCAACAAGCGGCCCGTGCGTTTCTTCGGACGCGACACGAACCTGCATTCGGTCTGGGATACGAACATTCCCGAGGCGGTCCACAAATGGAGTTACAGCGAGTGGCAGCAGCAGATCGACCGGCTGACGGACGAAGAGGCTGCGCAGATCGCCGCCGGAGAGCCGGCCGACTGGGTGAAGGAGACGCACGAAATCTGCAAGGAGATTTACGGCTTCACCCCCGAAGGGACCGATATTTCGTACGACTACCTCTTCAAGTACACGCCCGTCGTCGAACGGCAGTTCCTGCGCGGCGGACACCGCCTGGCCCGCCTGCTGAACGAGATATACCGATAACCGCATCCGCGCAAGACAAAGCCGCCCGCCGTCGAGAGACCGGCGGGCGGTTCGTTTCCGGAGCGCCGAATCAGTAATTCAGGTAGAAACATCCGTAATCCGGTTACTTCGGGAATCCTGTTTTCGGACTATCTTTGCATCGTGAACGGAAGGTTCCGGAATCCGGAACCCGGCGAAACGGAAAATCGAGGACGATCATGGAATACAGAATTTTGGGCAGAACGGGCCTGCGCGTGAGCGCCGTCGCACTCGGCTGCGAGGGCTTCATCCACAAAACGCCGGAAGAGGTGTGCGCCGATTTCGACTTCGCCATCGGGCACGGCGTCAACTTCATCGACATCTACTCGCCGAATCCCGAACTGCGGACGAACATCGGCGCGGCGCTCGAAGGCCGCCGCGGGGACTTCATCATTCAGGGACACCTCTGCACGACCTGGGAGAACGGGCAGTACCTGCGCACCCGCGACCCGGAGAAAACCCTCGCGTCGTTCGACCTTCAGCTGCAACAGCTGCGGACGGACTGTCTCGACATCGGCATGATCCACTACGTCGACGCCGAGGCGGATTTTCACCGCGTCTTCGGCGGGGAGATCATCCGAATCGCGCAAAGGCTCCGGGAGGAGGGGCGAATCCGCCATATCGGCATCAGCAGCCACAATCCCGCGGTGGCCCGGATGGCCGTCGAAACGGGACTGGTGGACGTGCTGATGTTCTCGGTAAACCCCTGCTACGACCTGCAACCGGCCGGCGACGACGTCGAGGCCCTGTGGGCCGAGGAGAGTTACGCCGGCGCGCTGCGCAACATCGACCCCGACCGCGAACGGCTCTACGAACTGTGCGAAAGGACGGGCGTGGGCATCGACGCCATGAAGGTCTACGGCGGCGGCGACCTGCTGAATGCGGAGAATTCCCCGTTCGGGAAGGCCATGACGCCGGTGCAGTGTATCGAATACGCCCTGACGCGGCCGGGCGTGGCTTCCGTGATGGTCGGATGCAGAACGCAGGACGAAATCCGGGCCGCACTCGACTGGTGCGGCGCATCGCCCGCCGAAAGGGACTATGCCTCCGCAATGGCCGGCATGGAGCGGTTTACCTGGGAAGGGCATTGCATGTACTGCGGCCATTGCGCCCCCTGTTCGGCGGGAATAGACATCGCGACGGTCCATAAATTCCACAACCTCGCCGTGGCGCAGGGCGAAATCCCGGAAACCGTGCGCGAACATTACGCCGCGCTCACGCACCACGCATCGGAGTGCATCGGGTGCGGCGCATGCGAAACGCGCTGCCCGTTCGGCGTGGAGATCGTAGCGTCGATGCGCCGCGCGGCGGAACGATTCGGCTATTGACCGCAAATTCGGGAAAAAATGGGAACAGACAACGCAAACAAGGACCGGCAGGCCATAGACCTGCTCTTCGCCGAGAGATGCTCGTGCGTCGTGCGCAACGGCGACACGATCCGGATATTCCGCGAACGGGGCGTCCGGGACCTCTGGAGGCTGCTGCACGAGGAGCCGGAACTGCTCGACGGCGCGTTCGTGGCCGACAAGGTGGTCGGAAAGGGCGCTGCGGCGCTGATGGCCGCGGGCCGTGTGAGGGAACTCTTCGCCGACGTGGTGAGCCACGCGGCGCTGGAACTGCTGAACGGAGCCGGGATTCCGGTAAGTTACACGGTCGCCGTGCCCCACATCATCAACCGCGCCGGAGACGGCATCTGTCCCGTGGAGCGGCTCTGCGCCGGGGCGCGGACCGCCGCGGAGTGCCTGCCGCTGATCGAAGGGTTTCTGACGGCCGGCAAGGGCGCGCCCTGATTCCGGCGAAGGGCGGAAAGAACCGTCCACAGCCTTCGTCCGCAAGCCTGCGGCGGGGGAGACCGAAAAACAAATCAAATACGGAACAATGAACAAGATTCTTTCGATTTTACTGGCCTGCACGGCTGCCGGCGCCGCATACGGCGCACAGGAGACCGCGCAGGAGACCGGGCAGGCGGCGAAGAACGTCGCGATCGACTCGGTGGTGGTGACGGGGGCGCGCTACGCCTCGGACATCCGCCACCTGCCGATGTCGGTGGCGGTCGTGGACCGCGACGAAATCGTCCGCCGGCAGGAGGCATCGGTGCTTCCGCTGCTCACGGAACAGGTTCCGGGGCTGTTCGTCACGGGACGCGGCGTGATGGGTTACGGCGTCTCGGACGGCGCGGCCGGAGGCATCAGCCTGCGCGGCATCGGCGGAGGGTCGGCGGCCCAGATGCTCGTGCTGATCGACGGGCATCCGCAGTACATGGGGCTGTTCGGCCATCCGATCGCCGACGCCTACCAGTCGATGCTCGCCGAGCGGGTCGAGGTGGTGCGCGGACCGGCGTCGGTGCTCTACGGCTCGAACGCCATGGGCGGGGTGATCAACATCGTCACCCGCCGGCAGCGCGAGGAAGGCGTGAAAACCGACCTGAACGTGGGCTACGGCTCGTGGAACACCTTGCAGACCGAAGCAGCCAACCGCATCCGCAAAGGCCGCTTCACGAGCGTCGTGACCGGCTCGTACAACCGCACGGACGGCCACCGCGCCGACATGGGTTTCGAGCAGTACGGCGGATATGCCAAGGTCGGCTACGAGATCAGCCGCCGCTGGAACGCTTACGCCGATGTGAACCTGACACACTTCAACGCCTCGAATCCGGGCGAAATCACCGCGCCCGTCTTCGACAACGACTCCCGCATCACGCGCGGCATGGCATCCGTCTCACTGGAAAACTCGTACGACCGGACTTCGGGCGCGTTGAAGTTCTTCTACAACTGGGGCCGTCACCGGATCAATGACGGCTACGGCGCAGGCGAGGAGCCGCGCGACTACCGTTTCAACTCGAAGGACCGGATGCTGGGCGTCTCGTGGTATCAGAGCGCCGGACTGTGGCGCGGCAGCCGCCTGACGGCGGGCATCGACTGGCAGCGCTTCGGGGGCCGGGCGTGGAACCGGTTCACGGCAGACGGCCGCAACATCCTGCTCAACCAGGCCCGGATCGAAAACTGGGGCGCGGAGGCCGACGCCGCATGGCGCATCGGCGGGGGATGGAGCGTCAATGCCAATTACAGCTGGCTCCGGATGGAGTATCCCGTGCCGGCGTCCCCCGAACACAAACTCTACGCCGGAGGCGATTTCGGGAAGGGCCGCTGGTCGGTGTCGACGGGCGTGCAGTACATCGCAGGGCTTTACACGGCGGCGGCTCCCGATCCGGAAGTCCGGGAAGCGGGATTCGTGCTCTGGAACCTGCGCGCGTCGCTGCGCGTAAACCGTTTGCTGACGATCTTCGTCCGGGGCGAAAACCTGCTGGCCGAACGTTATGAGATCAATGCCGGATACCCGATGCCCCGGGCGACGGTCTTCGGCGGACTGAAGTTAAACCTTTAATTGAAATAACCATGAAAACATCCTCTGTAACACTCTATTCGACCGGCTACCGGGAGACGCGTACATACCTCGCGGCAGCCCTGTTCGCGGCGGGCAATATCGTCCTGCCGCAGTTGTGCCACCTCGTGCAGCTGGGAGGTCCCACGATGCTGCCGATCTACTTCTTCACGCTCGTCGGCGCCTACAAATACGGCTGGCGCGTGGGCCTGCTGACCGCCGTGCTGTCGCCGCTGGTCAACTCCGCGCTGTTCGGAATGCCCGCCGCGGCGGCATTGCCGGCGATTCTGCTCAAGTCCGTACTGCTGGCCGCAGCCGCCGGATTCGCCGCACGGCGGTTCGGCCGCGCGACGCTGCCGCTGCTGGCGGGCGTGGTGCTCTTCTACCAGACGGCGGGTACGCTGGGAGAATGGGCCTTCACGGGTTCGGCGGCCGCCGCCGTGCAGGATTTCCGCATCGGGATTCCCGGCATGCTCGCGCAGGCGGCGGGCGGTTACCTGATTATCAACTATCTGTTACGCAAATAAATCCAATCGACATGATCAATAGAATGTATGTGATCATACTGCTGTCGGTCCTGCCTTTGACGGCTTGCGGATCGGCTCAGGGCGGCGAAAAGACCGAAGCCCCCGAAGTATACTTCATCCGCGAGATCACACCCCGAAACATGGTGCGCATCTACGAAGCGCAGGAACGTCCCGCGACGGGAAAGGTCGCCGTCAAGCTCTCGACGGGCGAACCGGACGGGCACAATTACCTCAAACCGGAGCTGATAAAGGAGATCGTGACCAAAGTCGGCGGCACGATCGTCGAGTGCAACACGGCCTACGGCGGCGGACGCGCACACACGGAAGCGCACCTGAAGGCCGCCGCCGACCACGGTTTCACGGCCATCGCCCCGGTGGACATCATGGACGCCGACGGAGAGGTGAGCCTGCCGGTGAAAGGCGGAAGACACCTGAAAGAGAACTTCGTCGGCTCGCACTACCCCCGCTACGACTTCACGGTGGTGCTGTCGCACTTCAAGGGGCATGCGATGGGCGGCTTCGGCGGTGCGGTCAAGAACATCTCGATCGGCATCGCATCGTCGGCCGGGAAAGCGTGGATACACTCGGCGGGCAAGACCAAAAACGCCGCCGAAATGTGGAGCGACCTCCCGGCGCAGGACGACTTTCTGGAGTCGATGGCCGAGTCGGCCAAGTCGGTCGCCGACCACTGCGGCGACAGGATTCTCTACATCAGCGTGATGAACAACCTCTCGGTGGACTGCGACTGCGACGCGCATCCCGAAGAGCCGAAGATGGGCGACATCGGCATCCTCGCCTCGCTCGATCCCGTAGCGCTGGACAAGGCGTGCGTCGACATGGTATACGCATCGCCCGATCCGGGGAAATCGCACCTGATCGAGCGCATGGAGTCGCGCCACGGCATTCACACGCTCGAACACGCCGAAGCCATAGGGCTGGGTTCGCAGCAGTACCGACTCGTGGAACTGAAATAGCATGGAGTACAGGACACTGGGCCGCACGGGACTGCGCGTCAGCGCCGTGGCGCTGGGCTGCGAGGGATTTATGAACCGGCCGGAGGAAGAGGTGCGGGCAGACTTCGACTTCGCAATCGAAAACGGGATCAACTTCCTCGACCTCTACGCTTCGAACCCCGAACTGCGCAGCAGCATCGGCGCGGCACTGGCCGGGCGGCGCGAAGGGTTCGTCATACAGGGGCACCTCTGCTCGGTGTGGGAAGAGGGGCAGTATCTCCGCACGCGCGATCCGGAGAAGGCGCAGGCCGCATTCGACGACCTGCTCGCGCGGCTGGGGACGGATTACGTCGATATAGGCATGATCCACTACGTCGATGCCGAGGACGACCTGCGGAAGGTATTGGACGGGCCGATCCTGCAACTGGCACTGCGGCTCCGGTCGGAGGGGCGCCTGCGCCATATCGGCATCAGCAGCCACAACCCCGCCGTAGCGCGGCAGGCCGCGGGAACCGGACTGATCGACGTGCTGATGTTCTCGCTCAACCCCTGTTACGACCTGCTGCCGCCGAGCGACGACGTGGACACGCTCTGGGCCGACGAAAGCTATGCGCAGGAGCTGCACAACATCGACCCCGAACGCCAGCGGCTCTACGAATTCTGCGAACGCGAAGGCGTGGCGATCGACGTGATGAAGGCGTACGGCGGCGGGGACCTGCTGAGCGGGACCAACTCGCCGTTCGGGAAGCCGATGACACCGGTGCAGTGCATCGAATACGCCCTGACGCGCCCCGGCGTGGCGGCCGTGATGGCCGGATGCCGCAGCCGGACCGAAATCGAGGCGGCGCTCGCATGGTGTACGGCGACAGCCGCCCAGCGCGACTACACGCAGGCGCTGACAGGACTCGGCCGGTTCTCGTGGGAAGGACACTGCATGTACTGCGGCCACTGCGCCCCCTGCACGGCGGGGATCGACATCGCAAGCGTGAACAAATACTACAACCTGACGCTGGCGCAGGACGAAGTGCCCGAAACCGTGCGCGAACATTACAACCTGCTGGCGCACCACGCTTCGGAGTGCATCGCCTGCGGCCGCTGCCAGAGCAACTGTCCCTTCGGAGTCGATATCGTCGGCCGCATGCAGCTGGCGGCCGCGAAGTTCGGGTACTGATCCGCATTCCGGGGGAGGAGCGGGCGAAAAAGCGAATCCGGCGGCGGTTCCGGCTTCCGAAATCGCGACAATTTCCTATCTTTGCCGATCGACACACACCGACAATGACCGAACAAATCATAGCACAAAGACTCGGAATCGCCCTCCGGCAGGTGCAGGGCACGGTACGCCTGCTGCGCGACGGCGCGACGATACCCTTTATCAGCCGCTACCGCAAGGAGGCGACCGGTTCGCTCGACGAACTGCAGGTCGGGGCCGTCAAGGAGCAGCTGGACAAACTCACCGAACTCGAAGCACGCAAACAGACCGTCCTCTCGACGATCGGGGAGCAGGGCAAACTGACCGACGAACTTCGCAAACGCATCGAAGCGTGCTGGGAAGCCGTAGAGCTGGAGGATATTTACCTGCCTTACAAGCCCAAGCGGCGGACACGGGCGACCGTAGCGCGCGAACGCGGGCTGGAGCCGCTGGCAAACAGCATCATGGCGCAAAATTCGCACGACATCGCACGGCAGGCGCAGCGTTTCGTCACGGCCGACGTACCGACTCCGGAGGAGGCGATAGCCGGGGCGTGCGACATCATCGCCGAGCGGGTGTCGGAGGACGAGCGCGCCCGCAACAGCGTACGCCGCACGGCGGCCCGCGAAGGCGCAGTTCACTCCCGGCTCGTGAAAGGCAAGGAGCAGGAAGGGGTCAAATATTCGGACTACTTCGATGCGACGTCGCCGCTGCGCACCGTTTCATCGCACCGCTTTCTGGCCATGCGCCGCGGCATGGACGAAGGAGTCCTGAAGATCTCGGTGGAGATGGACGCCGACCGCATTACGGAAGGGCTTTGCCGCCAGTTCGTACGCCACGGCTCGGCGACGCGCGAATGGATGGAAGCTGCCGTCGCGGACTCGTTCAAACGTCTGATACGGCCCTCGATCGAGACCGAACTGCTGGCGGCGGCCAAGGAGAAGGCCGACGACGAAGCGATCCGGGTATTCGCCGAAAACCTGCGGCAGCTGCTGCTCTCGGCGCCGCTCGGACAGAAGCGCATCATCGCCGTCGACCCCGGATTCCGCACGGGCTGCAAAGTCGTGGCGCTCGATTCGCAGGGCAACCTGCTGCACAACACCACCGTCTATCCCCATCCGCCGCAGAACCGTTACGCCGAAGCCGCCGAAACGCTGCGGTCGCTGGCGGCCCGGTACAAGGCCGAAGCCTTCGCCATAGGCGACGGCACGGCAGGGCGCGAGACCGAACAGCTGGTCCGCGGACTGGGGCTGGAGGGCGTCGGGGTGTTCATGGTGAGCGAGGACGGCGCATCGGTCTACTCGGCGTCGGCCGCGGCCCGCGAAGAGTTCCCCGATCACGACGTGACCGTTCGCGGCGCAGTCAGCATCGGCCGCAGGCTGATGGACCCGCTGTCGGAGCTGGTGAAGATCGACCCAAAGTCGATCGGCGTGGGACAATACCAGCACAGCGTCGATCAGTCCAAGCTCAGGGCCAGACTGGTCACGGTGGTCGAGAGCTGCGTGAACAAGGTCGGCGTGAACATCAACACCGCATCGAAGCATATTCTGACCTACATATCCGGTCTGGGGCTTGCGCTGGCCGAAAACATCGTCGCATACCGCGCCGCGAACGGCGATTTCAAAGACCGGAAAAGCCTGCTGAAAGTGCCGCGTCTGGGCGCCAAAGCCTACGAGCAGGCGGCGGGATTCCTGCGCGTGGTAGGCGGCAGGAATCCGCTCGACAACAGCGCCGTGCACCCGGAGTCGTATCATATCGTGGAGCGGATGGCCGCCGACGCGGGCGTGACGGTCGAGCAACTGCTGGCGGACAAGGAGCTGCGCAAAGGCATAAAACCCGAAAGATACGTGGACGCCGAGGTGGGGCTGCCGACCGTGACGGACATTCTCGAAGCGCTCGACAAGCGGGGTCTCGACCCGCGCGAACAGTTGCAGGCATTCTCGTTCGACCCCGACGTGCACTCGGTCGCCGACCTGCGCGAAGGCATGACGCTGCCCGGCATCGTCACCAACATCACGGCCTTCGGCGCGTTCGTCGATATCGGCATCAAGCAGGACGGGCTGGTGCATATCTCGCAGCTGGCCGACCGCTACGTCGCATCGCCGGCCGATGTCGTCCATTTGGGACAGCACGTCGAAGTCCGCGTGACGGGCATCGACACGGTCCGCAACCGCATTGCACTGTCGATGCGCAAGAACGGCTGACAAAATCGGCGTCCGGGTAATTCCGAACGCCGATTTTCACATAGCATCCCGTTCACTACTCAGGCGACACGAAAGACCAATGCGCGTGCATGATTTCCCAACGCCCGGATGAATTCCGCCGATAAACCAACTTTATACAAAATCAGAACTAGCCCAAAATTAGAATTGAATGAATCAGATTGCGATAGTTATTTATACATGAATGCATCTCCGCGACGGCTTCAATTAAGACTCGGATAATGCGAATGTCAGAAGATGTATGACAAGCTAAAAATAAAACACCGTTGTAGTAATCTACAACGGTGTTTTGGTGAGGTCTGAAGCGGATTCGAACCGCTGTACAAGGTTTTGCAGACCTTTGCCTAGCCACTCGGCCATC
>ENA-UESP01002180-UESP01002180.1-human-gut-metagenome-genome-assembly--contig:-NODE-2180-length-11136-cov-3.431052_pt1 | contig 11136 bp, 8 predicted proteins | sample MGYA00243003_ERZ508004 | MGnify/ENA primary metagenome ERZ508004 (study PRJEB26167, sample SAMN06115443) | human gut metagenome | host: Homo sapiens | place: China:Henan | collected 2015-07-29 | study...
GATGAGAACCTGTTCATAGGTTTATTCGGCAATTCGGTTCAGGGTCTGGAGCAATCGGTCGGCAAGCCCTATCGAATAACCCTGCGACGAGAACACGACTCGATTGAATGTATCAGCGATAACGAAGATCGGACGCTCAGACTCGTGGGCGCTGAGGCGCAGATTCTCAATGAGTTCTTTGGTTATGGCGCCGTCTATATCCGTTCCGAAAACAACGTTCGACGGCAGTCCGGGATAAGCTCGGGCGTTGAAGCGCGACATCTCGTCGGCGTCGGCGAAGAGAAGCACAATCTTGCGCCCCGTCGCCTCAAGGCGGTCGGCCAGGGCTGTCATTTCGTTGAGAGCGTGGGCCGAAGGCTCATGGTTGGGACGTATGATACCGAGCACATAGTAACCGCGGCCTGTTGTCGACAGCAGGCTCTTCTCTGACTTCGCGGCGGCATCACTGTAGAGATTCTCGGAGTTGAACGAGCCGATGACCTGCACTTCGCTGTTGTCATACCTGACGACAAGCGGACGGGTGACAACCGAATCGGCCGGGACCTCGAAAATATCGGTCCGGGTCATAACCGAGCCGTCGGCCAGACGCTGCCCGGTGACGAGCATATATCGCCCGGCATCGAGCGAGATGCCGTCGGCATTCAGCTGCGAGGCGGGAGCGGCTTCGTCGAATTCAAGAAGCTGCGGAACGCCATTTTCGATTTTTGAGAGCGCGAACTGCATATAATATTGCGGATCGACAATATGTCCGACGGGGTTCACTTCGAGCACGAGCTTTCCTTTGGGGGTCGCCGATGTCTTGGGCGCAGCAAAAAGAGCGTCAATCCAGTCACTGTCGCCGACAGCATACTGAGGCTTGCCCGTCACCGGGTCGACGCGCGAAGGTATGCCAAGGCTTCGGGCCATAGCGACAAAGAGAATTGCGCGCGAGCGTCCGTCGGCTATCCGGTTTTTATAAGCGGCACGCGGGTCTATGCGGTTACCGGTGCGGTTCCAGACGGTATCGACTGTAATCTCCCGGCCTATCCACTCAACAAGCGCCGCCGGATCGGCCTTGAAGCGGCTCTTGTCGGCACTCGGGATGGTCTTGGCAAAGAAAGCCTTGAAAGGAGTCAGTCCTTCTGTCTCGATTCGCGGATTCATAATATAGGCGTCGAAAAGAGGCGAGCCGGTTTCGGCGGTGGCAAGCGCGTCGGCGAGAACTTCGCGCGACACATCGCGCCTGTCTTTCTCACTTATGGCTTCAAGCAGCCGGATGGCTTTGCCTCGGTCGGCCGAAGGGGTAGACCGCAGGAAATCGGTTATCATAGCGTGATTGCCTCGCGACTCCACAAGGATTCGTTCAAGAACCGCGCTGTCGACGCCGAGTTCTGATGCCAGAGCCGCTGCCGAGGCCTGAGTTGCGAACGTCGAGACGTAGGCGTTGCGGATAGAGTCTTCGCGGGCGAACCGTATGTCGTTGGCCCGGCGCTGCGCGGCGGTGGGCGTCGGGAGCGAGGCCGACGGAGCGGGAGGTGTCAGATTGAGCTCATCGACACCGGTATAATCTTCATCGCGATTGAGAACAACAATGACATCATCACCCGGGCGTCCCTTGACATAGCCGAACCTGCGGCCGTCGGAAGCCCAGATAAGCATCTCCCCTATTCCGGTTGTGAGCTGAGCGTGACCGGCGGCATCAGTGGTTTTCACTGCGGTCGGATAGAATTCGGCATAGTTATAGAGGCAGAAACGCACCTGAGCGCCGTTCACCGGCTTCCCAGAAATATCTGTGACCTTCACTTTCAGGGGTGCCACCGGAGCATAATTGGCAGTCACATTGATAACCGTAGAAGCAGGCTGACGGTCGAGCACCTCTTCGGGGCCGTCATAGTCTCCGAACACTTTGGTAGTCATCAGCATACCGCGTGAGGCGGGCGCGTTGAACCATGCGAGATCGAGAATCGGTTCAGGCTCGCATGCGCCGAGAAAATGCCAGCGGCCGTTGGCCCATGCCTCGACCCAGGCATGATTGTCGTCGGTATGGGCCCAACGCGGAGTGTAGACCTGACGCGCAGGGATGCCGACCGCGCGCAGAGCAGCCACAGCGAACGTAGATTCTTCGCCACAGCGTCCGATGGCCTGACTGACCGAACTGAGCGGAGAACTCGTACGGCCGTCGGATGGACGGTATGTCACCTTTTCATGGCACCAGTGGTTCACTTCCAGAATCGCATCTTCGATAGAAAGTCCGCCGACACGCTGGCGCAATTCGGCATAGAAAGCCGGACGCGACATATCGAGATTCTCGTTGTTGACGCGCACAGGCAGAACGAAATGGAGGAATTCGCGTTCAGGCACCGAGGCGCCCCACGGCATCTCGCGGCGCGCTTTCAGCGACGCTCTGACATTCTCGAGGAAAAACTCGGGCGGATAGCCTATGCGGTCAGACGTGGGCAGATAACTGTAGAGGAACTCCATGGCGGAGCGCTCTTCGGGATTCATTTCGAGTCGGCCGAAATCGGGAGCCGGACGTCCGGCTTCAGCTGTCAGTATCGCAAACAGAGCGATAAAATATGTCAGTGTCTGTTTCATTATTCTAATGCTTTTATTATGGCGGCCACCCGCGAGGCGTCGGTAGTCGCGCGTGAATATTCGTCGGTATCGGGAGTGCCCATGCTGACATCGGCACGCCGAAAACGCATTGCCGAACCTACGGTGTGCTTTGCCGACGCATGAAGCTCTTCAACACCGGTCAGCCTCACTATATCACGGCAGTTTTCGGCAGTGACACCACCACCGGCAAGAATTATTATCTTTCCGTCGGCATCTTCGACGAGCCGACGAATAAGCGCCGCCCCCTCAAGGGCTGAAGCTGCCTGTCCGGAAGTCAGAACCCTGCGGCATCCGAGGGCTATCAGATCGTCGAGCGCCTTGCGCGGGTCGCGACAAAGGTCGAACGCACGGTGAAACGTGACCGGCCGGCCGTCGGCTACAGCCATAAACCGCCTCATGACGTCGATGTCGACATCGCCGTCGGCTGTAAGTGCGCCGACAACTATGCCGTCGGCCCCGGCGGCAACGGCGTCGGTAATCTGAGCCACCTCGTCGGCGCTGTAGAGGAAATCGCCGCTGCGCGGGCGTATAAGCACATTGACAGCCGGGCCTCCGGCGTCAACAGCCATGCACGTCATTGCCGGCGTCGGCGTGAGACCTCCTTCGGTCAGGGCCGAACAAAGCTCTATGCGTGCGGCCCCCGCGCTACGGGCTGCGCCGACACTGGCTATATCGCCGCAACACACTTCGAGAAGAACGCTCATCTTACGGTAAGCTCAACGATATTGTCAATATCTTCGGTGAGTTCGGGAAGATGGAGTGTGACACTATCTTTCGAACGAGAGAATTTGACCTTTGTGCCGTCGGCGAACATCTTCGCGCGCCAGACACTGAAACCCTCGGTAGGAATCACAATATCTTTCGATTCGGGATTGAGAACATGGATAAACAGGCGTTCCCCTTTGCGGGTCGCGGTTCCCCAGGGCTGTTCGGCAAACGGAGAGCCTTCGGTTCCGTAGATCGTCTCGCCGTGGGCTCTCATCCATTCTCCTATTTCGCGAAGACGTTCGAGCGCCATTGCCGGGAGCTCGCCATTGGGCTGCGGGCCTATGTTCAGCAGCAGGTTGGCACCTTTTCCGGCCGTCTTAACCAGATAGTGGACAAGTGTGCGCGTATCTTTATAATCTGTATCCTCGATACGGAAGCCCCACATTCCGTTCATGGTGTCGCAGGTTTCGAGCGGCAGCTGGCTTATAGCCTGTCCCGAAAGTCCGGCCGTGTTCTCGCCCGGCATATCGCGTTCGAAAATCTGTATGTCCTCCCCTTCGAAAGGCGCCTGATGATGGTTGTTACCTACCAGACATCCCGGCTGAAGACTGTGGATAAGAGCGTATTGCTGAGGCAACTGCCAGTTGAAAGGAACTGAATCCTGATCGTGGTCCCACCATCCGTCGAACCATATTGCGCGAATCGGGCCATAGCCTGTCAGCAGTTCGCTGAGCTGACGGTTCATGAAAGCATAGTAGTGAGGCCAGTCGCTCTTCAGGCTGTCTTTGCCGGTCGTGCGGCCGGTTCGCCCTGCCGGATAGTCATCGCGCCCCCAGTCAATATGAGAATAATAGAGATGGAGCTTAAGGTCGTTTTTCTGACAGGCCTCCGACAGTTCTTTCAGCACATCGCGCTTGAACGGCGTGGCGTCGACGATATTGTAGTCCGACTCCTTGGTGCCGAACATCGAGAACCCGTCGTGATGGCGCGTCGTGAAGCAGATATACCGTGCGCCTGAATCCTTGATAGCTTGTGCCCAGGCTTCGGCATCGAAATCGGCCGGATAGAAAGCGCGGGCCGTCTTGGCATATTCGCTCTGCAGAGGTCCGTAATTCAGATACCACTCACCACGGGCAAACATGCTGTAAATGCCCCAGTGGATGAATATGCCGAAGCGGTCAGCGGCAAACTCTTTGCGTGATTCCAAAACCTGAGGTGACGCTACATACTCGGCCGAAGCCGGCAGAAGCATCAAAGCCGTCAATACTGATAGGATTAATCTTTTCATGGATCGATAATTGGTTTACCGCGCAAAGATACTACGAAATCCCGTGCGATGCAAGCCTTTTGCCGCCGCCGGGTTGGAGGTTAACGCGCTTTGGAGTATCTTTGCATTACTTATGAGCACAAACGTCAAAATATTCCGGCCCGACACGTCGACGGAACTGCCTCTTATCTACGCCGATGCCGGCATCCGCGCCGGCTTTCCGTCGCCGGCCCAGGACTATATATCCGAGACAATCGACCTCAACAAAGACCTCATATCCAATCCGGCGTCGACTTTCTACGGCCGCGTCGTCGGCGACTCGATGATCGAAGAGGGCATCACCGAGGGCGATATTCTTGTGATCGACCGCTCGGTCGAGCCTGAGAACGACGATCTGGCCGTCTGCTGTCTCGACGGCGAATTCACGCTGAAGCGAATCCATATCTCCGACGACGGCCATGTTCAGCTCGTTCCGAGCAACCGCCGTTACCGCCCTATCGACATCGATGAAGGCGACGAACTCATAATCTGGGGCGTCGTAATCTATACCATCAAGGCCAACCGCCGTCCGCGCTTCGGCCACAGGTTCTGAGCCGCCATCCTCCAAAACCGACTCCCATGTATGCTCTTGTCGACTGCAACAACTTCTTTGTTTCCTGCGAGCGCGTTTTCCGCCCCGAACTCGAAGGAAAGCCGGTCGTTGTCCTGAGCAACAACGACGGGTGTGCGGTGTCGATGAGCAACGAGGCCAAGGCTCTCGGCATAAAGCGCGGCTCCCCCTATTTCAGATTCCGCGACCTCGCCGAGGCCAACGGCGTCGTATGCCTCTCGGGGAACCACCGCCTCTACGGCGACATGTCGCGCCGTGTGATGCTTACTCTCAAGGCCCATGTCGATGATCTCGAAGTTTATTCCATCGACGAGGCGTTCATGGTCCTCGGCAATGAAATCGGGGAATATGACGGATTCGGCCGCTATCTCGTCAGGCGCGTTCGCCGCGACACAGGCATCCCCGTCAGCATCGGCATAGCCCCGACAAAAACTCTCGCAAAAGCGGCTGCCCGATTTGCTAAAAAATATAAGGGATACAAGGGCGCCTGCCTCATCGACAGCGATGAGAAAAGACGGAAGGCTCTCTCGCTTACATGGATAGGCGACGTGTGGGGAATCGGCCGGCGCAACTGCCGCCGCCTTATTGAATACGGAATCGACACTGCGCTGAAATTCGCCGACCTGCCCCGTCAGCAGGCCGAGTCGCTGTTCAACGTCGTCGGCGTCAGAACATGGCGCGAGCTCAACGGCGAACCATGCATTGAGCGCGAGACGCGCGACCACCGGCTGTCGATCTCATCGACGCGCACCTTCGCCTCGGAGCTCCACACTTTCGAGGAACTGCGTCAGGCTGTAGCCGGATTCGTCAGCATCACCGCCCGCAAACTGCGCGAAGACGACGGGTTCGCCAACCGCCTGTCGGTTTTCCTCTGCACAAACCCGTTCCACGAGCGCGACCAGCAATATTTCAACGAAGCGTCGGCTTCGCTCCAGTTCGCGACAAACGACACCGGTCTCCTGCTCGAAGCTGCGCTCGATGCCCTCAGAAAGATTTTCCGCGACGGTTTCGGATATAAAAGAGCCGGCGTAACACTGACCCACATTACGCCGCGCGAAGGCACCCAGCAGAGCCTCTTCGCCGACACCGACGCATTGCGCAAGCGCGAACGGCTGATGCGCATTGTCGACGCTATAAACGCCTCGCCGAAATTCGCCAACACCGTTACAATCGCTGCCGCCGGCGCCGGACTCGACCCGCTCGTGCGCCGCGAGAAGCAGTCGCGCCTCTACACCACCCGCATCTCCGACATCATCAAAATCCACACCCCCGACCGTATTATTCCCGATTAATCTCGAATTATCCTGATTAATCCCGATTAATCCTGAATAATTTGTATCTTTGCGGCAAGGCCATGAGCCCCGTTAACCGATTTAGAATGATTATGAGCGAGAATGTGAACAAGCTGATGGCGTTCCTCGACGCCTCACCGGTAAATTTCCTGGCTGTGAAGACAGCCGAGAGCCTGCTGCAGGCCAATGGCTTCAAGCCTCTCGACAAGCGCGACGCATGGGTTCTTCAGCCCGGCGACCGCCGCTATATCGTGAAGAACTCGAGCGCTCTGATGGCGTTTGTTGTCGGCCACGGCGGTTCCGAAGCCGGATTCCACATTATCTCGGCTCACAGCGATTCGCCCGGCTTCCGCATCAAGCCCCGGGCCGAGATGACAGGCGACGGCGGCGTAGTACGGCTCAACACCGAGGTCTATGGCGGCCCGATTCTCTATACCTGGTTCGACCGTCCGCTGTCGATAGCCGGGCGTGTGGTGCTCCGCAGCTCCGACCCGCTCAATCCGCTGACGACGACCGTAGATTTCCGCCGGCCGCTGCTGACGATACCCCATCTGGCAATCCATTTCAACCGTGCCGTCAACGACGGCAACAAGCTTTCTCGCCAGAAAGACATGATGCCCGTTCTTGGCTACATAAAAGACTGCGCCGAGGCCGACGGCCTACTGCTGCGTCTCGTGGCCGACGAACTCGGAGTCGACCGCAAGGAGATTCTCGACTTCGATCTCAGTCTCTACGACACCACCCCGGCTTGCCTCGTCGGCCTTCACAACGAGTTCATAACATCAGGGCGTCTCGACGACCTTTCGATGGTTCACGCCGCCCTGACGGCGCTGACCGCCGAAGCCGACACCCACACGGCTGCCACGCGCGTCTGCGCCATCTTCGACAACGAAGAGACTGGTTCGGGAACGAAACAGGGCGCCGCTTCGCCTCTGCTGGCCGACCTGCTGCAGCGCATCAACTTCTGCCTCGGAGGCAATGAGGAAACATATCTGCGCGGAGTCGACGCCTCGTTCATGGTGTCGGCCGACAATGCCCACGGCGTCCATCCGAACTATGTCGAGAAGCAGGATCCCACGAATCATCCCGTTCTCGGCGGAGGCCCGACAATAAAGATCAACGCCAACTGCAAGTATATGACCGACGCCGAATCGGCCGCGGTATTCGCCGAAGTTTGCCGCCTCGCCGACGTCCCCTGCCAGTATTTCGTCAACCACAGCGATGTTGCCGGCGGCTCGACCTTAGGAAATATCCTGACAGGCCAGATAGATCTTCGCGGAGTCGACATGGGAGCCGCAATCTGGGCCATGCACTCGTGCCGCGAAACTGCCTCGGCCATCGACCACGACTATATTGTCGCGGCCTTCTCTAAATTCATGACCTTATAATCCACCACCAAAAAATATTGCAATGATAGAAATATCGAGCTTAGTCAATTCGCTGTCGCCGAGCCAGACTCTGGCTATGTCACAGAAAAGCGCCGAGCTTCGCGCTCAGGGAGTCGATGTCATCAATCTCAGTGTCGGCGAACCTGATTTCAACACTCCGGCCCACATCAAAGAGGCTGCAAAACGCGCTATCGACGAGAACTATACGCGCTACACACCGGTGGCCGGCTACAAAGAGCTGCGCGAGGCAATAGCCTGCGATATGCGACGCCATCCCGGAGTGGATTTCACCGCCGACGACATCGTTGTCAGCAACGGCGCCAAACAATCGCTCTGCAACGCCATTCTGGCCACGATAAACCCCGGCGACGAGGTTATCATCCCGGCTCCGGCATGGGTTAGCTACAGCGAAATGGTGAAACTGGCCCACGGCGCCTCTGTCATCGTGGAATCGGGCATCGAAGACGATTTCAAGATGACTCCCGAAAAGCTCGAAAAAGCCATCACGCCCAAAACGCGAATGCTGCTGCTGACCTCTCCGTCGAACCCGACAGGAAGCGTCTATACCCGCGCCGAGCTTCAGGACCTCGTCGACGTTCTCGCCCGCCACGAGCGCGTTCTCGTTCTCGCCGACGAGATATACGAGCATATCAACTTCACAGGCTCTTTCACCTCGATGGCTGAGTTCCCGGAACTGAAAGGCCGTGTCATCATCATAAACGGTGTGTCGAAAGCCTATGCCATGACAGGCTGGCGAATAGGCTTCATGGCCGCTCCACGCGAACTGGCCAAGGCCTGCACCAAACTCCAGAGCCAGTATACCTCAAACCCGTCGTCGATAGCCCAGAAAGCCGCCGAAGCCGCCTACACCGGACCTCAGGACTGCGTAACGGAAATGAACAAAGCCTTCGAACGGCGCCGCGACCTCGTTGTCGAGCTTGCGCGCACGATTCCCGGATGGGAAGTGAATGTGCCTATGGGCGCTTTCTATCTGTTGCCGCGCGTGACCGGCTGCCTCGGCACAACAGCTCCCGACGGCCGCCGCATCGAGACTTCGGGCGACCTCGCGCTCTATCTTCTTGAGAAAGCCGCCGTGGCCACCGTCGACGGAGCTGCCTTCGCGGCCCCCGGCTATCTGCGTCTCAGCTATGCCACAAGCGACGACAATCTGCGCGAAGCCTTCCGCCGCATCGGCGAGGCCGTCGCAGCCCTCAAACGTTGAATATACACTTTATAACTACACATTTTACTACGATGAATTTTGTTGAAGAGCTCCGCTGGCGCGGCATGATCCACCAGATGATGCCGGGCACAGAAGAGCAGCTACAGAAAGAGATGACAACGGCCTATCTCGGAATCGACCCGACGGCCGACAGCCTCCACATAGGCCATCTCGTCGGTGTGATGATGCTCAAGCATCTGCAGCGCAGCGGCCACAAACCTATCGCCGTTGTCGGAGGTGCCACAGGTATGATCGGCGACCCCTCGATGAAGAGTCAGGAGCGCAAGCTTATTGACGAAGAAACCCTGCGCCACAATCAGGAAGCCATCAAACGTCAGCTCGCCCACTTCCTCGACTTCGACAGCGGTGCTCCAAACGCCGCCGTAATGGCCAACAACTACGACTGGATGAAGGACTTCACCTTCCTCGACTTCATCCGCGATATCGGCAAGCATATCACCGTCAACTACATGATGGCCAAAGACTCGGTAAAGAAGCGCCTCAACGGCGAGAACTCCGAGGGAATGTCGTTTACGGAATTTTCATATCAGCTCCTGCAGGGCTACGACTTCCTCCATCTCTACGAGACTATGGGCTGCAAACTCCAGCTCGGCGGCAGCGACCAGTGGGGCAATATAACTACGGGCACCGAGCTTATCCGCCGCATGAACGGCGGCGAGGCTTTCGCCCTGACCTGTCCGCTGATCACCAAGGCCGACGGCAAGAAATTCGGCAAGACCGAACAGGGCAACGTATGGCTCGACCCGAACCGCACCACACCGTTTGCCTTCTATCAGTTCTGGGTCAATACATCCGATGAAGACGCCGCGCGCTATATAAAGATTTTCACCGAACTTTCGCGCGAGGAAATCGAAGCTCTCGAAGCCGAACAGGCTGCCGATCCCGGCAAACGTCCGCTGCAGCACCGTCTGGCCAAGGAACTGACCACCATGGTTCACTCCGCCCAGGACTATGAGACAGCCGTCGAGGCCAGCCAGATTCTCTTCAGCAACAAAGCTGTCGACATCCTCCACAAAATCGATGAACCTACGCTTCTGGCAGTCATGGAAGGAGTGCCGCGCTTCACAGTCAGCCGCGAGCTGCTCAAAGGCGAAGGCGTGAAACTTATCGACCTCTCGACCGAACACGCCCCTGTTTTCTCGTCGAAAGGCGAGATGCGCAAGCTCGTTCAGGGAGGCGGTGTGTCGCTCAACAAAGAGAAAGTGGCCGACCCGAACCGCGCAGTGACCGAAGCCGACCTTCTCAACGACAAATATCTGCTGCTCCAGCGCGGCAAAAAGAACCACTACCTTCTGACCGTAGAATAACCCGCGCGCGTCAGAAAGCCCTTTCACCCCGCCGTGGCATCCCTCCCGGCGGGGTTTATTTATTCTGTCGCTATCATTTGTGAATTTATCACATAAAGACTATTATAAGAATAACGTATCTGCACATAGCTGAGATACAAAATAAAAATGTTAACTTTGTATATGGAAACAGTCGTTCGTATTCATAGCGAATCAGAGTATAATGAAATACTGAGACAGGCCGTCGCAGTTATTGAAACATCACGAGACAATGCCGCCCGTGCTATTGTCAGGACATCCAATGAAATGCACTGGCGGATTGGTCAGCTGCTATATGAGCGCAAACTCGACAGCACACACGGAGCAGGGGTTGTGACAAGACTATCATCAGACCTCAAAGCTTCCTATCCAAAAATGGGAATGTCGGTGAGCAACTTATGGAATATGAAACGCTTGTATGCGCGGTTTCATAAATCAGATCCAAAACTACAACAAGCTGTTGTAGTTTTGCCTTGGGGACATATCAATCATCTCATTACTAAATTTGGAGATGATGACAATGCTATTCTTTACTACGCCGAGAAAACTGTTCAGAAAGGCTGGAGTCGGGCATTATTGGTCAACTCTATAAAACTGGAGCTGCACAAGCATCAGCCGGAAGCCAACATGTCAAATAATTTTGCCGTCGCTCTTCCGAAGACTCAGGCGGCATTCGCCAACGAGGTTTTCAAGGATTCTTATTGCATG
>ENA-UESP01002189-UESP01002189.1-human-gut-metagenome-genome-assembly--contig:-NODE-2189-length-11091-cov-5.983839_pt1 | contig 11091 bp, 7 predicted proteins | sample MGYA00243003_ERZ508004 | MGnify/ENA primary metagenome ERZ508004 (study PRJEB26167, sample SAMN06115443) | human gut metagenome | host: Homo sapiens | place: China:Henan | collected 2015-07-29 | study...
ACTTTTTTGCAACTTTTCCGTCCCGGATCACGATCAGTGTGATCTGACTGTCCAGATATCCCAGAATATCCAACCGCACAATCTCAGGAGCGTATATTCACCCGAACGTTCCCTACTCTGTATATACCGGCTTTAGCACAAGTCCTTCCATTACCGTATTTTTATATTTTATCCGGGCGAATCTTATATTCGTTCCGCTATGTCTAATTAATTAATTTATATATGGGACTTGTTTTATTATACTTAACCCTTGCATTAGCTTTATCATTTTTATGCTCCATTCTGGAAGCTGTTTTATTATCTACTCCAATGTCGTACATCTCCACTAAAGAGAAAACACATGGGAAAAGCGCTATTTTATTAAAGAAGTTCAAACAAGATATCGACCGGCCTATTGCTGCCATATTATCCTTGAACACCATTGCTCACACCGTGGGTGCGGCAGGTGTAGGTGCCGAAGCAGTAAAGATATTCGGAGAAGCTTACTTCGGTGTAATTTCTGCCATACTGACTATCTTAATTCTCGTTCTCTCAGAGATCATTCCTAAAACGATAGGTGCCTGCTACTGGCGCACACTGGCACTTCCGTCAGCCCGTATCATCAATTTCCTTATTATCATCTGTTACCCCTTAGTGTGGCTGTCCGAACTGATTACCCGCCTTTTTTCTTCCGGCAAACAGGAATTATCCGTAAGCCGCGAGGAAGTTTCGGCCATGATTTCCATCGGAGTGGAAGAAGGTGTTTTCCAGATGAAAGAGAACAAGATGATACAGAACCTCATTAAACTGGATAAAGTAAAGTCACAATCCATTATGACTCCCCGTACTGTGGTGGCAACAGCTCCCGAAAGTATGTCTTTGAAGGAATTCTATCAGGATGGCAAATATAAGTTTTACTCTCGTATTCCTGTCTACAATGATAGTGAAGATTATATCACAGGATACGTATTGCGACAAACTGTACTCGAAAAGTTAGCAGAGGACAGGTTCGATATGTGCCTGAAAGATGTGGCCCGTCCTATCCTTTCTTGTCCGGAAAATAGTTCTGTTTCCACAGTTTGGGAACAAATGCTTGAAAAGAAAGAACATATTTCAATCTTGATTGATGAATATGGCTGCTTCTGGGGAATTGTCACAATGGAGGATATCATCGAAACAGCCTTAGGTTTTGAAATTGTGGATGAAAAAGACTCCGTAACAGATATGCAGAAACTGGCACGGGATAAGTGGCAGAAGAAGCAGGCGGAAACGAAGATTAGTGATTAGGGGTTAGTGATAACCCCTAATCACTAACTAAAACATCTTGCTGACACGTTCGATACCTGCCACCAAAACATCTATTTCTTCTTTCGTATTATAGATTCCAAAGGAAGCACGCACTGTTCCTTCTATGCCGAGGCGTTGCATCAACGGTTGGGCACAATGGTGCCCTGTACGTACGGCAATGCCGAGACGATCGAGCAATGTGCCCATATCGAAGTGATGAATATCACCCACAAGGAAAGAGATGACACTCCCTTTCTCAGCAGCTTCACCAAAGATGCGCATGCCAGGGATTGTTTTCAATCGCTGCGTGGCATATTCCGTCAATTCATGCTCATAAGCGGCAATCTTATCCATGCCAATGGCAGAAACATAATCGAGCGCTTTCGCCAGTCCCGTAGTACCGATATAATCAGGAGTACCGGCTTCGAATTTAAATGGCAATTCATTGAAGGTAGTACGTTCAAAAGATACATGCTTTATCATCTCACCACCACCCTGATAAGGGGGTAATTTATCCAGCCATTCTTCCTTACCATAAAGCACGCCTACACCGGTAGGACCATACACTTTATGACCGGAGAATACAAGGAAATCAGCATCCAGCTCTTTCACGTCCACTGCCATGTGAGGAATGGACTGTGCCGCATCTACCAGAAAAGGTACATTATGGTTATGGGCAACCTTAATCATTTCCTTGATAGGATTGACCGTACCCAATACATTGGAGACATGTACCACACTGACAATCTTTGTTCTATCGGTAAAAAGTTCCTCGTATTCATCCATCAGAAGTTCACCGCGGTCGTTCATTGGAATAACCTTCAGGTTGATACGCTTCCGTTCAGCCAGCAGTTGCCAAGGCACAATGTTACTATGATGTTCCATTACTGAAACAATCACTTCATCACCCGGACTCAGGAATTCTTCACCGAAACTGGATGCCAACAAATTGATGCTTTCCGTGGTTCCCCGTGTAAATACGATTTCATTTATAGAACCGGCATTGATGAACTTCCGCACTGTTTCGCGACTTGCCTCGTGCAGTTCCGTTGCCTGTTGCGACAGGAAATGTACACCACGATGCACATTGGCATTGACAGAATAATACTCATCCGTTATTGCATCCACCACACAACGCGGTTTCTGTGTCGTCGCCCCATTATCCAAATAGACTAACGGTTTGCCGTACACTTCACGGGAAAGTATGGGAAAATCGGCTCTTATCTTTTGAATATCATACATGTTGTTTAGGTATTATATATTCTCACTTACATATCGCACAGCCCTGGCACTTATTCAGTTCGCCACGGAAACGTTTCTCAACCAAGAGATGTAAGCGATCCTTCAAAGCATCCAGACGAATGGTATCAATTACTTCGTTCACGAAGGCAAACATCAGCAACAAGCGAGCTTCACGTGCCGGAATACCGCGTTGGCGCATATAGAAGAGTGCATTTTCATCCAACTGACCAACGGTAGCGCCATGGCTACACTTTACATCATCAGCATAAATTTCCAGTTGCGGCTGCGTATACATACGTGCCTCACGTGTGGCGCAAAGGTTCCGGTTCGTTTGCTGCGAACTGGTATGTTGCGCATCCGGACGCACTAACACCAGACCGGCAAATGCACCGACTGACTGATCATCGAGCACATACTTGAAGAGTTCATTGCTCGTACAGTTAGGCACAGCATGGTCGATGATTGTATTATTATCTACATGCTGATTCTTATCTGCAATGGCCATACCACAAAGGTTGATTTCAGCGCCTTCACCTGCCAGCAATACTTCAGTGGTATTGCGGGAAGTACCGTTATGCAAGGTCATGCCATTCAGCAATACATTGCTGTTGGCTTCCTGCTTCACATACATATTGCTGATGCGTACGGTACTTGTATGCGTTTCTTCCAGTTCGTAAAGATCAAAGACAGCATTCTCACCTACGAATACTTCTATCACCTGGGTTGCCAGGAAGTTCACGGCATCCATGGCATGATCACACACCAGCATACGCGCCTGTGCGCCATCTTCCAGTACAATCAATACCCGGCGGTTCACCAGGAAATTCACGTCACCACGCAGGATGTTTACCAACTGAATGGGGCGTTCCAAAGCGACGTTCTTAGGAACATACAACAGCACACCGTCTTGTGCAAAAGCAGTGTTGAATGCTGTCACTCCGTCTTTTGAAGTATCTGCCAGCTTGCCATAGTATTTCTTTACCAGTTCCGGATGCTTCTCTGCCATCTCCTTCAAACTACCGAAGATAACTCCTTCGGGTAGATGTGAAGCAGGTAATGCTTTATTATAAAAAGCATCATTCACTACAAAGTACAGAGAGGTACTCATATTAGGTACATCACATTTGAATACTTCATAGGGATTTACCGGAATATCCAGACGGTTCAGGTTCAACCCATAGTCCGGTTCAAAGAACTTGCTGACATCGGTATATTTATATTTCTCCTGTTTACGGGTAGGAAAGCCAAGCCGTTCAAAGTCGGCAAACGCAGTCGCACGAGGGGTATTCATCACCTCGGTGCTGTGCTGGCATATCATCGCTTCCGTCTGGGAGAAAAGATCTATGTATTGTTGTTCTGCATTCATAATTTATTCTCCCAACTCCTTCTTAATCCAATCATACCCCTTCTCTTCCAGTTCCAGAGCCAATTCCGGTCCCGCCGTCTTCACGATACGACCTTTGTAAAGCACATGTACGACATCAGGTTTGATATAATCCAGTAAGCGTTGGTAGTGAGTGATGACAATGGTACTATTCTCCGGTGTTTTCAATTTGTTCACACCTTCGGCTACGATACGCAAAGCATCAATATCCAGTCCGGAATCCGTTTCATCCAGGATGCTCAATTTTGGTTCCAGCATCGCCATCTGGAAGATTTCATTCCGCTTTTTCTCACCACCTGAGAAACCTTCATTCACCGAACGGTTAGCCAGTTTATTGTCCAGTTCCACAATAGCACGCTTTTCACGCATCAACTTCAGGAATTCACTTGCACTGAGAGCAGGCAGATGATTGTATTTACGTTGCTCATTCACCGCTGCACGCATAAAGTTGACCATACTCACACCCGGAATTTCTACCGGATATTGGAAACTGAGGAAGATGCCCTCATGGCTACGATCTTCCGGTGAAAAATCCAAAAGGTTCTTACCGCAGAAAGTCACGCTTCCCTTCGTCACTTCAAAGGCAGGATTACCCACCAATACAGCCGAAAGAGTGCTCTTACCGGAACCGTTCGGTCCCATAATAGCATGCACCTCACCTGCTTTTACCGACAGGTTGATGCCTTTCAATATCTCTTTGCCATTTACACTGGCATGCAGGTCTTTTATCTCTAACATGATATTTATTTTTTTATTTTAAACTTATCCTACGCTGCCTTCCAGCGAAATAGCCAACAACTTCTGAGCCTCTACGGCAAACTCCATAGGCAGCTTATTAAGCACTTCCTTAGCATAACCGTTCACAATCAGCCCTACAGCATCCTCCGTAGAAATACCACGTTGGTTACAATAGAATATCTGGTCTTCATTGATCTTGCTGGTAGTCGCTTCATGCTCCACAACCGCCGTTTCATTATGGATATCCATATACGGGAAAGTATGCGCACCGCACTTATCACCCAGCAACAGAGAGTCGCACTGACTATAGTTACGCGCATTATCCGCCTTTTGAGCTACACGCACCAGGCCACGGTAAGAATTCTCACTATGTCCGGCAGAAATACCCTTGCTGACAATCGTACTGCTAGTATTCTTACCCAGATGAATCATCTTCGTGCCCGTATCCGCCTGTTGGTAGTTATTCGTCACCGCCACACTATAGAATTCAGCCGAAGAGTTATCTCCCGTCAGAATACAGGAAGGGTATTTCCACGTAATAGCCGAACCTGTCTCCACCTGTGTCCAGGAGAGTTTACTGTTCGCACCTTTGCAGTTACCACGTTTCGTAACGAAGTTATAGACACCGCCTTTGCCTTCGGCATCACCCGGATACCAGTTCTGTACGGTACTGTACTTCACTTCCGCACGCTCATGTACCACAATTTCCACGATAGCGGCATGCAGTTGGTTCTCATCGCGCATCGGAGCCGTACAACCTTCCAGATAGGAAACATACGAATCATCATCCGCCACAATCAGCGTCCGCTCAAACTGGCCTGTATTACGCGCATTGATACGGAAATACGTGGACAACTCCATCGGACAGCGTACCCCTTTCGGGATATATACAAACGAACCGTCGGAAAATACCGCCGAGTTCAATGCAGCAAAGAAGTTATCACGGTATCCCACAACGGAACCAAGATACTTCTGTACCAAATCCGGATGCTCACGTACAGCTTCACTGATGGAACAGAAAATGATTCCTTTCTCCATCAACGTTTCCTTGAACGTAGTCTTCACAGATACAGAGTCCATCACAGCATCTACGGCCATGCCACTCAATGCCATCTGTTCTTCCAAGGGAATACCCAGCTTATTGAAGGTTTTTATCAACTCAGGGTCTACCTCGTCCATACTCTTCGGAGCATCTTTCTTCTTCGCCAACGGATCGGCATAGTAGGAAATAGCCTGATAATCTATCTCAGGAATACGGAGATGTGCCCATGTAGGCATCTCCATCGTCAACCAGTGACGATATGCTTTCAGACGGAACTCCAACAGCCATTCCGGCTCGTTCTTCTTCGCAGAGATCAACCGTACAACATCTTCATTCAGCCCACGCTCAATGACTTCCGTATGCACGTCGGTGGTGAAGCCGTACTTGTACTTCTCCTGCGTTAGTTCCTTTACATATTTATTGGGTTCTTCGGGTTGCATTATGTATTAAGTATATATTGTTCTGTAACTTCTTTTGCAGCCGGGAAAAACATTCCCGCGAACGACTCTATAGGATAATATAACACGGATTCCTCCTTCATTGTTCTATCAATCATCGTATTATCCGAGTCGATAAACTCGACAACACAGATAAGCAGACTCACCAGCAGCAGAAATTTCAATGCGCCCAGTCCGGCACCCAGCCAGCGGTTCAGCCAGCCGAGGGAAATTGCTTCCATCGCCTTCGTCAACAAAGATGCCACCAGCAAAAACAATAACGGCACCACTACCCAGATCACAACAAATGCCAATATCTGTGCAAATGTCATAGAGTCCGTTATCCTAGAAAAGACTCTCTCCGCTACCGACACATACAGCGCTTTCGCAGCCAGCAACCCAACAATCAATCCAAGGATAGATGCCAGTTGTCTGATGAGACCTTTTATAAAACCGATGACTGCTCCCGCGCCAATCACCACCAATAGGATGATATCTATTATTGTCATAACTATATCTGAAAAAGACACGGATTACACGGATAAACACGGTTCTTCTTTTAAACCAATCCGTGAAATCCGTGTAATCCGTGTCTAAAAGATTATTTCGCTTACAGAGTCTGTTTTACTTCTATTTCTTCGTAAGATTCGATAATATCGCCTACCTTGATATCGTTGCAGTTCGTCAGGCTGATACCACACTCGAAGTTGGTACCTACTTCCTTCACGTCATCCTTGAAACGTTTCAAAGCATTGATAGAACCGGTAAAGATTACGATACCGTCGCGGATCAAACGAGCCTTGTCGCTTCGCTTTACTTTTCCGGTCTTCACTACCGCACCGGCTACAAGGCCTACCTTGGTAATATTGAACACTTCGCGTACCTCAATAGTTGCGGTTACCTGCTCCTTCACTTCCGGTGCCAACATACCTTCCATAGCAGCCTTCACCTCTTCGATAGCATCGTAGATCACTGAGTACTTGCGGATATCCACACCTTCGTTCTCTGCCATCTTCGCGGCGGCATTCGACGGACGTACCTGGAAACCGATGATAATGGCATCCGAAGCGGCAGCCAATGATACATCGGACTCGGAGATAGCTCCAACGCCTTTGTGGATTACATTCACCTGTACCTGTTCGGTAGACAGCTTGATCAGTGAGTCGCTCAACGCCTCAACAGAACCGTCCACGTCACCCTTAACGATAATATTCAGTTCGTGGAAGTCACCCAATGCCAGACGGCGGCCAACTTCGTCCAAAGTAAGCATCTTCTGAGTACGCAGACCCTGCTCACGTTGCAACTGTTCACGCTTGTTAGCGATTTCACGTGCTTCCTGTTCCGTATCGATTACGTGGAATGTATCACCGGCAGCAGGTGCACCGTTCAATCCCAGAATCAATACCGGTTCAGAAGGTCCGGCCTCTTTCAGGCGCTGGTTACGTTCGTTGAACATAGCTTTCACTTTACCATACGCTGTACCTGCCAGTACGATATCGCCTACGCGCAGCGTACCGTTCGATACCAGCATGGTAGCTACATAACCACGTCCCTTGTCCAATGAAGACTCGATGATGGAACCTGTAGCCTTACGGTTCGGATTTGCTTTCAGATCCAGCATTTCTGCTTCCAGCAATACCTTCTCCAGCAAATCGTTCACACCCAATCCTTTCTTTGCAGAGATATCTTGCGACTGATACTTACCGCCCCATTCTTCAACAAGGAAATTCATCGCTGCCAGTTCTTCCTTGATCTTGTCAGCGTTGGCAGTCGGTTTATCAATCTTATTAATAGCAAATACGATAGGTACACCAGCAGCCATAGCATGGTTGATAGCTTCCTTCGTCTGCGGCATCACATTATCATCGGCAGCAACAATAATGATAACCACGTCTGTCACCTTTGCACCACGGGCACGCATAGCGGTAAATGCTTCGTGCCCCGGAGTATCGAGGAACGTAATCTTACGTCCGTCTTCCAGTTTCACGTTGTAAGCACCGATATGCTGCGTGATACCACCGGCTTCACCGGCAATTACGTTCGCCTTACGAATATAGTCGAGCAATGATGTCTTACCGTGGTCTACGTGACCCATGACGGTAACAATCGGTGCACGCGGTTCCAAATCCTCTTCAGAATCTTCTTCCTCTACAATGGCCTGTGCCACTTCCGCACTGACATATTCAGTCTTGTATCCAAATTCTTCCGCCACCAGATTGATGGTTTCAGCATCCAGACGCTGGTTGATAGACACCATGATACCGATACTCATACAAGTAGCAATAACCTGTGTTACGGAAACATCCATCATGCTTGCCAATTCGTTGGCAGTCACAAATTCCGTAATTTTCAGTACTCTGCTGTCCGCCATTTCGCGGTCTTCCTGTTCCTGCATACGGCTGTTCGCCATATCGCGCTTGTCCTTACGGTATTTGGAAGTCTTGCTCTTACCTTTGGAAGTGAGGCGTGCCAAGGTTTCTTTTACCTGCTTAGCTACATCTTCCTCACTAACCTCCTGCTTGATGATCGGTTTCTTGAAGCGATCCTTGTTATTGTTGTTACGGTTGTTGTTCTTGTTGCCACCCTGGTGATTGTTACCACCACCGGCACCTTGCTGACCACCGCCTGCATGAGGACCTTTGCCTCCACCACCACGATTGTCATTTCCACGCTGGAAGTTGGATGCATTGTTAATGTCAACCTTCTCCTTATTATTATTAATACGAAGACGTTTCTTCTTGTTGGCATTGGCATCGGCCTCTTTTTCCTTACCATCCTTCGCTTTATTGTCTTCGCGGCGGATTTCTTTGATAATCGCCTCTTTCATCTGCTTCTTCTGATCCTGACGGATTTTCTCCTTCTCTTCGCGCTCCTTCCGTTTCTCTTCTTTGGTCTTCTTCTTGGGGCGTGTAGACTGGTTCAGCGTAGCCAGGTCAATCTGACCGATGATATTGATTTTGGAAACAAACTCCGGCTTATGGATGGTGAAGATTTCATCTCCCTCCTTTGCTGGTGCTTCTTCTGCAACTGCAGGTTTCACTTCTTCCTTAGCAGCAGGTGCTACGGGAGCAGGTGTTTCCTTTTTCACTTCTTCTTTTGCCACTACCGGAGCGGGAGCTGGTTTCTCTACAACTTCCGGTTTCGGTGTTTCCTTCACCACAGGAGCCGGTTCGGGCTTGGGCTCAGGCTTCGGTTCCGGTTTTGGCTCCGGCTTGGGTTCAGGCCTGGGCTCTGGTTTGGGTTCGGGCTTCGGTTCCGGTTTTATTTCCGGCTTAGGCTGCGGTTTCGGTTCTTCCTTTACCACAGATACGGGTTCTTCCACTTTCTTTTCTTCCACTTTTTCTACTACCGGTTTCCGGTTCAGCTTATCCAAATCAATTTTTCCGACAGGTTTAAACTTCGGACGTGCATCTTCAGGGACAACAGTCTTAATTTCTTCCACTTTCGGTTTATCAGCAGTTTCAGCTTCGTAACCATCGATGGATACCGATGCTTTGTTACGGTCTTTATTCTGCCGTTCCTGAATAAAACGTTCCGATTCAAGTCTAAGATTCTTATCTGTACTGAACTCTTTCACGAGCAAGGCGTATTGCTCCTCGTTAATCTTTGTGTTGGGGTTTGCCTCAACGGCAAAGCCTTTCTTCTGCAAGAACTCAACTACCGTCGAAATTCCTACATTCAAATCTCTTGTTACTTTATTTAACCTAATCGTCATACTAAAAAATTAATGAATAATGTGGAGAAAGAAGTTAGTGCAAACAGAAACCAATGTCAGCAGACACTTATTCTGTCTCTGTTTCTGTTTCAGATTCAGGCTCAGCTTCAGCCTCAAACTCAGGCTCGCCTTCGCTTTCCTCAAACTCCGAACTTAAAATGTGCAATACTTCGTCCACTGTTTCTTCTTCCAAGTCGGTCTTCTCAATCAACATCTCACGCGGAGCGTTCAGCACGGCTTTTGCAGTATCGATACCAATCGCTTTGATGGCATCGATCACCCAACCGTCGATTTCATCCCTGAACTCATCCAAGTAGATATCTTCATCCTCAACAGCCTGATCCAACTCACGGAATACGTCAATAGTGTACTCAGTCAACATACTGGCAAGTTTGATATTCAAACCGCCTTTACCAATAGCCAGCGATACTTCTTCCGGTCTCAGGAAGACTTCCGCCTTACGTTCTTCTTCGTTCAAACGAATAGAAGAAATCTTCGCAGGACTGAGAGCACGCTGAATAAACAACTGAATATTGGATGTGTAATTGATTACGTCAATATTCTCGTTGCGTAACTCACGAACGATACCATGAATACGGCTACCCTTCACACCTACACAGGCACCTACCGGGTCAATACGGTCATCGTATGACTCAACGGCAATCTTGGCGCGTTCACCAGGGATACGGGCAATCTTCTTGATGGTAATCAGTCCATCATTGATTTCGGGCACTTCCATTTCGAACAGACGTTGCAGGAATACCGGCGACGTACGCGAAAGGATGATCTTCGGGTTGTTATTCTTGTTGTCCACACGGGCTACAACGGCACGTGCCGTTTCTCCTTTACGATAAAAATCGCTCGGAATCTGTTCCGTCTTAGGCAGCAACAACTCGTTACCTTCATCATCCAGCAACAGCATTTCTTTCTTCCATATCTGGTATACTTCTGCATTGATGATGTTGCCCACCTTATCAATATATTTATTATAGATACTGTCTTTTTCCAGTTCCAGAATCTTAGAAGCCAATGTCTGGCGAAGGTTCAGGATAGCACGGCGTCCAAAGTTTGCAAAGATTACCTCATCCGTCACTTCCTCGCCTACTTCATAAGAAGCATCAATCTTCTGTGCTTCCGATAATGCGATCTGCAAGTTCGGATTTTCCAAGTCTTCATCCGCCACCACTTCACGGTTACGCCATATTTCGAAGTCACCCTTGTCCGGGTTCACGATAACGTCGTAATTCTCATCGGTGCCGAACATCTT
>ENA-UESP01002198-UESP01002198.1-human-gut-metagenome-genome-assembly--contig:-NODE-2198-length-11042-cov-5.116461_pt1 | contig 11042 bp, 5 predicted proteins | sample MGYA00243003_ERZ508004 | MGnify/ENA primary metagenome ERZ508004 (study PRJEB26167, sample SAMN06115443) | human gut metagenome | host: Homo sapiens | place: China:Henan | collected 2015-07-29 | study...
ATAAGTAAAAATGGGCACACCAGATACAAAAAACAAACATAATGTGATGAAATGTTGATTAAAATACAACTGACGTAAAAATGATTATTGTATTCATTCGAACAACTTAGTATAATGCATTATAGTTCAAAAATGAACAATTGTCAATAGCCGCTTTTAAATCTTTCCGCTTGAAATCACGGATTTGTTTTAATTACAAACATTTTAAAAACACCTCTTGACAAATATAAAAATAGTGTTATAATATATTTTAGCACTCAGAGTGATAGAGTGCTAAACCGATTGTGATCGGTGTAAATTCAGTATTATCGCCGCTATATAAGGCGCAGGCATAGAAAGGAAATGATTTTTATGGCAAAAAAGGCATTCAAGGCAGAATCAAAGCGTTTGCTTGATATGATGATCAATTCGATCTACACTCATAAGGAGATATTTCTGCGTGAGCTTATTTCAAATGCAAGCGATGCGCTTGACAAGCTGTATTTCAAGTCATTGACGGAGAATCTCGGCATAGAGAGAAAAGACCTCGGCATAGACCTTGCGGTTGACAAGGACAACCGTCTTATAACAATTACCGATAACGGTATCGGTATGACAAAGGACGAGCTTGAAAATAATCTCGGCGTTATCGCAAACAGCGGTTCATTCAAATTCAAGAACGACAATACCGATACAGAAAAGGATGATATAAACGTTATCGGTCAGTTCGGTGTAGGTTTCTACTCTGCTTTTATGGTAGCGTCTGAGGTTACTGTCGAGTCTAAGGCTTACGGCAGTGAGCAGGCTTACAAGTGGTATTCGCAGGGTGTAGACGGTTATACTATCACAGACTCTGACAAGGAAGATGTCGGCACAAAGATAACCCTTAAGATAAAGGAAAATACCGAAGAAGAGGAGTACGACGAGTATCTTCAGGACTACAAGCTCCGTATGATAGTAAAGAAGTATTCCGACTATATCCGTTATCCTATCAGGATGGAAGTAAGTCATCAGCACCTCAAGGAAGGCACTGAGAACGAGTATGAAACACACACTGAGATAGAAACTCTCAACAGTATGGTGCCTATTTGGAACAAGAGCAAGTCGGAGCTTAAAGACGAGGATTATAATCAGTTCTACAAGGAAAAGTTCTTCGACTATGACGATCCTATCGCACATATCCACACAAAGGCAGAGGGTACAGCAACATATAACGCACTGATGTACATTCCGTCAAAAGCTCCCTTCGACTACTATTCAAAGGACTATGAAAAGGGCTTACAGCTTTATTCGAACGGCGTTCTTATAATGGATAAATGCCCCGATCTGCTCCCCGACTATTTCAGCTTTGTAAAGGGTCTTGTTGACTCTGCGGATTTATCGCTCAATATCTCCCGTGAGATGTTGCAGCACGACAGACAGCTCAAGATAATCGAAAAGAGCCTTGAGCGTTCTATCAAGAACGAGCTTACAAAGATGCTCCGCAACGACCGTGAGAGATACGAAAAGTTCTGGAAGGTATTCGGACTTCAGATTAAGTTCGGTGTATACAACGGCTTCGGCGCAGGCAAGGAATTGCTTAAGGATCTGCTGCTGTTCTATTCTTCATACGAAAAGAAGCTGGTAACTCTTGAAGAATATGTTTCAAGAATGAAGGAAGATCAGAAGTACATCTACTTTGCAAGCGGCGAAACGGTCGATAAGATAGACAAGCTCCCTCAGACCGAGCTTGTAAAGGATAAGGGCTATGAGATACTTTATCTTATCGACAGCGTTGACGAGTTTGCTTTACAGATGATGGTCGACTATAACGAAAAGCAGTTCAAGTCAGTATCCGCAGGCGACCTTGACCTTGAAACTCCCGAAGAAAAGGAAGAAATGAAGGCTAAGGCTGAGGAAAGCAAGGATATGTTTGCTTTCATGAAGGAATCACTCGGCGGTAAGGTAAAGGACGTAAGACTGTCAAAGATACTGAAGTCCCACGCAGTATGCCTGACAAGTGACGGTCTGCTTTCAATAGAGATGGAGAAGGTGCTCAGCCAGATGCCCGCAGAGCATGACGCAAAGGCTGAAAAGGTGCTGGAGATCAATGCGGAGCATCCTATCTATGAAACGCTGAAAAAGCTGTATGAAACGGATAAGGACAAGCTGAAAACATACAGCGAGATTCTGTACGATCAGGCGCTTCTTGTTGAGGGTATGCCTATAGAAGACCCCGTTGAGTACAGCAACAAGATATGCTCGCTTATGGTATGATAATTATATCAAAAATATCGTAAGCTAAAAACGGTAACAAAAACGCTCCGACAGGTGTTCGCCTGTCGGAGCGTTTTCAGCTTATGTCAATAGATTTTCGGAAGCGATCCGAGAGTTAATGAATATTTGCTTGCGTACATTTTCTTTATAACCGATTTTTCAGTGTATTTTTCACTGTAATTACTGCCGTTAACGGTAAACTCGTTTCCCCATGTCATGAACCAGCTCCACAGTGCGTTTATGCTCACGGCGGAATCTATATCAAAGATACAGCCGTTTTCTGTGAGAGCCGTTATCTTTGTTTTACTGCCGTAGTTTATTGCCTGTTTGAAACGGCTTACCTGAGGATCGTAAACGTGATTTCCGGGATAGATGTCCTCGCCTACAATATCAACATATTCGTCACCCGGATACCAGTCGGCGCTCTGACCGTTATAGACCCAGATAAGATTGTTACAGCCGTATGTATTTGTAAGCTCGTTATAAAGGTATTTCCACAGCTTTTTGTAAGCGTCTGAGCCTTTTGCGCCCCACCAGAACCAGCCGCCCGACGCTTCGTGCAGTGGTCGCCATATAACCGATACGCCTGCTTTTTCAAGACGCTTTAACTGCTTAGCTATTTCCTTGATATCACGGTCAAGCAGTTTCTTTCCTTTTGCGTCCTGACCGTTCATTACTTTTGCTATATTGAATTTGCTGCTTTGCGTATAGAATCCGCCCCACCAGCCGTCAGAACTGTTGGCGGTGCTGTTAAGGTATTCGGTCGGAGCGTTCCAGTGCCAGCACAATGTTATGATACCGCCCTTGTTGGCAAATTCTATTGCCTTTTCAACAGCAGAGGATGATGCGCCGAATGCTGTTCTTGACGGAGTGTAGTCCATCAGATCAAGTCCGAGCAGGGCGGGGTAGTCGCCGGTAAGATTTTTTATCGCTTTGAATTCGTTGCCGTTTATTCCGCCGTCACACTGCTGACCTGTGATTACATATTTTCCGTAGCTGTCCTTAAGGAAACTGTACAGCTTCTTCGTGTTTGCGGTGGCATTTCGGTTTACAAGCGAAGATGTGACGTTATAGGTGCTGTTGCTTATTTTTGCACCCGTCTTTACTGTTATTTTATCAAGCTCTATCCAGCCCCATGACTTGATTATACGGATATTGTGGTCACCTTTTGTAAGGCTTACCGCACTTACGGTGTAATCCGAGAATTTATTGTTCTCGCTGGTGAAAGTGCCTACCTTCTTACCATCGGTATAAATGTCGTTTTCTTTGGAACCGCCGATGCCCATTGAGCGTATTACAATATCATAAATACCGTCTGACGGAACATTTATTTTAATCTGGCAGTAGGAGCGGTCGTTTTCGAACTTTCCTACCGACTTTCCGCCGGATGCGTTGCCGTCGGATATGACGGACATATCGTTTGACAGCTTTCCGTTTTCCGCTTCATAGGTTTTCGAAAAGCTCAGCGGCTTGTCGTCAGTCTGCTTTGCTGTTGTTGTGGTAGTCGTTGCGGAAGGCTTTTTCGTTGTAGTCGTTGCGGAAGGCTTTTTGGTGGTATCGGCGGCGGTTGCAGACGCAGGCTTGTTTGTTGCTGAACCTGTGTTGTTTGCGGGCTTGCTTGACGTAACGGCAGAAGAACTGCTTTCCTGCTTGTTTGTCGAAGGCTTTGACGTTTCAGAAGAAGCATCGGACGAGCTGTTTTGCTTGTCTGAGCTGTCAGCCGATGAACTGTTTTGCTTGTCTGAACTGTCAGCCGATGAACTGTTCTGCTTGTCTGAACTTGTTTTATCAGAAGTGTCTGAACTTGTTTTATCAGAAGTGTCTGACGAGGTATCATAAGACGAACCGCTGTCTGAGGAGGCAGTATCCTGTGATGCGGTTTCGGCGGAAGACGCTGCCGAAGCTGCTGATGATGAACTATCGGCTGATAATGTGCCGTTATCGGCACTGCAGCCGCAGGCGGATATTATTACTGCCGCACATAAGATAAGGGAGATGATGCGTTTTTTCATTTTTCTTTTCCATTTCCGTTTGCCTGCCGTAAACGTGATAAGACAGGGCTTGTATTCGATTGCAATATGATTATACTATATAAGCACACAAAAGTCACGCCCATATTTTTCTTGGTGCAAAATCCGTGATTATCACCAATAGTGGCTACGAGGATTTATCACATATTCACAAAACAGCAAAACAAGTCTTGCAAATTTAACTTAAATGGTGCATAATACTTGTGTAAAGGTTTACATAAAAATTAAGCAAGTCTGCTTTAATAAGAAAGGAATAAGAAATGAAGTACAGAAAAATAACAGCGGTCATACTTGCAGTAGCAACAGCAATATGCGCCGCAGGCTGTAACGGAAACGATAATTCGGGAACATCGTCAAGCGGTGATGTGACCTCATCGGGCAGTGGTGACAGCAGTATGACAAGCGATAATACAACATCGGGCGGCAATTCGGGAACAGCGCAGGCGCAGTTTACGTTCAGCCAGGTAGCTATGGGTGGCGGCGGATTCGTAAGCGGCGTATTTGCAACAAGCGAGCAGGGCTTATACTATGCCCGTACAGACGTCGGCGGTGCATACCGTTATAATAAGGATACTCAGAAGTGGGAATCAATGTCTTACGATATCAGCGAGGAAGACAGAGGTCTGCTTGGTATAGACGGCCTTGCATTCGGAGAAAAAGATCCTAACAAGGTATACATGCTTGCAGGTACGGAGTATTTCAGCAACGGCAAAACCTGCCTCTTATACTCCGATGATTACGGCAAAACGTGGAACCGTACCGAACTTACCGATATGATAACGGCGCACGGAAACGGTATGGGCAGAGGAAACGGCGAGCGTATTGCGGTTGACCCCAAGAACAGTGACATAGTATATGTCGGCGGAAGAACAGGCGGTATAATCAAGTCGACCGACGGCGGAAAAACGTTCACTGCGCTTGATATGGGAACAAAGACGACAACGTCAAACGGCAACGGTATATGCAGTATCATAATCGACCCGAAATCGGGCGATGACAGTGCCTGCACAACGATATATGCGGCTATCTCCAGAACTCAGGAGGAGAACCTTTATAAATCGACTGACGGCGGTGCTACATGGAATCCCGTTGCAGACGCACCCAAGGGACTTTATACGCAGAGAATGAAGTATAACGGTGACGGGAAAATAGTAATTACCTATGCAAGCGCCGAAGGCCCGTGGAACAATAACAGAATTGACGGCGGCGTAAGAACTCTCAACATTGCCGATGATACCTTTACAGAGATCAATCCTGCAAAGAAGTCTTTCGGTGATGTGGTGATAGATCCTTCAAACCCGGACAGAATGGTTGCCTGCACGGAGAACATATATGTTCCTCAGCCAAACGGTCAGTTCGGTGATGAATTCTATGTTACTACGGACGGCGGCAAGAATTGGACGCTTCTCAACGAAAAGATGAAGATGAGTGACGGCGGAGTAGAGTGGATCTCGACCGCATCTATGCACTGGTGCAGTTCTATGGCTATCGACCCCAACAACACGAACAAGGTAATGGTGGTATCCGGTAACGGTATATTCACCTGCGATAACATCTGGGATGAAAGCCCCGAATTCTACTTCTTCTCAAAGGGCATAGAAGAAACTGTTCCGTATGATATAATCAGCATACCCGGCGGTAAGCTGGTAAGCGTTATAGGCGACTATGACGGCTTTGTACAGGATAGTGCCGAAGAATACGGTATGGTACACAACAGCGTTGCAGGTTCAATGTCCGGTCTTGCGGTAGCGGCAAAGGCAACTGATATATGGGTAAAGTGCGGCGGCAGTGAGAGTGCGGCAGGCTTCTGGTATACTCTTGACGCAGGCAAGAAATGGGTGAATGTTACCGTTTCGCCGCTTGAGAGCGGAAATGTGGCATACGGCGGCTATGTGGCAGTTTCTGCTGACGGAAAGAGATTCTTCTGGGCACCCGGAAACGACAGCAGCATTTACTATTCCGACGATCAGGGCAAGACCTGGACAAAGAGCGAGGGCGGAGTAGGTTCAAAGAAGATCATCTGCGATCCCGTAAACCCCGATTATGTATATGCCGCAAGCGGCGGTGCGTTCTTCTACAGCGAGGACGGCGGAAAGACGTTTACTCAGAATATGACGCTTTCTGTATTCGCTGCGGCAAGACCCGTGGTTGCACCCGGCAAGGAGGGCGTTGTGTACTATCCTTCAATGGGACTTCAGGTATCAACAGATAACGGCAAAACGTTCACAAGAATGGATTCTTTAGCCGCTTGTATGGCGGTAGGTCTTGGCAAGGGCAAGACGGACAGCGATCCTTATACCATATTCGTATGGGGCAAGCCCACAAACGATGATTCCATAGGTCTTTACTGGTCTGAAGATGAGGGTAAGACATGGAGCAAGGTAAGCGATGATCAGCATCAGTTCGGCGGCCCCGGCAACGGATATTTTGTTGTAGGCGATATGAACAAATACGGCAGAGTTTATATGAGCACAGTAGGACTCGGCGTTGTATACGGGGATCTTGTGCAGTAAGCAGGACAAAAAGATAAAGTATAAGCGGAGCAGATTTCCACCTGCTCCGCTTCAGTCTGTCGATAAACCTCTTGCTTATTTAAAAACGGGGTCGCAGGGGCGAAGCCCCCGACAGGGACTAGGGGCGGTAGCCCCAGTAATATAGCCCCTTCCCACGGGGAAGGGGTTTGGGGTTAGGGATAGAGAATTTGCTCCATTTTTATAAAAATGGACTTTTTCTACAATCTGAAGCGGAGTAGATTTCCATCTGCTCCGCTTCAGATTTATCGTTTATTTACTTTGCAGTCTTGCACGGATTCTTGCAAAGAGTGACTTTCTCGGCTCTTTATAGAGCTTTTGTGCCTGCTCGGCTTCCTGATACGCACGTTCATAGAACAGCTTGTGTACCTCTGTGCGTTCCTCGCCCGGCATAGCTCTTTTATGGCGGTAGATTCCGTCGCTTCCCTGCACACGAGCCTTGACGTTATCCTTGAGCATCGTGTTGAATATATCAACCGCCTTATCGGCAATTATCTTATCCTTCAGCGGTACGGCAACCTCCACACGTCGCTCGGTATTTCTGGTCATAAAGTCTGCGGAGGAAATATATACCTTCCTGCGTTCGCCCTTGCCGAAAATATAGATACGGCTGTGTTCGAGGAAACGTCCGACTATTGAAATGACCGATATGTTTTCGGTGTAACCCGGCACTCCTGCGATAAGACAGCAGATACCTCTTATTATCAGTTCTATTTTTACTCCCTGACAGCTTGCTTCTATCAGCTTGTCTATAATATCCTTGTCGGTGAGCGAGTTCATTTTAAGGCCGATATAGCCGTTAGTACCGTAGGTTATCTCATTGTCGATCATTTCCACAATGCGTGACTTGAGGCATTTCGGTGCTACAAGCAGTGTTGTACTGCTCTCAACTGTCGTACCGAGCGACAGTGCGTTGAACACGGTGCTTGCGTCCGCACCTATGTCCTTATCCGATGTCATCAGCGTAAGGTCGGTGTAAAGACGTGAGGTTTTCTCGTTATAGTTACCTGTGCCTATCTGAGTATAATATCTGATGCTGCTTCCCTGCTTGCGTGTTATCAGCAGCAGCTTTGAGTGTACCTTCAGAGCGTCAAGACCGTATATTATCTTAACGCCTGCCTCTTCCATCTTCTTGCTCCAGCCGATGTTGTTTTCCTCGTCAAATCTGGCACGAAGCTCAACAAGCGCCATTACCTGTTTGCCGTTTTCTGCGGCTCTTATGAGAGCGCTTACGATTTCGCTGTTTCTTGCAACACGGTAAAGCGTTATCTTTATGGAAGAAACGTAAGGATCGTCAGCCGCCTCATCAAGCAGACGCAGGAAGTTCTTGAACTTGTTGTAGGGGTACGACAGAAGTATATCGTGCTGTGAAAGCTGGGCGAACATACTCTCGTACGGGTTTACCATTATTGAATTCTGCGGAGAAACCTGATTGTAGAAAAGCTCGCTCCTGTTTTCAAGCTTATCCTCAAGTGCGGACATAAAGCCGAAATCAAGAGGACAGCTCTGCATAAACGAGAAGCTGTCTGACAGCTCAAGATAATCAAGCATACGTTTTACAAGTTCCGGTGAAGCATCATATGAAAACTCGGCTCTTACCGGCATCAGCTTCTTTCTCTTGCGGCACAGTTCTTCCATTACGTTTCTGAAGTCCATATCGTGATCGTAAAGAGCCTCGTTCACGTCAATGTCGGCATTTCTCGTGACACGCATGATACAGCGGTTTTCAACGAAGAAATTCGGGAACAGGGTATCAATGTAATGCAGTATCACATCTTCCGCCAGAACATATCTCAGATTCTGACCGGGCAGGAAAATAACACGGGGGAAATCCCTGTCGCATTCCGCACTCAATATTCCCACAAGCTGCTTTTTCTTTTCCTCGTTTTTGCTTTTGAGCAGAGTGCCGATATATATCGCTCTGTTCTTTAAGAACGGGAACGGGTGGTTCTTGTCTATAATGCTCGGAGAAAGTAAAGGGAGAATTTCTCTTTCGAAATACAGCCTTAAGAACAGCTTGTCGCCGCCCTTAAGGTCGGCGGGCTTTTTAAGCTCGGCATACTCGCTGAGCTTTGCCGAAACCTCTGAAAAGGCACAGTCCTTAATATAGAGCAGATCCTTTACCCTGCGTGCGATTTCCTTAAGCTGTCTTGCGGCGGTCATACCTGTCTTGTTCTCGCACTTGCTAGGGTCTACCAGATCCTGATCATACAGTGAGCCGACACGGACCATAAAGAATTCGTCCAGGTTGCTTGTGAATATTGATATAAACCTCATTCTCTCAAAAAGCGGAACATTTACGTCCTGCGCTTCTTCAAGTACACGCTGATTGAATTTCAGCCACGATAATTCACGGTTATCATAAACGTTGCTGTCTGTCATAAATTACCTCTTTTAATGGATCAAATACGGTCTGAAGGTGTAAAGGGAATGTAAAATATCCCGTAATATGAATATAACCGCCCGCTTTCACGGGCAGTTATTGTTCGTTCTTTACTTGTTTGCCTGTTCAAGCGACGCTCTTATAAAGTCCTTGAATAAGGGGTGTGATCTGTTGGGACGTGACTTGAATTCGGGGTGGAACTGTACAGCCACGAACCAGGGGTGAACGCTTCTCGGAAGCTCAACTATTTCAACAAGCTTTCCGTCGGGCGACTGACCTGCAATAACAAGACCGCTCTCTGTCAGCTGCTTGCGGAATACGTTGTTGAACTCATAGCGGTGGCGGTGTCTTTCATAAATAAGCTCATCGCCGTAAACCTCACGGGAAATAGTACCTGCTTCAAGCTTGCAGGGATATAAGCCAAGACGCATTGTACCGCCCATATCAACATCCTTCTGGTCGGGCATAAGGTCGATAACGTTCTGCTCGCCTTCGTGGAATTCGCTTGAATTTGCGTCTGTAAGACCTGCCACATGACGTGCAAATTCGATTGTAGCCATGTGCATACCAAGACAAAGACCGAGATAGGGCTTCTTATGCTCTCTTGCGTAGCGGACAGCCTCAATCTTGCCCTCGATGCCTCTGTCACCGAAGCCGCCGGGAACGAGAATGCCGTCGCAATCATGCAGAAGCTCGTCTGCCGTTTCGGGAGTAACCTCTTCTGAATTGATGAGTTTTATTTCAACGTGTGATTCGTTCTCGAAGCCTGCGTGACGCAGGGATTCCATAACGGAAATATAAGCGTCGGGGAGTGCAACGTACTTGCCTACAAGACCGATTACGGTATTCTTTGTGGCGTTGTACTGACGCTGAACCATATCCTCCCATTCCTTGAGATCGGGAACACGGGGATCAAGTCCGAGATGATCGCATACTACCTTTGCAAGACCTTCCTTTTCAAGCATAAGAGGTACTTCATAAAGAGAAGGAGCGGTAAGGTTCTGGATAACGTCCTGCTTGCGAACGTTACAGAAGCTGGCGATCTTATCTCTCATATCCTGAGGAATCTCCATCTCGCTTCTGCAAACGAGAATGTCGGGCTGAATACCGAGCGAGAGAAGCTCCTTTACACTGTGCTGTGTGGGCTTTGTCTTCATCTCGTTGCTGCCTGTGATGAAGGGGAGGAGAGTAACGTGGATATAAACAACGTTTTCTCTGCCTACATCCGAAACTACCTGACGGATAGCTTCAAGGAAGGGAGTGCTTTCAATATCTCCGACCGTACCGCCGATTTCGGTTATAACAACATCTGCGGTCGTTTCGGCTGAGTTTGCAACTCTGTATATTCTTGATTTGATTTCGTTTGTTATGTGGGGGATTACCTGAACCGTGCCGCCGAGATAATCTCCGCGACGTTCCTTGTTAAGAACCGTCCAGTAAATCTTACCTGTTGTTACATTGCTGTACTTTGAAAGGTTTTCGTCTATAAAACGTTCATAGTGACCGAGGTCGAGGTCGGTTTCGGCACCGTCGTCTGTTACGAAAACTTCACCGTGCTGATAAGGACTCATCGTACCGGGGTCAACGTTTATATAGGGGTCGAACTTCTGGATAGTTACCTTGTAACCTCTCATCTTGAGCAGTCTTCCGAGTGAAGCCGCCGTGATACCTTTTCCGAGTCCCGACACAACGCCGCCGGTGACGAATACATACTTTGTAGCCATTATTTTGTTCCTTCCCTTGAGCTTTTCCTGCCCGTCGTATTGATTTTATATGTCAATTTGAAAAATAAACACTACTCACTATTATACTAAATCCGTTCGGCTTTTTCAAGTGCTTTTCGATTATTTAAAGTTGCTTTAC
>ENA-UESP01002210-UESP01002210.1-human-gut-metagenome-genome-assembly--contig:-NODE-2210-length-10980-cov-6.185637_pt1 | contig 10980 bp, 8 predicted proteins | sample MGYA00243003_ERZ508004 | MGnify/ENA primary metagenome ERZ508004 (study PRJEB26167, sample SAMN06115443) | human gut metagenome | host: Homo sapiens | place: China:Henan | collected 2015-07-29 | study...
AAATCAAACGAAAGGAGTGCATAAGAAATGGTAATCAAAAAAAATAAAACCGCCAAAGTGATTGCTGCAACTGTAGGGATTTGCACTTTACTTAGTATCCCTTCCATGGCAGCAATAAACAGTCTTAATCCTGGAGCGCGGCTAATTATGAGAGCACCAGATACTACAAACGCAACGGCGGAGTATGGGTTTGTAGCCCAGCCAGTGTCACGAGATTTTGGAAGAATTACCAATAGTGGTACTTTCTCTTTAGATACAACTGGATCTGGTATTGCATGGGTAGGCACACAAGATACCGGAATCACTTTGGAATATTATAATGAAGAAACAGATAGCTGGTTAGATTCTGGGTTAGCGCTAACCTTAACAACATCTGGCGGAAAACAGATTGTCAATGCACCAGCAGTAGATAAAGATTCACCAATATTAAATACAATGTTAAGACTGGTCCTTCCTATAAAAGCAGGAGTGAGGGACGAAATAGAATATTCTGATATTTTTTATATGATGGCCAATACCTATACAGAGCATACATTGCCATCCCCGTTATCCGGGATGAGTGAATCTCAGATATATGGATATACCGCAGGCACTGAAATGGTGTTAGTTCCTCAAATGGAAGTAGGAAAAGATATTGATGAAATTCAATGGGAAGTTTCAGAAGATGGAGGAAACACCTGGGAAATTGAGAAAACGGTATATCCAACAAAATCCTCTGAATATGTATATATGCCGCTTGCAGATTGCGACAATTCTGGAAAGTTGTATCGGAGTATTGTGAATCCATCTGAGACAGGAGCAACTTATTCCGATCCGTTCGAAGTCATTGTCTATGAACAATATCAGATAGATAATGGTGAATTAACCATTCAGTCCGCCGGCCCGTCTGGAATTATGAATGATTATCAATCCGGTCGTCTTGCTGGCAAATGTCCGTGGTTAAATGAAAAAGGTTCTATTAAAAAAATCACGTTTGGTGAAAATATATCGGAAATCAAAGCAGAGACATTTAAAGATTACACTGCTCTGGAATCCATAAACCTTGGGAATATGGAAGTGATCGGAAATAATGCTTTTGAGAATTGTACAAAACTGAAAGCAGCTACACTTCCAGCTACATTAACCGAATTAAAAAAAGATGCGTTTAAAGGGTGTGCATCCTTACTAGAAGTACGGATTTTAAACCCAGACACAAAAATTGATTCTAGTACTGATACGATTCCATTAACAGAAAAAGAGATTATCCCGGATGATTTAAAAGCTACATCAGCAAAAAATAACTTAGTAGTGAATGAACATTCCTATCCAGTCATTTATGGATATAAGGGAATTGCACAAGATGATGCAAATAAAATCAATAAAACGAGTCCAGGAAGTACGGCTTATAATTACGCAGTATCAACCGGAAAAGCTTTTTACCCAATTGGAGCAATTGATCATTCTGGCTATGAGCGCCCATTGGAATGGGACTATATGATAAGTGGAGAAAATATCACAAAAATTTCTCTAAAAGGAAGTTGTCAAAAATTTTTGAAGGATGCGTCTGGTGTAGAGGTTCATATTCCAAAATCTGTTGATGGATATAAAGTGATCACGTTAGATGGCGTGAATGTAGTTGGGACCACTCCAGTATGTGGAATTGAAGAGCATACTCATACAGCAGAGTGTGAAACAAATGGATGTGATAAAGAGGAACATACACATACAACAGACTGCTACGATAATGAATTGTCCAAAGATTTATTCGGTGTTTCTATGGAAGTTATGGGAGAAACATCTGGATATACTTTTAGTGCTATTTATATCCCTGATACTGTAGAATCTATTGCAGAAGGAGCATTCGCATCAGCAGGTTCTATTGAAAAAATTTATAATTTTTCCACAGATCCACAAGATGTATCAGAAGGATTATCGGGTAGCGATGGTCAACAATTATTTACCTACAGTTCTAACTATACAATGAGAAAGACTACATCTGGTTATTCTCATATTTTATTTGACTTGGATCGATTTGACGGAACAACTGGTAACGTGGAATGGAGAGTTGATTTAAATGATCGTGTCCTTTATATTTCAGGAAAAGGAAGCACTGCAGATTATGCTCAAGCCTCGGATCAGCCTTACTATAAATTAAGAAATGATATTGAAAATATTGTTGTATCAGATGGCGTCACCGGTATTGGTAACTATGCATGTTCCGGCATTTCTTTCTTAAAAGGCATTACTTTTGCTTCTAATTCCATTACAAGGGTTAGCAACACCGCTTTCCTGGATAGCAGTATGAGCTGGACTTATGGAGGGAAGAATATTACCTGTTATATTAACAATCAAATTTACGATGCGATCATGACGCTGAATAATCAAATCGAAACCGAATGGATTGCAACAGGGACTTCAACAATTCAAAAAGAATTAAATGAAAAGAATGCAGAATATGAAAAATTAGTTCAGCAAAGAGAGAATATGATTGCTGCTGGGAGCTATTCGGAAGAAGAGATTAAAGCGATTGATAGTAGATTAGAAAAATTGCAGGCAGAAATCACAAAACTGGAAGACAAGTTAGATGATGCAACGGATGTAGAAAAGCAGAAATTTAATATCTCATTCCGTGATACGAAAGCATCTTGTGGAACAGGAATTGAATTTGCATATTCTTCTGCAGACTTGACATTAAGAATTACTGGTGATGGAGAAATGACTCAGTTTGTTGATCCAAATGATGTTCCATGGAGACCAGTGAATCAGTATATTCGTAAGGTGATCATTAACGCAGAAGTAGTTAGCTTATCAAACTATGCATTCCATAACCTAACGAACTTAAGAAACGTTTTTAACTATGGTAAAAATCAGGTGATTCGTGGTGGAAATGATTCTGTATTTGATGTGATCAGCCGTAACTTATCTACTGCAGAGTTAGAAGGAGAAAGTTCAACACTTACAATTCCAGATATTGACCTGACAACAGCATCATCTGATGAAATTGATGCATGGTATGAGGGAATCGAAACCCAGGCAAGAGCATTATCCTTGGATCTAACCGTAGCAGATATGAGAGGCTGGACACTTACTTGTGGAAAATCAGCCCATACACATACAGACATTTGCTATACAGATGGAGAATTATCCTGTATACAAGAGGAGCATACTCATACGGTAGCCTGTTATGATATGTCAGGGAATCCACATTCCATACTTCCAGGAGAATATACTATTTTAAAAACAGCCACTACTGACGAAATCTTAGATATTTTAAGTGGAAAGACACAGGATGCAGTCACTGGAAAATATATTGTTCCGGTATATACGTTTGGCGATGATAATAAATCTTTTAGCGACAGTGTTCCTTCAAAAGACAATGGTTATGAGTTAATGGCCATTTACAATCAAAAAGGACAGTGTGGCGATGATTTAACATTCTATGTATCATTGGATAACACCCTTCTAATAGAAGGAACTGGTGATATGTGGGATTTCGAAGAAGGTCAGTCTCCGTGGGCTGAATCATCGAAAAATATTAGAGAAGTAGCCTTTCCAGATAAGTTAACCAAAATCGGTAGTTTTGCTTTTGAAAACTGTGAATTGATTACTGGTTTTGATATTCCTGAAAGAGTCACACAGATTGGTATTGGAGCATTTAAGAATTGCTATAATTTATATCAATTTGTAATTGGCCCTAACGTAACAGATCTTGGTTCTGGTTTATTTGCAGGATGTTCTTCTTTAAGAATTGTCGATGATAGTCAGAACAACTTATTTGAAGTAGCAGATGGATATTTATATGATCTTGATAATGAAATATTACTTGGATTTTTAAGAGAAACATTATATGAAGATCAGCAGCTGAAAACCTTATATAAGAATGAACCCGATTATACGGTACCGGATTATATCAAGGTAATTGGTGCGATGGCATATTATGAGGCTGATTCCTTCCATACATTATTGATTCCTGAAACGGTTACAGATATTCAGGATCGAGCATTTTATGGAATCCAGGGATTGGAAAACATTGACTTGGCATCGAAAGAAAAAGTGAATGTTGCTGGTACTGCTTTTAATGATTGTGGTGGTTTGTTTGATGAAACAGATCCAAAGAAGTATGCAATCATGTATAGTGTTAATAACACATTTGCTATTATTGCTCAAAGAGTGGGCTATCCAGTAGTTTACCATGATAGCAAAGAGATTACTAAAATTTCTGCATCCTACACGGGACCAACGGTTATGGTAGGACGTAGCTTTGACAGAAATGATGTGAATCTGTATTTAATGTATGCAAACGGAGAAAGCGAAACAGTTTATGGTACCGATAGTCGAATCAATTTCAAAGATATGATTGTAAAAAATATCGGAGAAAATAAATTTACTGCTACTTTTGATGATGGATATGGTCAAGTGCTGGAGACAAACGAATTTACAGTTGAAGGTACAAATACCGTTGCCTCTGTTACCTTTACATATACTGGACCAACAGTATGGTGTGGGGAAGAGATTGATCGGAATTATATTTTAGCAAAATTAACCTATGCAGATGGATCTACAAAGACCGTCAATGGACGAGCAACTTATTCTACGCCTTCCGGAAATAAGAACTGTATTACGTTAAGTCAAACGATGTTCCAAACAGAAGGAGAAAATGTAATCAATGCGACCTATCAGGATGGAGTTAACGGTGCATTTAGTGGAAAAATTACATTAAATTGCCAGAAATATATTAAGCGTTTAGCAGCAGAGTATTCTGGCCATTCTGTAGAAATGAGTTCCGGATATAATGATCTGGAAATGGATAAAGTAAAAATTGATATTGCCTGGTCTGACGGATCTGTAGAAAGTATTACAGGAGAAGACGCGAGAGTTGAATTTTCCAATAAGACCACAACAGCAGGAAATAATTTGATCTTTGAGTTTACGATCAATGATCGCAACCGCTATGGACATATGGGAAGTTTCTCAGCAGGATATACTACAAATCTGGATTCAGTAAACTTTGCTTATGTTGGTGCTGCAGTTACTAACGGCATGACCTTTAGTTTAAGTGATGTACAGCTGACTTTAAACTATTCAACTGGAAAAAGTCAAAAAGTATCTGGTGATACGGTGAGCGGTTTAACTGCAGACAATATGGTGATTCATACTTCTGATGGATTGGAAGAAATTCATTTGACCTACGTTGTTGGTACCGCAGAGTACAAAGGAACCATTTATGTACCAGGAAAAATCAGAACTCCGGTGAAACTGATAGTTGTAAAACGACCAACGAAATCAGTATATCAAGATGGCGATGCGTTTGATCCAGCAGGGATGGTCGTGAACTGTTTATTTAGTAATGGTGACTCACAGGATGTTACTGACAGTATCCAATATGATGCAAATGGAATTCTATCATCGACCAGCAAGTTCATTACTTTGGTTTATGAGGATGCCAGTTCAGGACAAACAATCAGTACCAATATGGCAGTAAACGTAAATCAGTATCAAAAAGAATTAACACTGTCTAAAACATTTAAGGAACAGTATGAGATCACGAAGGTACTGTTTAGATCGAAAAAGACAGAGGATACAGCAGGAGAGACGGGAGAAAATCCGGATGATCCAGATGCAGAGGAGAATGGAAAATGGCAAGATGTCACCCCATTGCTTAATTATTCTTCTTATGATGAAGATCACGATGCAACTGATGTAGCAGGGAACTCTCAATATAATCCTCCAATCATTAAGGCTGGTTATGGATTTGAACTAAAGGTATTTACAAAATATCGGACAAACAGAGCAGGATCGGAATTCAATGCATTCTTAAAGAAAGCGTTATGGGATAGTGAATTTGAAACTGCAAATCCAACAATTTCTCATGATGATTTTAACACTTACTGGAAATATTTAAATGACGTATATCCTCAGGTTACCGCAATATCAAATCCGGATATGCTGTATTTCAGAACTGTGAATGGGCATGTTGTGGATGAAAATGGCCAACCGATTAAAAACCTGATTGGTGAAGATGGTCAACCTACTGACTTTATCGTAATGGAAAAGACAAATAAATCAGAAACTGAAGAAACGATTGATGAGGGCGAATGGTTTAATTCAACGAAAGTATTCGAGTTTCCTCTTCGTACGATTGTAGGTGATGAAGAAACAAGAAGAGTTTATGTTTCTACTGATGCTGCAAATCCGAATGAACAATATACAGATTATACTATCCAGATTATTTCACCAGCATGGTATGGATACGAACCAGAGCCGTATTATGAAGGCAACAAGTTCCATTATTCTACTGATACGGGAGAAACTTATGGAGCGAAATCATATGCATATAATGATCCGCAGACGAAATATTTACACGTTTGTGTAGGACTTACTTTACGAGTAAAAGCAAATGATGATATGCATACTCATATCCTTGAATAATTGCCAAAAAAATCAGGTATAGCCCCAAACGGGTTGTGCCTGATTTTTATTTTGGAATGAAAAAACCATATTACAAAGGTAAATATTAATGTAAGAAAGAAAAGGAGAAAATAATGACGAAAGAAAGATTTCTGGAAACAAATTATAAAATGACTTATGAAGAATACAAAAAATGCTATTGCCCTGAATGCGATAAAGAAAATTGCATTCATAGGAATGCATTTAGAAGATTACCTACAATTGATGGTGGTCTTGGGTTGTGCCCGAACTTAAAAGTATAATAGAAAAGGAGAAAAAGTATGGAAAAAGAGTACAGTATCACAGGAGAAGAATTAGGAGAAATTATGTGTTTAGTAAGCGAAGGCTACAAATGTAAAAAATATGAGGTAGAAGACACCCTCTTTGTACGGCTCGAAAAAGATGGGATAGTCAAGGAATTTGAGTTTGTGCCATGCTAAAATTCATGAGGTGAACAGGCATCAAGATCCGATTCAGCTTCGTCTTCATCGGAAAATGAAACAGGGCGGTAAATTAAAATCTGTTACTGTTTCTATGGAACCAGATGGAAAGTTTTATTATTCCATCCTGATGGAATATCCGAAAGTTGTGGTATCTCATACCATTCATCCGGAAAACAGCATTGGACTGGATATGTCTCTGCCAAATCTGTATGTGGATGACCAGGGGAATACACCAAATTTTCCAAAGCCTTACCGGACGATGGAAAAGCGGATTGCAGCCGTTCAGAAACGATTATCCCGTAAAGAAGAGGGATCTGTTAACTATGAGAAGGAACGGAAGAAACTGGCCTCTCTGTATGCGAAATCCAAGCATCAGAGAAATGATTTTCTCCATAAACTTTCCTGTCAGTTAACAGATACCTATGACATTATCGGAACCGAAGATCTGGATATGTCCGCGATCAAACGTTCTCTGCATTTTGGGAAATCCGTATCTGATAATGGATGGGGAATGTTCACTACCATGCTGCAGTATAAGGCAGAGAAGAAAGGAAAGGTTCTGGTGAAAATTGACCGTTGGTTCCCTTCCAGTAAAACCTGTTGTCAGTGTGGACATATCCATAAGGAATTAAAGCTGTCTGACCGGGTTTATATTTGCCCGATATGTGGAAATATCATGGATCGGGATCACCAGGCAGCAAAGAATATCCGACAGGAGGCAATCCGCATCTGGGAAGAATTCCAGACAGCGTTGTCATAGATAATACCTTTGTATCAAGAACCGGACGGAACGCCGGGGATAGCCTGATCAGTAAGGTTTGGACGGTTACAGTCGTCCTGTAAATGTGATCCCTTGTATACAGGAAAAGAGAAAACTTTTGTTTGAAGCCACCATCTTCAAACGCGCTTCGGCGCGTTAAGTGGTGGTAGTTCACATGCGTAAAGGAGATTATGACATGGGAAAAATAACTGAGGGAGTAGATTTAGAAAAGGAATGCTCAAAAGCAAACTTGGATGAATACGAAAAAGGAAGAATGGATGCCATCAAATGGTTTATCGAAAACGGAAAAAATTATGATTTCGATGGGATAGCCTGGCTAGTCTCAACTGGAAAGGTAACGCTAGAAGAGCAGATCGAATTTTTCATAAACAAAATGGATAGCATCTAAAATTAAAGGCCTGGAAAGTTATAGTTTTCCAGATTTTTATTTTTTCCAAAAACTTCCATATTAGTGTAGTAAAATTAATGTTTATTAAAAAGGAGAATAAATATGGCAAAATCAGAAAAAGATCCTGTTGAGAAAAAATCCGAACCGATTGTAAGCGAACGTGTTCTTTTTGCAGAAAAATATCGTAAGTCCGGCTATAACGTGACAGTAATCAATGGAGTGTTGATGTTTTGCGGTCCATATGAGTTGGAGGATATCTCTTCTATGCTAGGAAAAGATGGATATATTGGAAGCTTTGGAGTGTCAGAAAAGGTTCACAAAAAAGTTGTTGAATATACAGAAGAATAAGGAGAAAGAACCATGATTGCAAAAGAAAAAATTGAAAAAGTTAGAGAAGAATATCCTGTTGGAAGCAGAATTGAGCTTATAAAAATGGATGATCCACAGGCACCACCAATTGGGACAAGAGGAACGGTTTTAGGTATTGATGATATTGGAAGCCTCTTAGTCAAATGGGACACCGGAGGTCGTATTAATGTACTATTAGAGGAAGATGAATGTAAAAAGTTAACCAAAATCTGCGTGATGATGGATAAGAAGATTATGGTAAGTAAGGAATTTGAAATAACTCCTGAAGAACTTGATCGAATTATGAATGGTCAATTACCCCCCACTTAGCCGCAAAGCGGCTTGAAGTGGGGGCTTGAAAAAGCCCGGTTGACTAGCCTAAGTACAATAATTTTGCAATGCAAATTCTGTACTACGTTAAGAGAGAATTCCGGAGTTTTTCAGACCGGTAAATAGGTACCAGTGGGTGTCATACCTAGCTAGCTGCACTACGGTATGTGATTAAACAGTCCTGAGAGGAAGGGACAGTGTTGCATACGAAAAACCTCTCATTAACATTGGCGAAGGTATCATAACGGAGGTATGGCCGGCTTAACGCAGTTCCATACCAATTTAGAAAGGAGAAGCCTGTTTTATGGTATATGTATTGGATCAAAACGGACAGCCACTCATGCCAACTAGCAGGCATGGAAAAGTCCGCCGGATGTTACAATCCGGTCAAGCAAAAGTAGTAAACCGATGTCCGTTTACTATACAGTTAAATTATGAGTCAGGGCATCAGATACAGGAGATTTCTCTTGGAATTGATGCCGGAAGTAAACATATCGGAGTATCCGCAACGACGAAAGCCAAGGTTTTATATGAGGCAGATGTGGAACTGAGAAACGATATGGTAGAATTGTTATCTTCCAGACGGGAACTCCGTCGTGGAAGACGTAACCGAAAAACCAGATACCGGAAGCCACGTTTTCAGAACAGGAAACGGAATGAGGGATGGTTGGCACCATCAATCAGACAGAAGATTGAAACTCATATGACAGTCATTTCAAAGGTATGCAAAATCCTGCCAATTAGAAAAATCATTGTGGAAACGGCATCCTTCGATATCCAGAAGATTAGAAATCCGGAAATTCAAGGGGCAGAATATCAGCAGGGAGAGCAGTTAGGATTTTGGAATGTACGGGAATATGTGCTGACCAGGGATAATCATACCTGCCAATGCTGCCATGGAAAGTCGAAAGATAAGATTCTGAATGTCCATCATATCGAAAGCCGTAAGGCTGGTGGAAACGCTCCAAACAATCTGATCACGTTATGTGAGACTTGTCATACCGGCCATCATCAGGGAACAGTAAAACTTCCAGCAGAGATCAAGCGTGGCATGAGTTTTAAAGATGCGACATTCATGGGGATCATGCGATGGACGTTTTATGAGGATTTAAAGAAAAAATATGAGCCGTTTGGTATATCCATAAGCAATACTTATGGATATATCATGAAGCATACTCGAATCGAACATGATTTGCAAAAGGAGCATTACATAGACGCCCGATGTATCAGTGGGAACCCGGATGCGCTATCAAATGGAGAGGTCTATTACCAGAAGAAGACCCGATGCCATAACCGTCAGATTCATAAGCTGACGATTTTAAAAGGTGGTATCAGGAAAAAGAACCAGGCCGAATATGTAGTAAAAGGATTCCGGTTGTTTGATGTAGTGAAAGCACGGGGAACACATTGGTATATCCATGGTAGAAGAACAAATGGTTCATTTGTTTTGAAAACATTATCTGGTGAAAAGCTAGAGATTGTACCCAATAAAATCCGGTTTATTATTCAACAACGCGGTTTTATCACAGAAAGGAGGGCCGTTTTAACGGCAGCGAATTCCGCCCACCGCTTATAGAAGCGGAGGTACCCTTCGCCAAATTTATGATGGATAGCAAAGTAATCACAAAAAAACAAGACTTAACATGGCTTTCTTGGTCAACAATCAGAAATTCTTCTGGTACTGCAGGCTCTTTTTTGAAAGCAACGTCAAATCTTTATGGGAAAAAGATATATTATAAATTATCAGCATTTGATTCAATGAATGGGGTAATAGGGCATGAAAGTGTCAATGAAATCATTGTAGATAGACTTTTGACTTTGTTTGGAATTGATCATGTGTCTTATCAATTAATTCATGCTGATGTTTTAATACAGGATAAGATTTATGATACTTGGGTTTGTGCATCTGAAGATTTTAAAGTTAAAGATGATAAAAAGATTGCACTAGATGCCTATTTCCAACTTGAACGAAATCCAGGGGAATCCCCATTAGATTTTTGTATTCGAAAAGGGTGGGGAAAATATATATGGGAAATGTTAGTTGTGGACTATATTATCCTGAACAGAGATCGCCATGGTGCAAACATCGAAGTACTTAGAAATAAAAAAGAACAATATACGAAGCTGGCACCATTATTTGATCACGGATTATCTTTAATTTTTACTTGTCAAAATGTGAATTCTGTTTTAGCAACGGATGTGTTAGAAGACAAAAGAGTACAATGTTTTGTAGGATCTATGTCTGCCTTTGCAAATTTAAAATT